>Ga0233444_10003219_pt1 | contig 16414 bp, 17 predicted proteins | sample SI_124_October20_6_FD_182792 | JGI IMG/M metagenome (GOLD analysis project Ga0233444, IMG submission 182792) | Seawater microbial communities from Saanich Inlet, British Columbia, Canada - SI_124_October2016_10_MG | ecosystem: Environmental > Aquatic > Marine > Inlet | place: Canada: British...
CACCGAATATGCGGGTCTCCGCGATAGGGAATGCGCTAATGCTCCAATCTTGCCCAAGCCGGAAAAAAGGGAACCAATACATCAAGTAGCCTATCAAAAAGAGCAGGACTGTGCGTTTGAGAATTTTCGCTAAGACCTCAGTATTGGACCAATCTGCCCATTTATTCATAGAAAAACTTAAAGCGGCGCCAACAGCAAAAAGAAAGGAAGGAAAAACCAAATCTGTCGGTGTGAAGCCGTGCCACGCAGCGTGTTGTAGTGGGCGGAATACGTACGACCAGCTGCCAGGGGAATTCACAATGATCATAAAAACGATAGCCATGCCCCGAAAAACATCGAGCGCTCCGTACCGATTGCGTTTTGTTTCCATGGCGATTGCGTTGAATCCCAGAAAGTTAGTACTTTAATGGACAACTTATACAACAACGAAACATGAGAAGATTAACAGCAGTAGCCGTAGGATTGATTTTAGCCGCCTGTTCGGCGCCTGAAGCACCGGTAAACGTCGAAGAATCCAACTATTTGAACTACTCCCAGCGCGATGATAAATGGACTGGAGGAGTTAAGGTGATTCCCGTCGAAACGGAGCTCGGCACCTTTAAAGTTTGGACGAAAAGAGTAGGGAATAACCCTGATTTGAAAGTGTTGTTGCTGCACGGAGGGCCGGGTGCAACACACGAATATTTTGAATCGGCAGACAGTTACTTTCCAAACTCTGAGGTTGAATATTATTACTATGATCAGTTAGGATCGGGTAATAGCGATAACCCTGAAGACGAGCGTCTTTGGGACCTTGACCGGTTCGTTGACGAAGTTGAGCAGGTTCGTTTAGCTTTAGGTTTGGATGCGTCAAACTTTGTGTTGTTGGGGCACTCCTGGGGTGGAATTTTAGGAATGGAATACGCGTTGAAGTACCAAGAAAACTTAAAAGGCTTGGTGATTTCAAACATGGTGGCCTCTGCACCCGAATACATGAAATATGCCCAAGAGGTATTGGGACCCCAGTTACCAGCTGAGGTGCTAGAAGAGCTTCAAGCCTTTGAAGCGGCGGGAGACTACACCAACCCTCGTTACTTAGGATTGATTGAAGAGCACTACTATCCGGAGCATGTTTTACGTCGTCCGTTAGCGGAATGGCCAGAGCCTGTAAATAGAAGTTTTTCAAAGTTGAATTACCCCTTGTATTTAAAACTTCAAGGCCCTAGTGAGTTTGGTATGGTTGGCGACGCGACCCTTAAAAACTGGGACAGAACCGCCGATCTACATAGTATTGAAGTACCTACGCTCAGTATAGGCGCGCAGTACGACACCATGGATCCAGAAGCAATGCGTGCCATTGCAGATTCGGTTCAAAACGGAACCTTTTTATATTGCTCAGAGGGAGGTCACATGACGATGTACGATGATGCGGACACCTACTTTAACGGGATTATTGATTTTCTTAAGACATTGTAGCGCCGAGGTGCAGGGCCAATTCTTTACCCAGACCTGTACCTAAGGCAACACCCATTCCACCCAAACGAACAGCGGCATGCACGCGCGGCGACGGGTGCAAAAGCAGGGGTGATTTTCCTTCCCCAAAGGCCATTATTCCAGACCAAGCATAGTCGACCTCAAGTGGACGCTCAGGAGCAATGAAGCTTTTGAGATCTTCTTTAAGCTGGCTTTCCAGGCGGCTGTTTATTCCTTCTTGTGTCGTGGCTTCCCCTTTAAGATCAAGGTGGCGGGCGCCGCCGAGGAGGATGCGGTTGCCCGCGTTTCGGAAATAATTGTACCCGCTGTGGTAGTGAAAGGTTCCGCGCGGCGGCGCCCACTTCAGCGGTTTTGTGACGATAACCATGCCTCTACCGGGCACAAGGTCTGCTTCTGGTAGGAGTGCTTTTGTGAATGCATTCGTGCACAAGGCCAATTGGTCCGCCATAAGTTGGAGCGTACCTTCGGCAGTTGAGACCGCGACTTCAACACCATTCGCTTGTTCCACGTAATGAAGAACGTCTGTTTGGGTATAGAACTGTACCCCAGCTTCTCGCGCTTTTCGGGCAAATGCATCCATCATTTTTCCGGTGTCGATGCTACCTTCAAATTGGTTTTTAACCAGTCCTTTTACTATGGTTTGTTCGAAGCTAAAGGCCGGAATATTGTCGCGTGCATCAGAGAATACGGGGCGTTTAAACAGTGGTCTGAGCCAGTCGTTGAATGTGAAAATACGTTCGTGCAGGTCCCCTTGGAAATCCAGTTCGTAGCCGCCCACGAGGCGGTAGTCGATGCGCTTATCGCCTAGTAATTGCCGTAATTCAAGGCCGCCTTTGTAACGTTTTTCAACAAGGGAAAGCAGTTCGTCTTGGGAATCGGTTCGTGCATTTTCGGCCAATTCTGATATGGATCCAAAGCAAACGAATCCGGCATTTTTTGTACTGGCGCCGCTCGGGAATAGCCCGCGTTCGATAACTACAACTTTCTTTTTTGGGTGAGCTAATTGATAGTGCAACGCTGTACTTAACCCAACAATACCGCCACCAACGACTATTAGACCGTGGTGAATGAAAGAAGATTTTTCCCAGTAGCTCAGCATATTCATATAGAGTGAAAGGCTCTAAGTTACCCTAGAAGAGCTATTTTGCGGCAATAAACCGCTACAAATGAGTACCGATCAAACACACAGAATACATTCTTTAGATGTTTTAAAGGGAGCTATTATGATTATAATGGCCCTAGATCACGTCCGCGACTATTTTCACGCAGACGCCTTTCTGTTTGATCCAGGCGATCCGCTACAGAGTAACGGTGCTATTTTCTTTACACGATTTATCACCCATTATTGCGCACCCATCTTTGTTTTACTTTCAGGTGCTTCTATTGCTTTGGTTCACGTTAAGAAAGGTACAGCCTTTACTAGGGGATTTCTTATAAAGCGAGGCTTGTGGTTGATGTTTGCTGATGTCGTATTAGTTAATCTTTGTTGGACGTTTAATCCCGCGCTGTCATTCATGCTTTTAGGCGTGGTTTGGGCGATCGGACTCAGTATGCTTGTTGTTCCATTAATATTGAGCGTTAAGCCCATTTATCAAGCGCTTTTAGGTTTAGTTATTATTGCGTTCCACAACATGTTAGACGGCATAGCTATTCAAGAGTTTTGGTGGGCAATACTTCACCGATCTTTTGACGTTGCAGTTTATGAAGGCCATAGATTTTTATTGGGTTATCCCCTTTTACCCTGGGTTGGTGTCATGTTCTTAGGGGTAGCTCTTGGAAGTCTTTATAACACCACTTTTGATAGCGAACTCCGGAAAAAAGTGCTCTTTCGCGCCGGTATTATATTGAGTGTGTTATTTTTTATAATCCGATTCAACAACGGCTATGGAAACGCAAACCCATGGGAATACTATGACGATATTTCAGGGACGTTAATATCGTTTTTCAATCCTTTAAAATATCCACCCTCTTTTGCCTACGTATGTATGACGCTAGGCCCTGCTTTCATTATACTCTCGAAGCTTGAGGGTTCCATGAATCGTGTAAAAGAGTTTTGTCGGGTCTTTGGCAAGGTGCCGTTTGCGTATTACCTAGCGCACATATTTTTGATTCACCTACTCGCTATGGCTTACGCATATGTGACTGGTCACGGCTGGCGTGTCTTTGTCCTAGATAACTGGGTCACCATGTCAGATTCATTGAAAGGATACGGAACATCGCTTTTAGGCGTCTATATAGTTTGGGTGGTGACCGTTGCTGTATTATACCCAGTCTCTAAGCGGTACGGCACTTACAAGGCTACACATAAACACCATTGGTGGCTTAGCTACCTATAGCGTTTAAGGAAGCTCAAAGTGAATTATCAGGCAGTTACAAAGAGAATTCCTGGCCAAATTCAGCGAAATGCATCCCTTCGGCTTCTAGCGCTTTGCGCCCTTCAAATCCCGCATTACGTGCAGGGTTTGAGTGATTCAGGTGAATGAAGTAAATCTTCTCACGCTCCTCCCTGGGTAGATAAGAGAAAAGCTTGGCCGATTCCGTTATAAACGGGTGAGGAACTTCCGCCATAGGTCTTGGCACTTCACCGTCGGCGAAAAAGGTGCCATCTAGAAAAGCATAGTCTACGTTCGGGATGACGGCGATGATGTTCTCCTCCCACTCTTCCCATTTGTCAATGTCAGGAATATAAAGGGCAACCTTTCCTCCTTTGCGTTTGATATAGTAGCCTACCGTTTCGGAAAATTCATCGCGGTGGGGAACTAAAAAAGGTTCTATAATCAGGCCGTTCTTGAGTGTTCGTGGTACTCTGTCTTCTAAGCCATTGAGGGTTATGTTTTGGAGCTTTAAGAGTTGGTTCCAGGGGCCGTTCTTTGCGAGGAAATCAATCATTTTTGGCATCGCATAGACCGGGACTTTGCTCGTGTTTGCAGCTTCGCGACCAAAGTGGGCGAGTCCCGTATAGTGTCCCATGTGGGCATGGGTTAAAAAGACGGCGTACTTTTTTGATCCGGACCTTTCTAGGAGTTCTCCGAGCTGCGGCACAATATCTGGTGTGGCATCAAATAGTACGGCTAGTGTGGAATCGTAGACGCCTAGGCATGCGACATAGTCGTTTGCTTTGGGCGTAGCACAGCAGGATTTTTCGCACAGCAGCTGAGGGGAACCGGCATCTTGAAGCGTGCCTAAAACAACAAGTGATTGGCTGTAAAGGGGTGCGATAGCAAGGCTTAGTGCGAGAGAGATCCAGTGTTTCATGGTGAAAATGTACGGATAATCTTAACGATGGCTATTCTGTCAATGTAAATGTTGACATTTCTATTAGGAAGAAGATCGCCTACTGGTAACAATAGAGAGGCGTACGGGATGCAAATAATGTAAGACTAGAGTCTTTAGAGGGAAAGTTAGAATAGTCGGAATACGAATAAATCGACCACCTCAAGGAGGATGAGTGCGATGATGATCCATTCCAGTTTACTGCTTTCGCGGTGGTCCATGATATCTTTGAAGAGTTCGAGGTCTTCTTTGATGATGGCGGTGCGCTCATAGATGTAGCGGTAGCGGTCTTTGAGGTCAAACGTTTGCTTTAGCGCGACATTGAGTTTGTTTAATGACTCATTTTCCCAAGTGACCTCCGGCGAGTCAAAAATGTAGAGGTTTTCGGAAATCTGGTTTTTGATGTTGAGTACGCGTCCTATGAACTTTTTGAGGTTTTTCCCAGAAATGTTTAATCGGCCGGTAGTTTCAAGGGACTGGGTGTAGATGTTGGTTTCCTCTAACAAGCCGTCCGTAATTTCCAGGTAGCGATCTAGGGCGACGGATTGTGAGGTGTTGAGCAACACGAGGCGGAGGGCTTCTTCTTCGAAATCGGGCAAGATGACGCGATCGAAGGTGACTTGTTGCGCACCGGCTTTTATTTCCACGGTAATGGTTTCAAGCAGATCGGTGTCAACGGAATAAGAAGTGCCTATTTCTAATGCGGCGAGAATTGTATTGATTTCGCTGGGCGTATGGTTGAAGAACGCGATGACGCCATATTGAAAGAGGTACAAGTACTTTTTTGGTCCGTTGGAAAGGAAAAGTTCGTCAGAATCTGAATAGCAAATGGGCAGGGCGAGCTGCTGTTTACAACGTCTGATATTTAGACTTTTAGCGACTTGAAGCGCGATAACCGAATACATGTTTGTGAATTTTAAAACGGGGCGAATGTACACCAACTTTGGATGCTTGGGGCTAATTATTTTGGCTTCAATTGGGCCGTTATAGCGTCGTATTTAAGTACGTCTTCTTTTCGGATAATTATGGTCTCTTTGCCGCGTTCCTGGCAACGGCAGTAGCAGACGGACATTTTTTATAAGAAGTTGATGTTAGAGTGCGGTGCGTGTAACGAAGAACGCAAGTACCAAGAGCAGAGCTACCCACCAGTACTTCTTAAACATGGAATCGGTCCACTTATTTGCTCCCCACATAGTATAAAAATTCAACAAACAATATAGCGGATTTATTTGCTGCCGCGAAGTGTGAAAATCGATTGATATCACAGTTTTATGGACCCATCGTAACACTCGGCACTGTTCAAAAGAATTATAGAATGGTCAATATGAAACAGCAATCGAAATAATAATAATTAGTTTTCTCTAGAATAAAATCTTAATTATTATGAAAAACAAGTTATTATTAACTCTGGCAATCGCGAGTTTGTCAATGGGGCTAAGCGCTCAGGAGTATGCAAAAAATTCCTTTGGTATTCATACTGCAGGACCTATTCAGTCTTTTGGGCTTCAATGGAATCATCAGTTTACCCCGAGTACGGGCTTAACTGCATTTTACGGAGCGGCTGTCGAAAAATCTTACGATGCTGCCGAACCCTACACATTTGACGGTAGCTCTCAGGGCTATACAGGTACAGGCTTTGAAACCAGCACCTGGACCGGATTTTTATTGAATCACCGCCCGCTTGAAGACTTTCAAGGCTTCAGAGTCGTAGGCGGAGGTGGAGTTGGCCGCCTAGGCGGATCATTCACCGGAATAGACGATGGCTATAATTACTTTGTTAATGGACATGGTCCTTTTGCGTATATGGGTATAGGACTTGGATCTAAACCCGTTAAGGGTTTTCAGTGGGGCATTGATATTGGCTGGCTGAGAGCACCAGGCTTTGACGTAATTTCTGATGGCGTTGATGCAGTTGCTGCTGCGCACGCCATGGAGCTGGTAAAGCAAAACCACGCAGCACCATTCTTTCCAAACGCGCAAATCTCGGTGTCTTGGGGGATTTAATCCGTTGAGTCCTTTTGATTTTTAATACTTGATATAAGGTCCGCGCAATTTATTGCGCGGACCTTTATTCATTATAAATGAGCCAGTTTGTCAAGTTGTTTTATTAGTTTGCAGGAGATCTTCAAAAGCTTTATGAACCGACATTATGAAATCGCCTGATCAATTCTAGCCAGAAGTATATTCTTCGGTGAGAGTCCATTTATATGATATCAAAAAAAGAAATATGGTTTTGGCACAGTTGCTTTGCGAGCCTTCATTTATGGAACTCATTGGTCGCTAAACGCTTCTTTTTTTATACGGCAAACAATCCGTCAATGTTTTATTCTGGCGCGTTTCTAAACAATAAATCAGAACTTTTAGGCAAGCTGAATCCCAGTATTGTGCCAAAAGGGTTTCCTCATATTGGGCGCGTCGAGAAATTGCCAAAAGAAATGGATTTTCCGGTTATCGCTAAACCCGAAATGGGAGTTACAGGTCTTGCAATAAAGAAGTGCAATAATCTCTTGGAGCTTAACGCTTACATGTCAATAGCATGTAACGAGTCAATTCGAATCGAATCCTATGTAGACCGTGCAATGGAGTTCGGTGTTATGTTTTATTACTATCCAGTAACGGGTAAATCAGAGGTGTCAATTATAGAAAAACGCTACCCAAGAGTCATTGGCGATGGGCAGAGTACTTTAGAGAAACTCATTGACAATACCGCGTTGAAAAATCAATTTATACGACGTGATGAGATTAAAAGGAGCTTTGACCGCAGCTTAGATAAAGTTCTCGAGAAAGGTGAGGTTGTTGTTTTAGATTATGTTGGAAACGCAAGCAACGGAAGCTCTTTTCATAGAATCAATGTGCCCACGGATAACAGCAAAATTAAAAGGTTCCTTGTAGAGCATTTACATGTGCAAGCATCGATATGTTTTACACGATTGGATATTAAGGCGAATAGTCTCGACGATCTGTTGAACTGTGATTTTCTAATAATCGAACATAATGGGGTAAAATCAGAGCCACTTAATATTTTTATAAAAGATGCGACACTCATAAGTCGATATCGAGCATATAAACATCATTGGCGTTCGATGCGATTAATATCAGAGGAGCAAAGAGCGTTAGGCCATCAAACCATTCCTTTCAATGAAGGTATTCGCGAGTTTTTTAAACAAAGGAAAAAGCTCAAAAACATCTCAGCGGTGATGTCGATTGAAAAGGAATAGCCTCCTTAAGATATTAGTACACCAGCATTACGCCTTGGCGTAAAACAACAAACGCCCGATACAATCGTACCAGGCGTTTGTTATTTGATATAGCTGCGTTTTTTAAGCGAATCTTCTCTGCGACCAAGAAACGACTACGCCTAATATCGCTCCCATTACCGCGGATAACAGTGCGTCTTTTAGTACATACTCATACGAGACAATATTGGTTACTGATACCATTTGAAGGTCCACTATTAGCCAAATAACCACGCTGTAAACCGCCCCAAACAATGCTGCGCCTGATCCGGAAGTGATTTGTAGTTTCGGTAGAAGGACGACGAATGCTATCAATTGTAAAAGTCCAAGAACAAACCCGGATACAAAATCAGGGGTTTCTCTTACGGCATCAGGATATGCTTCGTGCCATGTTGCAAATTCAGGAAGGAAAACAAAGTTGCCAAATAGGCCACCGAGTATTACGAAGGTTATTAGTGCGAATAGTAATGAAATGAAAAATTGTTTGTTCATGATAGTGTTATTTAAGTTTAGCTGATTGAGACATTCTAAAAAGGACAAATAGCGGAAGTATTCCTAGGACCGCATGCATAATCATTGGGTAGATACGCATAGATTCTGTGATACCTTCAGGCATATTAGGATCAAACTTTACAAGGAAAATAGCAATGATGTTTACAGCGCTCAAAGAGAGAAGCGTTTTAATCATAAACGATTTTACCAAAGGTTTTGCTTCCTCGTTCATTTCATAGTCTAAAATATTCTTTTTGGCGGGGAACGAGATGATACCCATCACTAGAAAAAGCGCAACGGAGGTAAGCGCGAGCATTTTATCATCATTATAGGTAGGGATGAGTGACGTTAATGCGAGAATCGAGAATAAGAAGTACCCCAGTAAGAAGTACAAGCGTTTTAGCATTACCGCACCATAAATACTTATGGCAGAGATTACAATTGCGACAATTAAAATTTCCATGGTTTTGAAAGTTTAAATTACTATTAAGATTTAGCTGATTTAGAAGAATAGAAAGCTAATGCAGCGAGAAACGCTATAAGCCCTAATGCCTGCATAGGTACATTTACGGGTGTAGTAAAATGCTGCAGCAACCCGTTGATTAAGAAGAAGGTATATGCCAATCCGGTATAGAGCAATACCTTTTTTGCTTCCTTTAGAGGAAGACTACGTGTCGAAAACAGAATGATTCCAATAACGATACATGCAACGCCTAACGGCCAGTGCATTGCGGTACCCACCTCCACAGCGCCCCCAGTGAGCATATCTTCCGGAAAAGATTGTTTTGTTAATGTTTCGCCTCCTAGAATGAAGCCGATACCTTGGAGCACGTTGAGCGCCCCAATAAGGGTAATAATGGTTTTTGTTTTCAAGATGGCGTTGTTTAGTAATTCTAATATAGACTAATTTCTCATCAAGAAGAACAACTAACTCATATTTAGTATGTTAATACATGGTTCGATAATGCCAACCCGTCTTTTTTACGCTTTTTATACCAAGTACTAGCCTGAAAACGGCAGCCTTAAATTCAACTTCCCCAAACCATCACTTTTTCGACGGTTCCGTCGTCGTACATGATGATCAGTGGGATGTCTGTTCTGAATTGGGTTTCGCGACCAATAAAGTCGACAATTTTAATGATTTGGCGCTCTGGTTCGATGGGCAATTCATCGCAAGGAGGCTCTAGGTTCCCTATCCAGTCTACCTGGCTAAGCCCGCTTGTGATTCGCTCGTCTAGATATTCGGCGAGTCCCTTTTTTACATGAGCACCGTAATTGTCGTCAAGAGCGTCTAAGAAATCTGAAAATTGGAACCCATAATCTTTGCGGTAATAGGTATCCGACTGTACGGCACTTTTAATCATGTTCTGTTGTGCCAGTAAATCGGAATACCAATTCGAGGTATCTAAATCCGTAAGTAGGGTATCGAGGTACGCATTAAAGACGTCTTTGTAATAGGGGATTTCAAGAAGACGTTCAACGAGCGGACGGTTGGTCTCGTGCCATTCGTTAAGGTCTCTACTGGCCCAGTCTATACCAAACCAATCAATCCCGAAGGTATTGTCCAGATCGTATTCAATGAAGACGAACTTCCCGTTGGAGGGTTGGCGGTAGAGGTAAAAGTTATTCTTGTTGTATGCGTGGCCGTCCCAATGTCCTATTATGATTTCTGCTGCCAATGTTTTAAGGTAATGGTTGACCTCAAAATTACGCTCCATGTAACAGGGGAAATTGGCATCGTTGAGGTTGTTTAGGGAGTCTAGAAACGAGATGAATGCGCCGTAATCGTTTGAATCTTTGTTGGTTTTTAGCTCGTAAACGCCTTTGTAGGAATTTGCGTTTGCGCCCCAATAATTCAAATCTGCACCCCAGCTGGCTTTGTATAAATTGCCATGGTCATCATCAATAAATCGCTTTTGAAGAAATTCGTCGTCGATGTGTTCTACATTAAGGTAAAGGCCCCTGTAAGCTCCGTTTATAAAGAGTTTTACAAAGCTGGTTCTAGAGGCGACAAGACCGTGTCTGTTGAGCAAGTAAAGGCTGCTCCAATACCGCAATAAAGAAGGGTCGTTGTGTTGCCCGATCAGGTTCATCTTTTCGAGTCCTTTAAATTTCAGGCCGGCGGTATATTCATTAAAAGAGATTTTAAAGCCTTTCTTTTTAGCATTGCGAGAGGTGTTGCCCCTGACACGAAAACCTACATTTTGAAGGGTATCTGAAAAGGAGGAGCTTTCATAGCGGAACACACCAGGGAAGTGGTGGTTACTAAAGAGGCTGTCGCCCAACAAAGTGTTCAGGTGGTTCGGTGATACCGTAATGTGTATTTCTGCCACCTCTGTTTGTAAGAAGGCTTCGTTGTTTTCCGGATGCGCGAAAACCTGAGCTACTAAGATAGCTGGAAACAGAAGGGTTATGAAAGAATAGGGGATACGCATTTGAGGCTAAGATACCTTTTGGTGATGAATCGAAGAAGCTTACATAATCTCGTGTTTAGATTATTTCTTATCATTTTAAGCGTATGCTAAAGCCAAACGTTCGCGACTATTTCGACCCAAAAAATTCCGAAAAGCCGACTGCATTTTCAAGGAGAAAGAAAATCGTTTTACCATTAAAACCGCCTTCTCCATTAACAGTGCCACTCGTGCCTCCATTATAATCGGGTATAGAAAACTCCGTTTCCCCGGGGTTCATCAAAACAAAAACGCAATCCGGTTGATTCGTTAAGCGCAGTTCATTAATCTCGGAGCCTTGTTCAATCGCTAGATCAATAGGTCCTTCCGAAACAAGATTTCCCTGGAGGTCGTAAGTCTTAAAGACACCCACATAGACACCGTAAAATTTATCTCTTTCCTGAATACTACAATCGTCACCTTCATACCAATCTTGACAATTTTCACGGGTACAATTGGTTAAGGTGAATGCGAAAAGGAGGGCCGCTAACAATAGTTTAATAGTCATATCTTCGAATGTATTCTAAAAACGTGAAGATGAATAAAATAAGGGCGGCATTTTTGATGATCATTTTCAGTTCTTTCCTATGCAAGGCCCAGTCCCGTTATACCTGCACTTGTGAGTCTCAAAAAGGTCAATTTTATTCTGGCGAAAACATCAACGCATGTTTTCATGCCATCGAATTCGTAGACACACTCTTGTTTCCAACAAAAATAAAGAAAGAGGGAAGCGGCAGTCAACTGATAAATACAGCGTACCGATTTTCGAAACTACTACTGATAAACTATAGGTTGTCAGATTACATCATGACGATGAATCACGAACGGTTTGGTCACGGATACCGGGCGCTTCAAGCAGGAGGAAATATAATAGGAATCACCTATAATCCACCCCCGCCGTTTTCCAATAATGGATTTTCGTTTATACGCTTTGAAGGGCTGGAGGACGCTACGAATCAAGAGCGACTCCTTATGACCTTGGGAGGCTCGGAGGCAAATATGGTCGTGTCAGACATCATGCGCAAGAATTTCTTACTCGACGGGAAACTCAATTATAATTTTGCATTGGCCTACTTATATGGGAGTAATGATATGCCAGGATATACAGCATTTGTAAATAGCATTTTCAGCGACCCGAATACTTATCGTCGCAACATTAACGAATTTTATTTTCAGAGAGAAAGTCTAACACAATCTCGTATGCGGACAATCTCATTGTTTGCATTACTGACGGATCCCATAAATTTTTATGCGTTTAAGTCACTCTTTTATGACTACTTATTCTATGGGAAACCCTCGACGAACATAAAGTTCATTCCAATCACTGAAGAGGTTGGCCTTCTTCCTCGGTTCAGATTTGAATACACCCCCTATGGGCCTGAACTGGTATACCAGAGCTATTTCAAAAAAGGAAAGCAATTATACCAAGCCTCGTTTAGTCACGGCGATGGAACATTTTATTCCTCGTGGAGGATAGGCGCCCGCTCTTGGAACCTCAAGCCAACAGACCGACTGTCTTTAAACGTAGTAACTGAGTTCTGGGATCAACCGCAAATTGACTTTTACTCTGACGAAGCTTTGGTCAGAAACAGCGGGTTTGGAGGCTTATTTAACGTTACTGCGAATTATGATTTTTTAACGGATTACGGATCGTATTCACTGCTCGGAGCAACAATACAAGCGGGCTACAAAACAGCGGGCTATTCTTTAGGAGAACAGTTGAGTAGCGGACCAATTTTACGTGCGGGATTGTCTTTCAAGCTAAAGTGATGAAAGAGAGGCGGTAAAACGCAAGCCAATTTTCTGGCCTCGAGGGCGCTAAACCGTACAGAACAAAAAAAAGCACCTGCCATTACTAACAAGTGCTTTTCTGTTGCTCCTCCTCTTGGGCTCGAACCAAGGACCCTCTGATTAACAGTCATAATTTTAAACCAAACAATACAAATCAATGATTTTAATATACATGCTAAATTACTGATATAAAACGAGATAGACAATTTTTATTGTCTTTGGCTTTTCTTGCTTTTTGTTGTTTGGGTCGATTTTGTGTGCTAGATTGTGTGCTAGATTTTGAATTCAGCACTATGGCAACACACGCGCGGGTTATTTTAGACACGAGGGTTCAGCTACTCCGACCCTCCAACGGGAAGGATCAAGCATACTACCCCGTGAAGCTTCGTATCACCCACGATCGTAAGCGTCGGTATTATCAAACAGAATTACCTCCCCTAACCAAGTTGGATTGGAAGAAAATAGAGGAGGGGCAACGGATGACCGTAACGCAAAGAGAGGTTTTCCATGGCAAGCGAGAAGTCGAAGCACTCGCGCAAACGATCATTGAAAGTTTGGTGCCGTTTAGCTTCCCAGTTTTCAAGAAGCGGTTTTTAAACCCCATAGTGTCAAGTACCGACAGCTTACAAGAGATGTTCAAGGGGCATATTGACCGATTGGAGCAACAAAATAGAATTTCCACAGCCTCGAGCTATAGGTGCGCCTTGAAGAGTCTCTTGGGATTTCATAGGTCGCTCAATTGGAATGATCTTCATCCCGAGTTTCTCGAGGGTTATGAGACGGAAATGATCGAACAAGGGAAGACACAGAACACCATAGGCATCTATCTCCGGTCGTTGCGCACCATTGTTAATCAAGGCCGCTCACTCGGGTTGATTGACCATGATTTGTACCCATTTGGAAAGACCAGCCAAGGGAAATATCAGATACCATCCTCGGTGAATGTGAAACGTGCTTTGACACAAGGAGAGGTTCAGCTAATCAAAGATGCCTGTCCTGTACCTGGCTCTAGGGCCGAACGAGCCCGTGATTTTTGGTTGTTCTCCTATTATATCAATGGTTGCAACATCAAAGACATCGCACATCTCACATGGGACAATGTGGATTTTAAAGAGGGCATGGTGCGATTTGTACGCAAGAAGACCGAGCGGGCCAATAAGGGTCATCAAGTCAAAATCTCGGCGGTATTGTCCCCAATCGCTGAAGAGGTCATCAAAAAATACGGGATTCCTTCAAAGGATAAAACGGATTACATCTTCAGAATAATCGATAAAAGGGATTCTGCCAAGGCGCAATATCTCAAGCAACAGGAATTCACCAAAGCCATTAACATTGGACTCAAGCAACTTGCGCGAGAATTGGGCATTGAGAAGAACATCACAACGTACACGGCGCGCCATAGCCATGCTACAGCTCTGATTCACAACGGGGCCTCCTTGGAATTTGTAATGGACCAGTTCAAGCACGGATCTATGAAGACGACCATGAACTATGTGGACTCCATTGATGACACTAAAAGAAAGGATCTGGCGAAGTTGCTTTGAGGGCGGTAACACTCTAAAACTAACACGAGCTGCTCTTTACTTTTTTTTACAGACACACTATTTGGGAAACTATCAAACAAACTCTTACCACCGCTTTAAATTCCGCTCTGTGATATGACCGTAAAAGATACTTTCACACTTCCCGCAACCAATACAATAGAACAAAGCGCCGAACTATGGGCGGAATTCTATCACAATGCGGTTGAACCCGGGCACGGCTTGTTCCTGGACTTCAAAAAATGCCCGGAACTGGAACAACCCGACATCAACTGCCTCGTAAGCAAATACGGCTGGGCACTCGAAAAACCTTGCTTTATCAGGAAGCCTGTATAACACCAAAGCCACCTAATTGGTGGCTTTGTCCTTTTAATACTTCTCTAAATATTCCTGCCAATTATCGGGGTGTATTTTCTTTATCCTTTCCACTGTTTTGGGATGCTTTTCCATTGACCAATAATCTTGTCCCTGTCTTTTGAACTCCTCTACTATTTCCATCTTGAGTTTATGCTCTTCCGAACCCAACTCAAACAGCCAGTTCTCCAACAGCTCGATTGGGTAATGGGGCTTCTCGTAGTTGATTTTAGTCCTGTCAAACAGATTGTAGAAATAATAAGGCTCATTTACTTTTGCTTTTTTTTCAACAATCAGATAATGGGCTACATCTGCTTTCTCGTTTAACAATGCTTTTATCGCGGCTGTCTTCCCCAATTCGGTTTTGTAATCAATCTCGGCTCCTGTTTCTGCCAACAATTTCACTTTTTCAAACCCTCTTTGCGTGGCGTGCATCAGCGGGCTTGTACCGCATTCTATCGGGTCTGTTTGTCCTTCTATTTTCGGTGAACAATAATTGATATTCGGGTCAGCCCCATATTCAAGCATTATCTTCACAAACCTTGGGTCTGTATTGGCTGTAACATCTTTCCAAGAGTGGGAAACAGCACGAAACAAAGCTGTCGTACCAATTTTTGCAACAATATTTGGATTGGCTCCGTTTTGCAGCAGGAATTCAACCGCTTTATAGTTTTCTGTCGAGATTGCCCGCATCAACAGGGTCGTGCCAAACTCAGGGTCTTGGTAGTTTGCCAAATCCCTATTGTCTGACAACATTTCCTTTGCTTTCCGTAAATCAGATTTTTCCAGGGCTTTGGCCAAAGCCCAGGCAGGAGTATCTTTAAATATCTCAATATCTTTCACAGTCAATTTTTCATCTTTTTTATCTGTACAAGAAACTAAAGATAAAATGAACACTGCCATTGATAAAACAATTGCTTTTTTCATCCCTAATCCTGTATTGTATTGTTCTCAAGATATTGTCTTAATGCTTCCCTGAAGTTATTATGGTTTTCTATCGGATTGGTCCAGGACTGCCTTGGCAACATTATCAGCTTATCAATCGGGTTCGCAAAAAGTAGGGGATACGTTTTGGCAACGGGGTCTCCTTTTACCACAAAGGCGGTCATGCTCGCACTGTAGTTTTTGGAATCCATTCCGTATGCATTTAGGTTTACGGCTGCCGGGTTAAAAACGTAGGCATCCTTGTTGGTGGCCACTGCATTTGCAGCAGCTTCCGCTCCTCCTTTTGAGTGTCCGACAAAGGTTAAATCTGCATCTGGACCTAATGTACTATTTAATTCTCTAGCTTGGTCTAAAGACAAATTCATATGGTCGGATGCACCAACGGGCTGCTCTATATTCTCCCACATTGAATCCCTGTTCTTCTTGCCAGTCCCCGGTATGGTTCCCATATTGACCATGGTATATTCCATAACGCCATCAACCTCTCTAGTATAAAGCCCTGCTTTGTAACCAAGGTTATCTTTGTTTGTATAAACATCAGAAAGAGTCCAACCGTCAACCACATCTCCTTTTTTGCCATCATAGATATGCCAGGCCATTGAAGCGGCTTGTGAGGGCGTTGGCTTCATCCCATCCGGGTCTATAAAAAATATGGGGTTATTGAAAGCAAAAGAGTAAGGCGACCAAGACGGCATTTCGGCTGCTTTGGGGTCCACACTCATCCATACGCTCAACTTGGGATGGTGGTACCGCGCTCCGTAGTAGTGCATCCCCGTCTCTGAATCCAATTCCTTCGAATTCAACCGGTACGGTGAACTCCAGCTGTTGGTGCTGCTGCTACTCCAGTGGTGTAAACTCT
>Ga0233444_10003221_pt1 | contig 16409 bp, 15 predicted proteins | sample SI_124_October20_6_FD_182792 | JGI IMG/M metagenome (GOLD analysis project Ga0233444, IMG submission 182792) | Seawater microbial communities from Saanich Inlet, British Columbia, Canada - SI_124_October2016_10_MG | ecosystem: Environmental > Aquatic > Marine > Inlet | place: Canada: British...
TATTAGAGGTTACGGAATGATGGGTGGAATTGATATTAAAATGAAAGATAAACCTGGTAAAGCTGGTTTTCAAACATTTAAGCATTGTTATGATGCGGGAGTAAACTTTAAGTCTACAGGCGATACTTTAATTATTGCACCACAATTTATATGTGAGAAGAGGCATATAGATGAAATTATTGAAAAATTAAGAACAGGTATTTCCAACTACGCAAAGTCATAAATGATTATTGGAGTTCCAAAAGAGATAAAGCTCCAAGAGCACAGAATTGGTTTAACGCCAGAAAGTGTTAAAGCTCTTACAGATAAAAAACATGAAGTTTTAGTTCAAGACAACGGTGGTTTTGAAGCTGGTTTTACCAATGAAGATTATTTAGCGGCAGGAGCAAAAATAATTAAAACTCCGGAAGAAATTTTTAAAACAGCAGAATTAATTGTTAAAGTTAAAGAACCTCAAATGAATGAGGTTAAAATGATTAGAGAAAATCAGATTATTTATACTTACCTTCATTTGGCAGCAGCAAAAGAATTGACTTTAGGCTTAATAGATTCAAAATCAATTTGTATAGCGTATGAAACAGTAACAGATGACAACGGTCGTTTACCTTTACTTGCGCCTATGAGTGCTGTTGCAGGAAGAATGTCTATTCAAGCTGGAGCGCACGCCTTAGAAAAAAATCAAAAAGGTAGAGGTTTATTAATTGGTGGCGCGCCAGGAGTAGACTCAGCTAATGTAGTAATACTTGGAGGTGGAGTAGTAGGTGAAAATGCTGCTATTATTGCTACAGGTATGAGAGGCAATGTTTATGTAGTAGATAAATCAAAAAAAAGATTAGAAGAATTACACAGACAATTTGGTGATAAAATTATCCCAACACAAAGTGATAATGTAGATTTAAATAAATTAATTTCTGAATGTGATTTGCTGATAGGTGGTGTTTTGATTCCAGGAGCAGAAGCACCCAAACTAATTACAAAAGAAATGATTAAATCAATGAAAAGAGGATCTGTAATAGTTGATGTAGCTATTGACCAAGGAGGTTGCGTAGAAACAAGTAAGCCAACAACGCATGCTAACCCAACTTACTTAGTGGATGATGTTGTTCATTATTGTGTAGCTAATATGCCTGGCGGTGTGCCAAGGACTTCTACGATGGCTTTAAACAAAGCAACTTTGCCCTTGTTACTGAAATTAGCTGACCAAGGTTATAAAAAAACTCTACAGGAAAATAAGAATTATTTAGCAGGATTAAATGTATATAAAGGCAAAATTACTTATAAAGGTGTTTCCGATGCATTTAATTTAGACTACACATCACCACTAAAGCTTCTATAAAGGTCAAAATTAAATCATTTTGGGTTAATTTCTTGATACAACCCCAATTCGCTCATTCATTAGATTTATAAAAATGGTTAAAAAGATAAGCTTATCAAATGAGCGCACAATTTAAATTTGAGAGTCATGTGGATAAAACAATTACTCAAAATCAAAATAAAGTTAAGGTTACTGACCTAATTTCTAGAATGAATGAAGAAAAAAAAATTGAAAAAAAAAGAAATCTTGCACTAGGTGTAGCAGCAGCATCAGCAGTTACCGTTTTTGGAATTATTTTAACAATATAAATTTTTTTATTTAATTTCTTTTAAATCTGACTCCATCATCTCAATAACTAATTTTTTAAAACTTGTCTTAGGCTTCCAATTTAGTTCTTTTTTAGCTTTTGTAGAATCTCCTCTTAGTTCATCTATGTCTGTAGGTCTAAAATAAACAGGGTCAATTTTAACTAATGTTTCGCCATTTTTTTTATTAAATCCAGTTTCTTTTAAACCTTTGCCTCTCCATGAAATTTTAACATTAATAAACTTAAAAGCCTCCTCAACAAAGTTTTTTACTGTATGACTTTTGCCCGTTGAAATTACATAGTCAGATGGTTTTTTTGCGTTTAACATCTTCCACATACTTTCAACATAGTCTTTCGCTGAACCCCAATCCCTTTTTGCATTTAAATTACCCAATGAAAAACTTTTTCTCTTACCTCTATAAATTTCAGCTACCGCTCTAGTAATTTTTCTTGAAACAAAAGTTTCACCTCTTCTCGGGCCTTCGTGGTTAAAAAGAATTCCATTTACAGCAAAAATGTCATACGCTTCTCTATAGTTTACTGTTGTCCAGTATGCATAAAGTTTAGATATCGCATAAGGACTTCTAGGTCTAAAAGGAGTTTTTTCATTTTGTGGAATATGGGTATTTCCAAAAATTTCAGAGGTAGAAGCTTGATAAAATTTTGTTTTTTTTTGTAGTTTTAAAATCCTTATTGCTTCTAGCAATCTTAATGTGCCTAATCCATCAGAATTTGCAGTAAACTCTGGAATCTCAAAACTTGTTCTAACGTGAGATTGAGCGGCTAAATTATAAATCTCATCAGGATTTACTGACTGAACGAGTCGCAGTAAATTACTACTATCTGTCATATCTCCATAAACATATTGAAAGTTTTTTACAGGCCTTGAGGAATTAATTATATGGTCAATTCTTTTTGTGTTAAAGCTTGAGGACCTTCTTTTAACACCAACAACTTTATAGTTTTTCTTTAAAAGTAAATCTGTTAGATAAGACCCATCTTGTCCAGTAACACCAGTTATTAAAGCAGTTTTTTTTGGCATTTAAATATTTTCAATTAATATATCATTAATTAATACTTAACAAATTGTTAGTTAATTTTATTATTTCTTTTTTTTCAATATTTCTAGTATGCAAACCAATAAAAAAACCTCTATCTTCAATTTCTTGAGCTACAGGAAATTTTTCCTTTGTCTTATTTAATCCATATAGATCTATACTTGGCTGATTTAAAAAATTACCGCTTATTATCGGCCTTGTTTCAATACCATTTTTATTCAATCTTTTTAAAAAAGATTTTTTATTTTTTATAAATTTTTTATTTAATAATAAAGGTAAGCCAAACCAGCTTGGTTTAAGATTTTTTTCAGCCTCAAAAAAGGTAAATTGATTTTTCCATTTAGGTGATTTTAACAATGAATTAATAATTTTATTTCTATTGTTAGTTCTAAAATTGTTAGACTTTATTAGTCGATTTAACTGACTAAGACCGATTGCAGCTGTTAAATCTAACGGCCTTAAGTTAAAACCTGAATTAATAAAATTAAAATTAGATTTTGAGTTATTCTTAAAACCTCTATCCCATCCATGTGCTCTCAATGTGTAAGCTATTTTATAATCATTATAGTCATTACAAACAAGCATACCTCCTTCACCAGCTATTAGTTGGTGAGAAACGTAAAATGAATATGTTCCAAATTTGCCAAACGTGCCCAAAAATTTATTCTTGTATTTAGAGCCTAACGATTCACATGTATCCTCTATTAGAGTAAGCTTATATTTTTTTACTATTTTCATTAATGCTTCCATTTTTGTTGAATTACCTAAAACATGAACTGCCATTATAGCTTTTGTTTTTGATGTAATTTTCTTTTCAAGTTTGTTGATATCAATATTAAAGTTATTAAGATTTACATCAACAAATTTAGGTTTAAGACCAGCTTGAACAATTGGCCATAGGGATGTAGACCAACATATAGCAGGTATTAAACATTCGTCATTTTTTTTTAATTTGAATTTATTTTTTGGATTTATTAGAGAAAAAAAAGCAAGCAGATTTGCCGATGACCCTGAATTAACCATTAATGCATATTTTGATCCAACAAATTTAGCGAATTTTTTTTCAAATTTATTTGTAATCGTGGACATCGTAATTTGTCCACTTAATAAAGTTTCGACTCCAGCAATAATATCTTCTTGTATAAAAGGATCTCCAGTTAAAGAATAAAATTTCTTATCATTGGATTTGTTGTACTTGTTAATTAATTTAATTAAAAAATTATTTTCATTATTATTCATTTAATTACAGTTTAATTTCACCTTCTTTAGTTACTACGTGTGGGTAGGGCATAACAAACATTAATTTGCCGCCCATATTTAAATAATCTTTTTCTCTTTCAACTATCTCATTTTTAAAATTCCAAGGTAAAACTATAAAAGCTTCTGGTTTAATTTTCCTGGCTTGATCTTCTGATATTAATTCAATATCAGAACCTAAACACTTTAACCCTACTTTATCAGGATTTCTTTCGCTGATGTAAGGAATTTTCTCTTTGGTTAAACCAAAATGTTGTAAAATTATATTTCCTTTAGTGCTAGCGCCTAAAGCTAAAACTGTTTTTTTATTATTAATTATTTCTTCAACAAATTTAACTGTTTTTGTTTTTAATTCTGTAACTATTTTTTCAAAATTAAAATAAGTTTCAGAGTGAGTTAACCTAAGTTTTTGCTCTTCTTTTTTTAAATTATTTAGTTCTTTAGTGAAATTAGACTTATCATATGTCTTCGAGTTTTTTTTACAAATATAAAGTCTTATACTACCCCCATTAACAGCGTTAGTTTCTGCATAAAATAATTTTAAATTTAATTTATTAATTAAGTATTCAAAACTTTCTAGAGAATAATATGATAAATGCTCGTGACATATATCGTAAAAATTATTATTTCGTATCATCGAATCTAGGTAGCTAATTTGACAACACCAAACTCCATCTTCATCTAAAATTTCTTCAATGTTTCTTACAAACTCAATAGGATTTTCAAGATCATAGAACATAGCGCAAGACGTAATAATTTTTGCTTTATCTTCTAAAAAAATTTCTTTAAAGTTTTTCGAATTAAAATAGTTATTTATTATTTTGATATTTTTTCCCTTATCAAGAAATTTTATATTTTTTGCCGGTTCAAAACCTACTAATTTAAATTTATCTTCATAAAAATTTAACATAGTGCAATCATTTGCACCTATATCAACAATAATATCTTTATCACTTGGGTTAACAATTTGTAAAACTTGATCAACTAAGTTTTTTAAATCATTCCTCATAGTATCGTTGGTGGCGGTTCTGTAAAAGTACTCTCTATAAAGAAGATCTGGTTCTGTAATTTCTTTTAATTGGAGCAGTCCACAATTTTTTTTATTTTTTTCTTTATCACAAAGAACTAAAGTAAGAGGTGATTTTATCTCAGCCAGTTTATTGTTTTTATTTGTTTTTACAAATGTAGGTGAAAGGTATTGCTCTTTAAGAGTTAAAACTTTTGTCAGATCAGATCCATTACATACCTTACATTTTGTTAGAGATTTAATTTGGTTTTTCATAATAATGATTTAAAAATAATTTTATTTTAAATTGAATTTATTTAATTCACCTTCTATCATATCTTTTACCAATTTTTCAAAACTATATTTTCTTTTCCACTTGAGATTTCTAACCAATTTTTTAGGATCCGCTATCCTAGCCTTACTATCTTTTGCTCTAAAAAATTTTTTATCAATTTTTAAAAATTTTTTATAATCTAAACCAACATACTTAAAAGCTTTTTTAAGAAAATTTTCAACAGTATTTAATTGACCAGTTCCTATAATATAATCAGAAGCTTTCCTCTGTTTATTTATTAACCACATAGCGTAAACATAATCTTTTGCATGCCCCCAATCTCTTTTGGATTTAATATCTCCTAATACAATATGTTTTTGTAAACCAAACTTAATTTTAACAACAGATTTGGCAATTTTTTTTAAAACAAATCTATCATCCTTCCTTGGTGACTCATGGTTGAATAAAATACCAGTGGAGGCATTAAAATTAAAATTCTCGCGATAGTTTTTTATTAAATAATGACTTGCTGTCTTAGCAATTCCATAAGCTGAACTCGGATCAAAATTGGTTGTTTCATTAATTTTGTTTTTAATATTTTTACCATACATTTCAGAGGATCCAGCGAAAAAAAATTTTGCTTTTGGACAAGTTTCTCTAACAGTAGAGAGAATTTTATGTGTGAAGTTAAAATTAGTATTTAAAGTATAAAATTCATTTTTGAATGAATGACCGTCATAAGCTTGTGCTGCTAAATGATAAACTTCATTTGGTTTGATTGTGTTAATTAATTTTTTAATATGCTTTTCATTTTCAAAGTTTAAACTATGTAATTTCAGTTTCTTAATAATCTTTTTAATTCTCCATAAATTATTTAACTTGCGTTTTTTGCCTTCTTGTCTAACAAATCCATGAACTACATAATTTTTTTTAATTAGTAATTCAGCTAAATAAGAGCCATCTTGTCCGGTTATTCCGGTAATTAAAGCAACTTTTGACATATTAATTTATATCTTATAGAAATTTATTATCATATCCCTATAAAGATTTGTGAGAAAAAAATTAAACAATTATCAATATGTTTTTGAAAAAAATTTGGAACAAGATAATTAATAATCAAAAATACCAAGAATTGAGATATTCTGAGCATAAAGAGAAGAATATATTGCTATTTCAAAATAAGCATGAAAATCAAATAAATTTTATAAAGAAAAATATTGATAATAAAAAAAAATTAAATTTTTTACACTCAGGACATGCCGCTGACATAATTAATGTTCTTCCAGTTATTAAGAAACTGTCAGAAACACATGCGTGTAATTTATACATAAATATAAATAAACCAATTAAATTTTATTATAAACACCCTGCAGGAAATTTTTATATAAACACCAGAATATATAAGATGTTAGAACCTTTGTTAAAAAAACAAAAATATTTAGAAGATGTAAATATTTATAAAAATCAGGATATAGATATAAATTTTGATTTAATAAGAGATTTGCCAATAAATCTTCTTTTTGATAACACTACTTATGCTTCAGTAATAACAGGTATTCAGCCAGATTTAACTGAACCTTTTATTTCTGCAGATTTTCATAAAGAGTTTACTAATAAGATTATAATTCAAAGGACTTTTCGATATAGAAATCAGTTTATAAGTTATAAATTTTTAAATAATTTTAAAGATATTTTCTTTGTTGGAACCAATGAAGAATATCAGGATTTAAAAAAGATTATAAAAAATCTAAATTTTTATGATTGTGAAAATTTCTTAGAGATGGCAAATATAGTTAATTCATCTAAATTTGTTATCGCAAACTCATCAATTACATTTCCAATTGCAGAAGGATTACAAGTCCCTAGGCTATTAGAAGCTTGTCCAGATTTTCCAGCAGCTCAACCTCACGGAAAGAATTCTTTTAATTTTTATTTTCAATCTCATTTTGAGGAAAAATTTAATTATTTAAATAATTTAAATTTAAAATAGGATGCTAATAATTAAGAAAACAATACAAAATTTTTTTAAAAACATCACATATAAAATTTTTAAAATCTTATATGGAAATATTACTGGGAAGACATCTCACATTGATAATTTGGACATAGATTTGAAAAAAGTTCAAGTTGGAAATAATTCTTATGAAATTTATTATTGTAGCAAAAGTTCTTTATATACTGACACAATTCATGATACAGCAATCATTAAAAATAATAAAATAATTAATGGACCTTCTTTTCAATTACGAAAAAATTTTAATTCAGATTGTTTAAATAATTCAGTTTTAAAAAAAGGAACTCCGAGGTTAAGAAGAAGAGTTAAAGGAAAGGTTTTATCTCTCTTAACAGGCGGAGGAGGAAATTCAAATTACTGGCATTGGTTATTTGACGTTTTACCAAGAATAGAAATCTTTACAAAACAAGAGAACAATTTAAGTCATATTGATTTTTTTTTATTTCCTAATTTCGATTTAAATTTTCAAAAAGAGTCATTAGATATTCTTCAAATTAATCCTAAAAAAAGATTATCTAGTATAAATTACAGACATTTTTTTGCCGATCAAATTACCGTCACTTCTCACCCTTATAATCTTTTGAATAACCCAAATTTAGATTCTTTAAATATACCTAATTGGATTTGCGAATACTTAAGAGCAAAGTTTTTAAAAAAAGCATTACAAAATTCAAAATTAAAAATTTTTCCTGAAAAAATTTATATAAATAGAAAAGATGCTACGTCATTAAGGTACATAATAAACTTAAAAGAAGTAGAAAATGTTTTAGAAAAAGAAAAATTTTCCAGTCTAACACTTAGTAATTATAGTCTCTCTGATCAAATTTCTTTATTTTATAATGCAAAAAAAATTATTGGTTTACATGGAGCAGGATTTGCAAATCTAATTTTTTGCAAACCAAATACAAGAGTTATTGAGTTAAAATCAAATACAGCTGGAGACGCAATCAAGAATTTAGCGATTAAAAATAAATTAATTTATGATGATATCAGTTGTGAGCCAGAGTCTATCAACTTTAATAATCAAGCAGGGGATATAATAATTAAACCTAATGTATTAAGAAATAAAATTAATTAAAAAATTTTATTTCTTAAATTTATTTTTCAATCAATACTCCATTTTCATATATGCCAGTTTCAACTCTGCCATCAAAAAAAACCTTAACTCCATGTCCACTTTCTTTTCCATCTTTCCATTGACCAATGTATTTGGTTCCACTTGGGATGGAATACAAACCTAATCCATTTCTTTTTTTTTCTTTAAATTCACCTACATATTTATAGCCATCAGAATCTAAGATAACGCCGTAACCATTTGCTTTACCATCAATGTGTTCGCCAACAAATTTTTCTCCATTTGCCCACGTATAAACTCCGTAACCAGATGCTTTTCCATCTTTCCATTCACCAATATATGTTGAGCCGCTTGGCCAATCAAAAGTTCCATAACCATTTTCTAAAACACCTACTTTTTTTTCTAAATTTGACCAATTCATTTTTCCATAACCATTTTGCTTACCATTTAAAAACTCACCATTGTAAACATCACCCCAGTACCACACCATTCTTCCATTACCTGAAGCTAAACCATCTTTCCACTCACCAGTATACGTTGTACCATTTTTCCATGTATATGTTGCAAAACACTCAGTCCATTTTGAAAAGTCATCACCAACACAATTTTTTTTTGTAGTATTGATATTTTCACATGCACTGATTGTCAGAAAAATTAATATAAAAAAATATTTTTTGCACATATGTTAAATATACTTTTTATTCATTAAAAATCTATTTTTTATTTGAATAATAAAAAGGCTGGATCATTACAAGTCTTTCGCTTGTTTGACCTAAAATATTATAAAGAACTTTTTGATTTTGAATAAAATTTTTGTCACAATTAGATGAATTTTTACAATCTACTTCAAAAGTATAAATTTTTGCTGGTTGCAAAGGCTGTTTACCATCAATTAACATTGAATTTTCTTTTTTAATTTCTGTTCCATCAGCAAACCTTAGTCCGGTTATTTCAACTGGAAGTCTTTGAATATTTTGAACTTTAATTTTAACAATACCTTTTGAAAACTTTTCAAAATAAGCATTTAATCCCTCAATAGGAGATAATAAGTCCTGCACCCTTTTTTCCATTATTATCAAATGCTCATATGAAAAAATTTTTTTAGTAGGAAAATTACTTTTTAAAATAAGAAGATTATTTTCAAATTCTGTTTTATTATTTTTAATTAATTCGTTGTAAAAATTATTTGATGAGTAAATATTTAACTGCTTTAAATATTCTTCATAAAATTTTTTATCTTTATATAATAAGTCAATAAAAATATTTTTATTTCCTGTGTAGTGAGTTCTAATTTTTGTACTATCAATCCACCAAGAATAATATTTCTCTTTCCAATTAAGGTTTAAACGTACATGAGCCTCTTTTGATATTGGCTCTAATAAAGATGTGTTAAAATTATAATAAAATTTTGTATCTAAGTAATCAAATTCGCTAGATCCAATTAAAGCTCTTAACGCCATTACCTTGGCAAGTTTTTTTATATCAAATACTTCGCTAGTTTTTTTTTCACCATTTCTAAATGATTCAAGTAAATATATAGCTTTTTTAAGGTAAGCTACTTGCGTAGGATCATTTTTAAATTTATCAAATCTAACCGGCTCTATTTTACTTCTCAAAAAAGTGTCTTCTAATCCGTTCAGAGAGTCTGTTGCACCTAAACCAAGAAGTCTTTTTGAATTTATTTGTTCTTTAATCCATGTATCCTTTGAAAAACCAATTATTGGAGATAATGGCCTTTTATTTTTTTTTAATATTTTTTCTGAAATTTGCCCATGAGCGGTATAAAGCCCTCGACTTTTATTATTAATTATTACTTCGGTAAAACTCACAGGAAGGCTTATTAAATTTTCATTTTCAAAAGCTTTGGAAAGCAACCATTCATAAATATAATCTAAAGTTTCGGGAGGCTGTAATGCGAGTCTACTTAAATTGAATATTTGATCTTCTTCATTTATAAATTTTATTTTAAATGACCATTGTTTGTCATCAGTCCAATGATCAGGCCAGACACCTTTAAGTCTAATCTTAATATTTGGATTATTTTTCTTTGAAATTTTATCATCCGGAATCCAATCCTTAATTAAATAAAGCAGTTCATTTGTTTCTTTAGTGTCAGGAGATTTTCTTACTAAATTATCAAACCATACTTTTATTTTTATATCTTTAGTATTATTTCTTAAATTAATTCTAGCCGGAACCCAATCTTCTAAATCTTTTGTGAGCATAGTTTTATTAATACTTAGATCTCTTATACTAAGAATTTTTTGATAATGCCTAGGCTCAATGTGTATGTAAACTTTTTTTTCTTTATTGGTAATCGAGTAAACAAACTGATAAATTCTATCGGTAAAAGTCTCTAAATTTTTTGAAATTTTTTTATCAACATCAAATCTTTCAGTTAAAATTCCTAAAAAAAAGACTATAAATATTATAAAAAAAAAAATTAAATTCTTATATTTTTTACTCATAATAAATTCTTAATTTAAACTAATTTGTAAAAATAACTATGCTATTTAAATTGATTTGCTTATTATATTAAAAAGTATATAAGTTATTTCAATGGATGAATTAGAGTCTATATTTTTGCTAGTAACTAGTGGCTTATTGTTAAGATTTTCATTAACTGCAACGGGTCAAGCGTGGGCAAAATCTCATGCGCAGACAGTAACTTTCATGGTTCTTCCAGTAATTACATATATAATCACAAAAACAATCTCAGGTAACATTGCTCTTTCACTGGGAATGATCGGGGCTTTATCAATTGTTAGATTTAGACATCCAGTTAAAAGTGCTTTAGAGCTTGTCATGTATTTTTGTTTAATAACTATAGGTATTGCAACAAGTGTTAGAACTAAATGGGCAATACAATTAATACTTTGTACTATAGCAATCATATTTTTGGTAAAAGTCGCTCAAATTATTTTTAAAAAATTTGGTAAATCTTTTTATAACATTTCATTCAATGAAGGAAACGTTAGCAACTCATTAGAAATAGTATCAAAGAAAAAAATAGAACTAATTGAAAAAAATGACAACTTAGTAAATTCCCTAAGTGATATTGAAAATAACAAATATACTTATAGATTAAATTTTGAAAATAAAAATTCTCTAGATGCATTCAAAGAAAATGTATCGAAAGAAAAAGATATAGAAAAAATAAATGTAGTTTTTAACTAAAAGCGTTATGAAAAAAAGTATATGTTTTTTTCTTCTTTGTTATATCTTTATTAACGCTTTCAACTTATCATACTCAAAAAATAAAATTTCAAAAAAATTTTTAGGTTGCAATATTAAGATTTCAAAAAACTTTTTAAATTTTAAAAAATTAAAAATAAAAAAAATCGAAATTGACACGCATGACTATAAAAGTTGGACAGTAAATAATATTAAGATTATAACAAGCAACTCGAGATTTATTCCAAATAATTTAAAAAAACGATTTGAAGCAACTATAAAGGTTTCTTACGAAAATAATTTTTTTTGTATTTTAAAAGGAAGAGTTAGACACAGCGGAGATGCGAAAGATCATATAGCTTTTAATAATAATTCAATTTTACAAAGCTTAGATATATCACTTGACCATGGAAACATAAAAGGCGTTACTAGATTTAAACTTTTTAAGCCTGATGTTAGAGGAGTGTTAGAAGACGTTGTTATACAAACAAAAATATTAAGAGATTTAGGTTATCTAGCCCCCAGGTCAATAAAAGTTAACACCAGAGTAAATGAAACAGATTCGGTAATGTTGTTTCAGGAAAAAGCTGCGAAAGAGTTGCTAGAGTTCAACAATAGAAGAGAAGGACCTATTTTAGAAGGAGATCAAAGATTTTTTTTTGATCTAGTAAAAAATATTCCTGATAATAATTTAAGTAATTGGTCAGTAGGCACACCAGCACTGAGAAATAAAAGTAGTAAAGTAATGTTATCTAAATTAACAAATGCGAATCTGATAAGTAAAGGAAAAATTCATAAACAAATATCGCTTGATGCAGTTAATAAGTTGAATCTTATATATCTTTATTGGTCAAGCAGATTTCAAGATAAGCAAAATAATTTTTACTTTTTTGATTACGATTTAGATAACACTTTATTATCATTATTTAATGAAACAAAGATTATTCAATTAGAAATGTATAATCTATTTATGCAATCTACAAATAGTCATCATGCATTAAGTGCAAGTAATAGAAAATTCTATTGGAATTCTATTGAGAATTTTTTTGAACCAATTATGTATGATGCAAATCCTGATATAGATATGGATTTTTCTAGCACCACAACCGCAAAAATCCGATATCCAGTTTCAAAACATTATAATGAGTCATTTGAAAATTTAGACAATAAATTAGCAAACCTTGATTTGGAGGAGCTTTATAACTATGCAAATAATAACGGTTTAACATTATCAAAAATTAAAATTAAAAAAAAAATAAATAAAATTAGAAGGAATCTAAAAATAATTAAAAAAAACTTTAAAAAGAATATTGATCAAGAAAAAGTAAAACATAACAACTACAAATATAAAAAAAATATTTTAAAAGAATTTAATAAAAATATTCAAGAAATAAATCCAGACACTGTTTTAGTAAAAAAAGATAATGATACCTTTTTTAAATGTGAGATTAATTTAAAAAATTGCATTATTTATGATATTTTAGATAATGACCTTACCCAGTTGCTTGAAGGAGAGTTGGTTAAAAAAAACATTAACTATCAATTCATCGGTCAAAATACTGATTTAAATTATTTGAATTTAAAAGTAAATCGCAACGTGCGAAAATTTTTAAATACAACTATTTTTTTTGACGATGGTGTCAATTTAGATGTAGATGAAAATAAAAATATTATAAAAATCAACCAAAATATTATTGGAGCAAGAACACATATCTTAGATGGCAGTTTAAACAATACTACAATCATTTTTAATGGTGCTGGAGTTTCTAAAAATATGATCCCAGCTAATTACCCAATTGACAACAAGGGTCTGACTGGATGCTTATCCTTAATAAATTTAAGTTTAAACAAAATAAATATTTCAGCTACCAATTCTAATTGTGAAGATAGCGTGAATTTTATCAATTCTTCAGGTACAATAAATAAAATCTATATTCAAAATTCATATAGTGATGCATTGGATGTTGATTTTTCAAAATTAATTTTTGATGAAATAGAAGTGTCAAATGCTAAAAATGATTGTGCAGATTTTTCTTACGGTAAATATAATTTGTCTAATTTAAAATTTGATAACTGCGGTGATAAAGCGATTTCGATAGGAGAAACATCAGAAGTTAAAATTATGGACGTTAAAATAAATAGAGCAAAAACTGGAATTGCTACAAAAGATAGCTCATTATTAATGGTGAATAATGCTTCTTTAAATAACATTGGAACTTGTCTTTCGGCTTACAATAAAAAGCAAGAGTTTACAGGTGGTCACATAGAAGCTAAAAAAATAAAATGTAATAATTTTTCTACAAAGTTAAAAAAAGATAATTTATCTAAAATAATAATAGAAAGTAAAAAAAATTAATATGAGCTTTAGAATTGAGGAAAAACTATATATAAAAAAAGAAAATCTAATTCAATTTCAAGAACAGCTACAAAAAAGCTCTTTTCAAAATCTTTATCATCCTAGAATAATTGAAAGTTTATATTTTGATAATATTAATTTAGATATGCATACTGACTCAATAGAGGGTTTAACACCAAGAAAGAAAATTAGAGTAAGGAAGTATCCAGATGATATAGACAAAAAATTGTATTTTGAAATCAAAAATTCATCTATTGAAGGCAGATTTAAAACGAGAAAAATAATTGATAAAATTGAATTTAATAATAAAAAACATTCAGGAGTATTCGATTCCCAATACGGTGTATGTTGGCCAAAATTGATAGTAAGATATAAAAGACAATACTCAAAAATTGGTGATGTCAGAGTATCGATTGATAAAGATATAGAATATATAGATTTTAAAACTAACTTTAAATATAAAGATGAAAGAGTAATTGTGGAATTAAAAACTAATTATAAAAAAGACCTTGACGATTTAGCTAATGATTTTCCGTATCAAAGGATTAGATTTTCTAAATATTGTTTTGGTGTGCAAAACTTGTACAATATTAATTGATTAGTCTAAATTTTAAACCAAATAATTGTTTGTAGAAAATTTAAAATTAGTTTGGTATATAAAACAATTAAGATGGCGAGGTAGCTCAGTTGGTTAGAGCACAGGACTCATAAGCCTGGGGTCGGCGGTTCGAATCCGCCTCTCGCTACCAAACAAATCAACGTTTGTTTAATTTAAAATAGATTGATTAATACGTTTCGATCCAAATCCGACACACTCAGATATAAATTAATTGTCTTTATAAAACATAACAACTCTTAATTTTTTCATTGTATAAGAAACAAATATTGCGCCTAAGGCTAGATATAAAAGTGGTGAACTTTCTTGAAAATTTGAATTAATAAAAGCAACTATAAAAAGTATAAATATCAAAACTGCAAAGATCATTATTAAGAAGCCTCCACCCCATAAAAGTAGATGAAATAAACCTTCAAAAAAATTTGAGTTAGGCTCAGATTTTGTTTCGTAGTGATCAAACAAAAATGATATTTCATCTAAAAGTTTTTTCATAATTTTAATTCAAAAACAGCAGTTGAAATATCAATTTTTTTCTCCTCAACTAATTTAGATGGGTTCTGAATAATTTCAAACACTTTCCTTTTTTCATTTAAAGCGTTATTAACTAAATATATGAAATAGTTATCTTTTTCCTTTTTAGCTGCTTCCCATTCATTTCTAGTTATATCTAATTGGTTTATTGTGTTCCCTTTCGTAGATTTAACTTCAATATAGATTAAATTTTCATTTTTGTCATAGGAGGTTATATCCCAACCTGGATATTCATTAATTTCACAATGCATAATTATCTTTTTCGCTAAATTTTCTTTATCTATTTTTTTAAGCTTTTCGTATTCATATTTATAAACAAGTTGTTCACCTTCTTTTCCAATTTTTTTAGACTCCTGAGTTCGTCTTTTCTTCTTTGCATAGTGCACAGTTGAAGTTTGTTTCGAAGACGTTTTTTTATTTTTCTTTTGTCTAGGCTCATAAGAAGGCGCTATATAATCAATGGATATCGTTTTTTTATTTTTTAAAATTGATTGATCTTCGTCTAGCGTAGTTTCAGCAATAAAGTCTATATTCTCTGACCTTGGATCATCAACTATGTTAGAATAAATATTTATATACTCGTTTAAATCTTTAATTAAAACTTCGTCATTAAGGTTGCTAATGTCATATTCTTTTCGAAAAAAAGTTCCTTTTTCATAACAGCTGTTTAAATTTCTTGCAGTTCCAGTTAGAGCAGGTTCAAAATCAAGGTTATCTTCTAAAAGGTCTATTTCACTATTTTGCCCTGAAGTATTATATTTTTTAAACATTAAATTAAAATCTTTTGTTGCCAGTTCTAATTTTTCTATACATTTATTTGTCGTTCCATAAATATCTTGAAATTGAGTAGCTCCAATTCCCATACATAAATATAATTTTTTTGCCGATCTAGAAAAAAGATAAACTATATAATACCCCTCAGTAGCACTCTCCGTTATAGTTTTATCCATGACAGCTAACCAAGGTGCAGCTGACAATAAACCATCACCTAATTTTGACTCGGCTTTATATTTTTTTAAATCAACATGTTTAGAAACCCCGTTAGTCCATTCGTCTCTAATAAGACTATACATCGGGTGTTTTTTGGAAACTTTTTTTATTTTATGACCTTTAGTATTAACGTCTTCACATTCTTTTCTATAATCAATCCAGCCTTCAGAAATGCTCTTTATAGTTTTAGAAATCATAATTAATCATACTACATTTTGATCACAATTTGATCACACTCAGACTCGAAATAGGGGTTTTGCTTAAAAAAGTTTTGTTGTATAACAACGTTAAGGAGAGGGCAGAGGTTAGAGCACAGGACTCATAAGCCTGGGGTCGGCGGTTCGAATCCGCCCCTCGCTACCAATAAATTCATGAATTATTCAGAGATTTTTTTTATTAACTTATTTAGCCTTTTATAATGAATTCTATGAATATA
>Ga0233444_10003224_pt1 | contig 16404 bp, 22 predicted proteins | sample SI_124_October20_6_FD_182792 | JGI IMG/M metagenome (GOLD analysis project Ga0233444, IMG submission 182792) | Seawater microbial communities from Saanich Inlet, British Columbia, Canada - SI_124_October2016_10_MG | ecosystem: Environmental > Aquatic > Marine > Inlet | place: Canada: British...
TAATGCAATCGCGCATACTCTTTTACTTGCGGCGATTGTTATTACGGTCGGTACATTCGATACCGCAAAAAGAAATCCTAAAATCTTCAATAAGATCGATGGATACAATGGCCGCCGCAATACCGGCGAACATGACTAACCACACAAACACACAGGAGAAATAAAATGAGTAATAATAAAAATCCCTTTGAGATAAGAGCAGATATGCTTGGCCTAGCAAAAGACTATATGGACCAGCAACATCAGATGAATATTCAGTTAATGAACGACCTTTATGAACAAGGTAAAAAAAGTGTTGACGATGTTGAAAAGGCATATGAAATGTATAGTATTTCGGACTTAATGGAAAAGGCAAAAGAAATGTATTCTTTTGTTTCTAAAAAAGATTAAATAACACAAAACAGGGATGTTGGAGCACGCATAAAAATATATATTAGTATGGTTATGAATTTCGAGATTGAAAAATCACAAACGGAAAAGTATAATTGAATATTATTTTTATGCCCCAACATCTTTATATAACATGAGGTAAAACAATGCCACTGTATACATTCAGATGTACAAAATGTAACCATGAATTTGAACATTCATGTAAAATTTCTGAACGCGAAGATTTCGAAAGAAATGGCTCGCGAGCAGAATGTAACTCTTCAGAAAATTGCAACCTAAAACAAATTTTCACCAAGTTGAATCTTGGCGATCCTGTTCGTTTGGGTGTAACAAAAGTTCCATTGGAATTTAAAGAAAGAGTATTAGATAAAATTGATCATGCACACCCTACCGCAAAAGGTGACCGAAAATTGACAACAGAGATTGGTTCGTACTGAGGCATAGACTGAAAACACTTTTCCCCCTAACAACTGAGGAGACAATAGTGAGTAGAAAGTCTAAAAGATTAAAAAGAAGCAACAGAAAATTTATTGGAATAGATAATAGAAGTACATACATAAAAGAAATATTGCCTATTACTGCATCCCAAGAAGATGTTTTCGATTCATTTAGAGACGGAAACCATTTGTTTTTACATGGGGTAGCAGGCACAGGCAAAACATTCATTTCTCTATATCTGGCTCTTAAAGAATTGACTATGCCAAAATCTATGTATAGAGAAATTCAGATAATCAGAAGTGTAGTTCCGACAAGGGATATGGGGTTTTTGCCTGGCTCCGAAAAACAAAAAATAGAGGCATATGAAACACCATATAAATCTATTACAAATGAATTGATGGAATGTGGAACAGCATACGACAATTTAAGAAAAAACAATCTTATAAATTTTAGCTCGACGTCATTCATAAGAGGTAGAACTTTTTATGACAGCATCCTAGTTGTTGATGAGTGTCAGAATATGAATTTTCACGAATTAGATTCTGTCATAACTCGATGTGGTGATAATTGTTTGTTGATTTTTTGTGGTGATTTTAGACAGTCTGACTTTAAAATTAAAGACGAAAAAAATGGTATTTTGGAGTTTATGAAAATTATCAAAAACATGCAAGATTTTTCGTTTATAGAATTTGGCAAGGAAGATATTGTTCGTAGTGCCTTAGTTAAGGATTATATAATCAATAAACTAGAACTGGGAATTGCATAAATAATAAGTAATTTTGCAAAGCTTATTGACAACCTACCTCATGTGTGTTATACTAATTCAAACAGAAGGTATAACACACATGGCCAATCCGTATGACGATAAAGATTATTCGGCACTTTATGAAAATAGATATAATGAATCATTATGGTCAGGAGATACTATTTTCGAATTAAGAACCATAGAGAAAAATAATGGAAAGCTTTGGTGCGATGTTGCATGTGGAACTGGTTATCATCTTTCTCACGCCATTGGGAATTTTGAACGTACTGGTATTGATTTGTCTGAAACAATGACTTCGCGTTGCAAAGATAGCAGAGTGTCTATGATAAATGGGGATGTGCTGACTTGGGATACTACTGATAGATTTGATTTGGTTACAAATTTCTGGTTAGGATATTCACATCAAAAATCATTATACAGAGTTTTGAAGTTTTTTGACAAAATGATAGATATCACTAAAACCGGCGGTAATATAATTCTGGCTATATTTAATGGTGATGGAAAGATTTTCAATTTACCATATCGACACACGGCTGGTGCTGGCGGAGATTTTAAATTTGAATCTGTACAATGGTCATATACGGAACATGATCGACCAGAACTTAGTTATACTTGTATCTGTCCACATCCAGAATTGGTACTGGAAAAATTTATTCCCCATTTTGAAAACTATAAAATATTTAATAGAACAAATTCAGAATATGGAATTAAATCTGATGGAACTGGATCTGGCAAAGAATTAATGATTTTTGAAAACAAAATAGGATAAATAATGTTTAATCATATGGGTGTCGACCTACCGACACATTCACTTAGTAGAATACAAGAAAACGGCAAACGATTTTATCTTACACCGGATGGTGGTAAGTATCCCTCTATCACGACTGTATTGGGTTGGTTTTCTAAAAAAGGTATTATGGAATGGCGAAAACGTGTAGGTGAGGCAGAAGCAAACAAAATTTCAACTCAGGCCGCAAGAAGTGGAACGAGCGTCCACCAAATGGCTGAAGATCACCTAAATAACATTGAATGGAAAAATGAAAAGACTATGCCATATGACATAGAAACTTTTCTGAAGATAAAACCGACTCTTGATGAAAGAGTTAATAATATATACGCACAGGAAAAACCACTTTATTCGGATCACTTAGGACTCGCGGGTACTGTTGATGTAGTTGGTGAATTTGACAATAAACTTTCCATCATTGATTTCAAGACTTCACGTCAAAGTATGATTGGTGATAAATATGGTAAGTTAGAAAAATATTTTAGACAAGCGGCTGGATATGCAGTTATGTTTGAAGAGCGTTATCAAATGCCTATAAATAGTCTAGTGATTATCGCTGCGATAAAAGATAAAGATGAACCCGAAGTGTTCACATCGAAACGCGACAACCACATTGTTGAATTGATCGGTATGGTAGAAGAATATAAAAATCAGTTTTAGGAAATCAGATGAAAGTTAGAAAATTTATAAGCCCTAGATTGTCCATGCAGGTCGCCTCGAGGTTGGCAATGTGGTATGAACCTTGGACAAAAGATCGCGATCCAAATTTTGGAAATGTCGGATCTTTGTGGCTTGGTACTTATAAAAATAATAATCGGCCTTCCCCACAGCAAACAGAAATTCCCGATGGGGCACATATAAACAGCGCGGGCGAGCTCGGCCCAGAAGGTGAAACCGTCGGAAAGTTATATACATTATATGATTTTGATATTCCCGTAAAAAACGGTCATACAGTACCCCTCATTGAAGTTTTTTCGGGACAATCAAAATCAATAAAGATAAAAACGGTTGTGTCTTCGGGTGACACGGTGGGTTGCGTGATAGACTTTAGTGATGAAAGTCAACCAGATCTTCTTCTAGAAAACATGGACGACACTATATATTATACAAACAAAACAACGGAAACTCAGTACATAAAGATTATTTTTGTTGGTGCGCTCGTAAAAGGTGACCCGACTGCTACAATTGAAATTTACGAAAACAAAAATTCCTTTGCGCCGGGGTTAAATCACGATGTAGAAACGGAGTCGACGACGAATGGTTTGTTGTCTGGCCTAACCGAAATTGCTAACTGGAACCAAGATGAATATGAAAATGTTTCTATGAAATTTGTCTGCGGCCATCATTTGGGTGACATTACCTTCGAACAAAAAGTAAATATCACATCTGATCAGTCAATGCACTTTGTGTTTCCACAACAGTTTAATAACAATCCTATCGATGTGACGGTTACTGCCACTGTTCAAAATATTCATGGTAAATTTAATCAATTTCGGTTTGACCCTGCGAAAGCCGCGGTAAAATCAATAGGTGGAGGCCTCCCCTCCGTTATTGATAACCGTGGGACAAATAATAACCCCACTGCGGCCTCTAGGGCAAATAGAACTTTTTCGGAAAATACTAACACGACTTACTAAGTAACGATTATTTTTTTAAAAGAAACTTAACAGAAAGGAGAAAATATGGAAATTATTAACAAAGTAAAGGGATGGGCCGCAGGGCTCGCGGAACTGGGTATTAGTCTCGCGGCGCTAATGATCGTAGTCGAAGTACTAGGATTGGGTTCCATCCCTTTTTTCCCAGAAACAAGTGTAGTAACTAATGTTGCAGCAATGTTAGGCACACTCGGAAGCGAAGGCCTGATGGGGTTAGTCGCAATTTGGATTCTTTGGGGAATTTGGAGTAAAAAATGATACCTAAACTTAAAAATTGGATCTTGACTAGAAAAGATGAACGCACTTCTTGGGATGGAGCGTTATTAGTTCTTATTGGAGTTCTAATTTTATTCGGTACGCCTTTTGTTAAACTTGCTGCATGGGTTGCAATCTTTTACGGCGGTTGGACGATTTGGAAATCTGAATAAAAGGTATTGACAAAAATTGCGCTGTAGCGTATAATGTTTAAATATACGCTACAACGTAAATTGAAAAGGAATTAGAATGTTAAAATTAAAAAGTTCAAAAGAATTTTGTACTGATATTGAAAATACAGTTTCCGATATGCGAATGTCATATATCGAATCTATTACTCATTTGTGCGAAGAGAATAATTTGGAAATTGAGAATGTAACGCCATTGTTGAGTTCATTCATAAAGGAAAAAATTAAATATGAAGCGGAGGGTCTTAATTTAGTAAGAAAGTCAACTGAAAAATTACCCCTATGAGATACATGTCCAGTAGAAAAATAGATGACTTTGAAGCCTTTAAGATTTACCTTGGAATGAGAAATCATTTTAGTAAAGAATATGACTATACCAAATATAAAGGTGGTTCTAGGGTAAAAATGGAATCGTATCAGAATCGCAAAGACAAGAGAACTTTTGAAGAACTGTCTAGGCGATATGATAAAAAGTCTCTCGAAGAATTTCTTTTATCGGTATTTTTGAATGTCACTGAAAGTGGAAATCTTGCAGTGTCCAGAAACGAATTCATGTGGACAAAAAATCTTTTGGATAAAGAAACGCAAGATATTTACAAAAACTGGAAAAAGAGACTGCATAGTATAAAGTATCTCTTTACAAATGATAGCGAAAAATTGTTTATGATGGGTACTGAAAGGGGAATAGAATTCAATGATCTTTTTAGATCTATAGAGGGCGACTACCCATTGATAGTGCAGATGGAAAAAAATGGAGAAATCTGTTTTGAAACTTTAGTCATATTTAATATGATATTTAATTTTGTCGATAATGTGAGAATCAATGATACTACTTATTGGCCAATTTATATAAAGAAGGTAAAAGATTATTCATCGTTTCTGACGGTGGATGTTGAATATTATGTTGGGGTCGTTAAGTCCCTTTTGATTGAGGATTATTATGATAATTATGGCAAATTTATTTAGTTTGCTTATTGACACACACGCAGATATAGTGTATACTGAAAAAACAAGATACAAAACATATAACGCATATAAAGGAGGACATTATGTCTTTTGCAACACTCAAAAAGAATCGCAACAACTTCACCCGTCTGGCTGAAGAGTTGGAGAAAACACAATCCCCACAATCTAATTCATCATCACAAGATGATCGTATGTGGAAACCCACTATCGACAAAACTGGCAACAGTTATGCGGTTATTCGGTTTCTGCCTCCAACAGAAGGTGAAGATTTGCCGTGGGTCCGTGTTTTCAATCACGGTTTCAAAGGCCCAGGCGGTTGGTTAATTGATAACTGCCCAACCACTATTGGCAAACCATGTCCGGTTTGTGAAAGTAATGGTGAACTGTGGGGTACTGGTTCGCAAGATAACCAGAATCTCGCTCGGGATCGTAAACGTAAATTGAAATATATTGCAAACATTTATGTTGTCAAAGATCCCGCAAACTCAGATAACGATGGTAAGGTATTCCTTTATTCGTTTGGTAAAAAAATCTTCGATAAACTGAACGACATTATGCGTCCACAGTTTGAAGATGAGGAGCCAATCAATCCATTTGATTTTTGGAATGGTGCAAACTTTAAACTCAAATATCGTACTGTCGATGGTTATGGCAACTATGATAAATCTGAGTTTGACAAAACAAGCGCTTTGTCGGATGATGATTCCGTATTAGAAGGAATTTATGGACAACAACATTCATTGGAAGAGTTTGTAAATCCAAACAACTTTAAAACCTATGAGCAACTCAAGGAACGGCTTGATCGCGTTTTGGGTGTAACCGCCCCATCTACTAATGCAGACTATGACGTGCGCGAAGCACCACCCGCAGCGCCACCTGCATTTAGTAAACCTTCTTTTAAAGAAAGTCCTACGCCAGAGCCAGTGTCATCTAACGATGACGAAGATGATTTGTCATACTTTTCACGGTTGGCAGAAGAAACATAATATTTGGATTAATCGTTTCAAAATATGAAACGTAAAATGAAACGAAGGACGCCCCATAGGGCGTCCTTTTCCAATTCTACCACCGAGTTATGCAAAAAACGCATACCGACAATGACATGTAAGCAGGGTGTTTTTTGGACATTTCTCACTAAATAAAAATGTAATACACACACATATTCGGAAGGAAAACGTATGTTGCAAGTAACAATCGACCTATATCGGGAATGGTCATCCCGCGCAGCGGCCAGAAAGGCTCGCAGAGACACAATTAACGAACTCAGCAAACTGTCTGCACATGATCTGCAAGACATTGGTATCACCAGAGGCGATATCAGACGTTTAGGTCAGGAAGGTTATGACATGGTTTTGTTGGACATGGCACGTAAGACACAATTCGGTGCATCGCCAGTTCGTCACCCCAATCACAATACCAATTTAAGAGGTTGGGTATAATGGCACAAACTTATATGGAAACAGTCGGAGAAAGTCCCGCATTTAAAACCAATATCTTTTCGACATTCTGGAAGGGGTTTGAAAGATTCTTTCTTGCAGTGGGGTACGCCCGCGCAGCTGCAGAATTGTCACGACAAGGATATTATGCCGAGTCGAAAAAACTTATGATGGAATTGACTGAAATTAGAGAAGATTTCAAAAAATGAGTAATGAAATAAGAGAGCAGGCGCAGAAACAAGCAGAAATTAATTTTGATGGGTTTATGGTGTGGTTAAAACGTGTGACCTTGTATTCGTGTCTATTTCTGGCAGTAGTTGTTTTAGGTTGTAATGCGGGAGTTGAGAAGAATACTTATCCTGCATATAATGGGGAACAGTATTCTCCAACAAATATGAATTAAAAACTACCCACACCAGCCCCGACATTATTAGCAGTTTGGTCGGGGTTTCTTACTTGTGCCCTATTTTTTCCAAGTTGTTGTACTGAACTATTATTTACAACAGTACTATTTGAAGTGGGTGCAACAACAACATTCTTTGTAACTGCCCCCGCAGAACTGTCTAATGCATTTTTCCCCATCATGTTTGCGACTTCGTTTTTCGCTTGAATTGAGGCACTACCACTTACATTTTGTGCTCCGGTTTGTCTTGCTAGTTTTCTTTGTCTTCTTTCATACTTATTTAATTTTCCATCACCATCTGCATCAAAGAGATCCAAATCTCTTTGTCTTGCCTCCGATATGTTAGAGGTTTCATCTACTGGCGCGACCGTAGGTTTTGACGGCAGTGTGGATGACATTCCATCTCCCCTGTCGGGCGATTGTGAAGGAACAGGCGACATTGTTGCCGCTGGATTGGTTTTTTTCAGTTCTTCCAGTTTTTTCTCATTCTGTTCGATTCTTCTTCTTGCCTGTCGTGGTTTGTTACTTTCATACCACGCAAAGTCTTTGTTTTCTGCAATTTCTGTATCTGCCGCAATTTGACCTTCTAGTTCTGCGACTTGTCTTTTGTATTCTTCTGCGTTAAAGTCCTGTACTTGTTTCTCTGCACCTAAAATCATATCTTTGGCCATTGCAGTAATTTCATCGAGTCGTGCCTGTGCTTGCTCAGGATTATTTGCAAGATCATCATCTAACGGAAAGTCATTGCCTGGCGTTTTATAATAATCATTATATGAATCTCTTGCCATTAGTGCAACGTCAATACCTGCTCCTGATACGCTAGGTAAAAATACTCCAACACCTTCTGCAGCGGCACCAGCATAATCTCCATCCCAAAGTCTGCTAGCGGCAAACCCTAGGCCTGTAAGGATTCCAAGTCCAGGCACTAACTTTGTTGCCATCTTAGTAAAGTTTTTCCCCAAAATACCTTTCATTTTCTTTTGTGCGATATCTTTTCCTGTTGCCATAACACTCTTGGCCGCATCCGGAACTTTTATGACTTCGGAGATGGCTCCAACAGCGCCAGCAGTTTTGGCCCCTATCATATCTTTCGCCTTGGCAAGTCCACCGCCTGTGGTTCTGCCTCTGGGTACAGCCGCCGCCGGCGGTTTCTTCACAGGCATGTTTGTATTTGGTTTTATGTTTGCATTATCGGGTACTGGTACACTTATAGGTTTTGCATCTGGAAAATCTATAACATTATTCTTTTTGTTGAATCTTTCGACTTCTTTTTTCGTTTCCAATTCAATACGTTTTTTCTCAGCATTTTCTAAATCAATGCGTTTTTTCTCAGCATCTGCTTCTGCTTGAAGTTGTTTTCTTTCCGCTTCGGCAGTTTCCGCATCTCGAATCTTTTGAGCCTCTGCCTCTGCGGCCACTCTTTTCTTTTCTGCTTCTGCCTCAACTCTTTTGAGTTCTGCATCTGCATCTGTCTGCATTTGAGAAGTGAGTTTTTCTTGGTCTAGTGCCAATCTCTTAGCCTTGGCCTTCTTTACTGCATCCACCTCTGCTTCTCTTGCTGCATTTTTTGCATTATTTAATTTTTTATCTGCCACGGCCTTCCGTGCCTCACCTTCTGCCTGCGCCCTTTTCAGTTTTTCAACACGTTCTTTTTCAAGTCTTACATTTTCTTGTATTTGTAACTTCCCTGTATCAGTACCTTTCGGTGCCTCTATGTTATCTTGACTACCACCAGTTCTTTTACCATCACCGTCAAATTCACCAATATTTGCCTTTTTATCTACATCGGCTTGTAACTTCTGTATATCAGTACCTTTCGGTGCCTCTATGTTATCTTGACTACCACCAGTTCTTTTACCATCGCCATCCATTTCGCCGGTATTTGCCTTTATGTTTGCATCGGTTTGTAACTTCCCTGTATCAGTACCTTTTGGTGCCTCTATATTATCTTGAGTGCCGCCAGTTCTTTTACCATCACCATCCATTTCGCCGGTATTTGCCTTTATGTTTGCATCGGTTTGTAACTTCCCTGTATCAGTACCTTTCGGTGCCTCTATGTTATCTTGAGTGCCGCCAGTTCTTTTACCATCGCCATCCATTTCATTGGCATTGACATTGGCATTGACATCTGGTACATCTGGTGTATTAAATTTGGGGAATTTCAAATCTGGGAAAAGAGTTGATAATCCACCAATGGCTGCACCCGCCCCTGCAACTACTGCACCTAGTTTTCCAATCTTTCCACCGAACTTACCAAATTTACCAGTGACGCTTTTTAATCCTTTTGTTAAGAATCCATTTTTTCCCAATCCAAACATTCCTAGAAGTCCGGCACCACCTCCCGCAAGGCCTACCAAACCACCCATATCTCCAAGAGTATCTAGTATTCCACCTTCATTACCGCCGCCGCCCGTTCCGCTGCCGCTGCCGTCACCTTCTTGCATGGCTTTAAGTTGGGCCCTTTCGATATCAAGTCTCTTCTTTCTTTCTCGACGCAATTCTCTTGCTTCTTCGATTTCTAAAGAATTGGGGTTGTCTGCATTTTCTCTTTGCCATACCATCTCATCATAAATTTTTTCGAGGAAAGGTTGAAATTCTAGTTGTGTGTCGGTGAGTTGTGATACTGTGGGTTCTGATGCGAGATCGCCTTGTGGTTGTACTGTGTCGGCCGTGCTTTCTGTTTGCGTTGAAATGTTTTCATTTCCGCCGGTATCACGTCTCGCCCTTGGTTGCAAATCTGGACCACGACCTCTTCTGGTAGGCGCTTCGGCAGAAGTTTCAGATTCTTCAGAAGTGGTTGGTATATCTTGATTAGGTTCTGTTGTTATATTATTTTGGGGTGCAGGACTAGGTGCGGGTTGTGAATTTTCTTCATCGGATATAGATATTCCATATCTTTCCGCTATCTTTTCTAAATTTTTACGAGCGGCTTCTTCTTTATCTGCTGCGTCTTTATCTGCCTGTGCCCTTCTGATAATTCGGTCTTTTTCTTGATCTATCAATTCTTGTTCAGATACCCCCTGCATGGCGGCATCCCGTTGGATTTCTTCCATATTTTTATTTGAGGCCCGTACTGCATCTTCATTCGAAATGGTTTCGCGCAAAAGACCCATTTCTTTTTGTTCTTTTTGTTCTTCGGCGGCAAGTCTGTCGTTTCGTTCTTCTTCTTCGGCCTTTTGCGCCGCCTTACGTTCTTTGAATTGTGAAACTCTTTCGCTTATAAAACCTGCCCCAAATGCAAGAATCGGACTCTGAGACAGAGCACCACTTACTAGATTTCCTAAACCCGCAGCGGCACCTTTAGCACTATCCTTGACTACATTTCCAACAGTCGCCTTAAAGTTTGCATTTTGATTAAGACTATTTTGCGCGTCTTTCATGGTTTGGGTAAGTGCTGCGCTTTCTGCTCTTGACAATCCTTCGAGATTTTTGATAGACTTTTGTAGTGCCGCGACACGTTGTTGGGTTTTCTTATATTCATCGACAGTTTTTTCTTCTTGACTTTCGATGATATTTGTTAGTTCTTCAAATGCAGTCCTCGCCCCAGCTGATTGCAACACGGCGCTTGCGTTTTCTAACGATGCCGCCAGTGCCTCTTCATTTTGTCTTTGTAGTGTTGCGGTTACTGATTCGAGATCTGCCATTTATTTTTTTACCATTACTTCTTTTGCGTAGAACGCAGCAACGATTGCCGCGACTGATACGAAATATGTTGGTGCCATATCTCCCAGAATACTGGCGGCCTTGTCTAACCCAATAAACACTGCAATTACGACTGCGAACGGATATAAGAGCATTCCAAATAATGCAAACCAGGCCATCGCCCTTTGTGCGTCTTGTTTTTTATCTTCATTTTCCATATCACTGCGTAGATCTTCTAATTCAATCATCTGTCTTTCCATTGCCATTTCCTCATCACTGACCGTTCCATCCCCGTCTTTGTCGAGGTATGCGTACTTGCTATTTTCTTCTAAATTTTTTGGTGCCATTTTTTATGGTCCTTTATTGATTTTGTGCTCGTCTTTGTTCTTCTTCTTTTATATAACCAACCAATAAATTTAAATATACTTCCCGTTCCCACGGAATCATATTTTCCAACTCACTTAAACTATATTTATGGTGTTGCATTAGTGCGAAATTGTTCCTATACAAACTAACTAGGGATTCATGATTTAAAGTTAGGAAAAAAAATCAGCCACACCACTCACTTTCATTTCTTTTTTAAACTCGCATTGTCTGCATCGTATATTAACTACACAGTTTGTTTCTGGCATAGTTTCAAAAAAATCATTTATTGATGCGAATTGGGTTTGTGTCAAGTTTTCAATAAATTCTATAATCTCTTCTATAGTGTAGTCGCTCGCATTTAGTACCTCATTATCTTCGGTTATATATTCAATACATGTTGCGATAACTTCTACGATATCATCATAATTTTCAGATAATAGAATTTTATTCAGCACATTAAAATCTGGATATTTCATTACAATAGAAATTCTATCGGTTATTTGAACATTGGTATTATGACCCTGATCAGTTTCTTCTACTTTAACATTTTCCAGATCCATCGTAAAAGGCAAGTCACAATCCCCTGCGCCATCGTCTTTGTTTGGACACTCTTTTCTTTTATATGTTAAGTTGATAATATTTCCTACTGATTTTGATCTCAAGTTGACAAACAAATATTCGATATCGAATGTTGCCAGTGCGTCTATATCAATATCTTCAATTAAACAATTTCTGATAATTTGTTTAATTGCATTTATTTTTTCGTCTAAATCTTCTCCTTGCTGTGCCATTAGAAGAATTTTTTCTTCTTTTACTAAAAACGGCCTAAATCTTGTTTTTTTACCTGTAGATGGTAATGTAATTTCATATGTTGGTGTATCAATTCTTGGTAACATAATTTTTCCTCATAAATTATTCAAAATTAAAATCCGAAAGGATTTCCAAACGAACGTCCAAACTGACGGGCTCTTTCCTTTGCTTTTCCTGCACTATTTAGTGCATTTTTCACACGCGCATCAGTGGCCTGTTCAACACTACGTCCAAATCGGTCTCGGCCGGCCTCGGCAAATTCTCTTGTTTTTCCGACCGCATTTTCTAGTTTTTTCACGGCCCTGTCTGAGGCTTTCTTGGCTCCTTGGAACCCAGCAGATAATGCCGCCGTCGTGTCTGGATCTGTAAGTGCTGATTGTGCCAAATCGGCAACATCTGACGAACTTCGAGCAGCGTTTTCATGTGTCATGCTAGAAATATATTTTAGATAAGATATTGTGATTTGGCAGGTGGCAGGTTCTTCGTTTGAATATGCAAACGCAACATCGCCCAATGAGAGTGGAAACGCATCGACAAAATTGTATGCCTGTGTCAATGTTCCGCCTGCGTTGTAGACAGATAGAGTCATTTTACCCAAATACTTATTTGCATATTCAACTTTATGTGATTCATAATCTACAATTAAATTCATCCACCTTTCAAAATATTCTCTTTCCCAGAGACCTTCGCTTAATAATAGACTGAATGTTGCTTGATCATACGTCATTGCATATGGTGCCTGTCTAACTGGACCATATATTTTAGTTTCAACGGTAGAAACGGATTTCCCCGGCAATGTAAAATCTGCAACTCTATATTGCATATCTTCATTCCCACCCCCAGCACCGTTTAAAACGGCCTCCGGCGCATCTATGGATAGTATATATCTGTTGGCGTGCAACAGCCCTTTTTTGCTTATTTGGGAAACGAAATCTGATATGGATGGATTGAAAGACATTTATTAACGACTCCTTGCACTTTCTGCCCAAACTTTGGCGGCGGGTGCCTTTTTAAATTTTTGTACCGGCAAGAATACCGCAATGTCCCATTCGTTTGCATCTATTTTTACGAAGTTTCCTTTGACTTTTGTATATAGATATCGTTTTAAACAGGGTTTGATTATGTTATATTTAGACAAACTTTTTAATATGTTGTAAGAAATTTTCAATTTTGTTTGTTTGTCATATCTCTTGTCTGATACAACTCTTGATAGAGCCTCCATAATGAACAGTCGTCTTTGCGGTGCGACATAATGTAGATTGATTCCAACAAATCCGTCACTAAGTTTTTCTATGACAAAAATTAGTGGAAATTCATCATAGTATTTTAATTTAAGTTTCCACTTAGGATCGTATGAATAGCAATACATTGCACCTAATTCAAGGCCTCCGAATTTTCTATTCGAATCTGACAATAGAGATTTTCTTGATATTTGAGTTTCGCCTATCTTGGTACGAAACCAATTTCTGGCCGCATTGGTATTTGCGCGTATTCCACGGGCTTCTAGCCTTTTGAGTAATGGGGTAAAGTCTGACATTATCTTCCTACATGATCCTCTGTTATTATTTTAAATTCCCAGCGTCTATCTAAACAGTATGCTTCTGCGGCCTTCCATTTTGCCGCATTTACGCTATAAGTTTTTATTTCAGTTAGATATCTGGGAGTAATATTTTTCTTTTTCTTTGGTGGTTTCGTTTCTTTTTTTGGTTTGACTTCTATGACTATTGTTTGCGTTTTTTCGCCTCTTTTTACTTTTATTAAAAAATCTGGAAAATATCTGTGTAATTTTCTGTCAATTGGTGATAAATAGGGAATAACTAACTCTTCGCTCGACCAACTAAGGACATCAGGATTCTCATCGCAATATTTCATAAATCGCCTTTCCCACATGGAGCGGTAAACGATATTTTTTACATTTCCAACATATTTTGTGACGTGGATCGGTTTATATTTTCCTTTATATGTGAACCTTGGCATTTTAACTAATAAAAACCTTTATAAATATATTTAACTATTTAGGAGAACTATTTATGGCAAAACCACCAATGAATGTTCAATGGAAGCAATCAAATCTTAATCAACAGGCGGGACCGCCCGGCCAAGGCACGGTTGCAGGAAATATGTCAGAATTGGCAGGTTTTGCCGCAGCGTATCCGGCAGACGCTGTAGACGGTTCTTCCGAGTCTCAAGATTTTATTTCTTTTAAGGCATTTTCTAATCGTATTCCTGGCTATACCTCTGGTAGGTCTTCTGGAGCGGCGGGAGAGGGCGAGTTTCAACCACAGGGGAATGTCAAACTTTTCATACCAGAAACAGTAACCAATTCTTCGAAATCCAACTATGAGGGAACGAATGCAGGAAGTTTGGTTGCAGGCCTCTCAAATATTGGTATGAGTGGGATGGAAGACACTGAAGCCGCTGGTATTATGGGTTTCCTTGGTGTTAGTGCCGACGCAGCTGGAAATGCCATCGGGGCGGTCGCAGGACAGGCCGGAGATAGTGCTGATGTTGCCGCACAAGCGATGGGTATGACACTCGCCGCCGCGAATAGACATGTTATATTTCGTGGTATAGAATATAGATCATTTCAATATCAATATAATATAATGCCGCGCAGTTCGGATGAGAGCGCAAATATCGCTGATATAATTAAATGGTTTAGAATTCAGATGTTGCCCGATGTCGGGGGTAATGGAAACTTTTTTACACCGCCAAATTATTTTGAGATACAATATTTTATAAACGGTGTAGAGGCAGAATATATGCACAAAATAAAACCATCTGTTTTAACGGACTGTGAAGTGACATATGGTGGAAATGGTTCTTTCGGTAAATTTAAAAATACTGGGGCCCCTTCGGTTATTGCAATGAATTTGACATTCCAAGAAGTACAGTTTGTCACCAAATCAGACGCAGCTGCGGGGTACTAAGATATGTTTGATAATATTCGAAATATACAATATGATATCGACTTGTCGGGTCGGCCAGTCGATGCAAAAAATATTTTTACATATGCATATATTCTTAAAAAATATATGAGAAATAATAGAAATGTATTTGATTATGTAGTTGTAAGTGGTGACACCCCCGAAAGTCTTGCATATAAATATTATGGCGACCCGAAAATGTCTTGGGTAATTCTAATGGCAAACGATATTAAAGATGTTTATTCGGAATGGCCCGCAAATGACACAACAGTACAGGAAACCATACTCGCACAATACAAACCAGAAGTGTTACCATATAAAACTCTTAAAAGAATTGATCAATTGGAACAGATTCCAAAAGAAGGTTTTGATGGACAAGTCATTTATGTAGAAAATGTAGATAAAACATATGAGTGGGCATCTGGAACAAGTTCTTGGAACTTTGTGAATAATGGTTTGTATAATGAATCTGTTTTTAATCAGGAATTTACATTAACATTAAATGATTATCATTTACCGACTGCCACTATGTTATCGACTAGAAGTGATCCAACACCAGTAATGAATAAAACAATCATCGTTTATAGAAATCATAAATCAATTTTTAATGTTTGGTTTTCAGACGTCACAAAATTTTATTTGGCCACTGATGGACTAGGTTCTTGGAAATCTAACTTATATAATAACGAATATAGAGATGGGTTGTCTTTGAGTAGATTAGGAGACGGAATCACAACTTGGGATGTTCCAGACAATGCGCCGGATTACATTTATTATCACTGCTCGGACAGACCTATTTCGGGATTAATTAAAGTTGTAGATACGTCGAGTAAACATTATGTCGATGGTATGGACGGAAATTCTCTTGACGGTTACAATGGTAGAGCGTCAGGAAATCTTGCAAAAGTAAAAGAAGATTGGTATATTTGGAATGGAAAATATATCGACTCAAATACAGATAGTTTCAGATCTGGTTGGACGCCACTAGTCAAAGACAGGCGCACACTTCCAATAGATATTGCAAAAAACACTCCGGTACACTATATACACAACACTCTTGGATATAAGATATCAAACGAATCCTTCTCTATGTTAGAAGATGTAGAAAGATTGTCTTACACAAAATTTTCTAGTTGGGATGAAAAACATGCCAATAATGAAAAATTTAGAGAAATAAAAATTATTAGACGAGAAATTGTAGATCAGTTTGTCAAAGATTGGAAGAGGATTATTAAATAATGGCCGGACCATCGGAGTATAATCGCCCAGGCGATTTTGAAATATCTCAATTGAAAATAACCGCACATAACGACTTCGATGAAGCAAACATGTTGCAGTTTTATAGGACTATGAGAATATATGAAGATATTTTTTC
>Ga0233444_10003225_pt1 | contig 16399 bp, 16 predicted proteins | sample SI_124_October20_6_FD_182792 | JGI IMG/M metagenome (GOLD analysis project Ga0233444, IMG submission 182792) | Seawater microbial communities from Saanich Inlet, British Columbia, Canada - SI_124_October2016_10_MG | ecosystem: Environmental > Aquatic > Marine > Inlet | place: Canada: British...
GTCTTGGCACGGCCCAGCCGCCGTATTTCCTGTGCGTTGAAATGAACGCCGTGGGCGAGCCAGGTCCGCGCATTCAGCCAGCCGCATTGCTCGAGATAATCGAGCGGACGGCAGCCATAAATCTGTACGCAGTATCGGTTCTCATCCTCGGTTTCGCCTAGATGCGTGTGCATCCGAACATCCAGCCTGTCAGCCAGAACAGCGGTCGCCCGCATCAAAGAGGTCGTCACCGAAAACGGTGAGCACGGCGCCAGCGCGATCTGCACCATAGCATCTTCGCCTCTTTCATGAAATTTCGTTACGACGCGCTCGCTGTCAGCGAGAATCGTGTCCTCATCCTGAACGACACTGTCGGGAGGCAAGCCGCCGTCTCGCTGCGACCGGTTCATCGAACCGCGCGTCAACAGCACTCGAAGGCCGAGCCGCTTGGCGACTGCAACCTCGATGTCGACGGCATCCTCGATGCCCGTGGGAAACAGGTAGTGATGGTCTGTAGTGGTGGTGCATCCGGACAGCAGCAGCTCCGACATTGCCACGGTAACGGCGAGGTTCAGCGCCTCTGGCGTCACCCTCGCCCAGATCGGGTACAGCGCCTGCAGCCACGAAAACAGCTCGCGATCGAGCGCCGCTGGCAGCGCCCGCGTCAGGGTCTGGAAGAAATGATGATGGGTGTTGATCAGTCCAGGTAGCACGGCGTGATCGCGTGCTTCATAAATTTTAGTATTCACCGTCGTGGGTAGATGGCCCGCTGGCACCAGTTCGACGATCTTGCCGTTCTGGACGACGACGCCACGTTCCGCGCCATCGGCGAGAATGGTCAGTGGATCTTTGATCCAGATCGCGTTGCTTTGGTCCATGGCTGTAGTTTCTCCGTCGGATTGTAAGTCGGCTCAAACGGGCACAACTAGAAATCAGCGGGTTCGCAGAAGCTGCCGCAGCCGGTTTGTCACCGCGGGTGATGCCCCCAATTTAGCTCCCGCTTCTGGAACGACGCGTCACGATCTCCGCAATGCGCTTTACCACTCGATCCCATGAGAGACCTTTGCATCTACTGCGATCTCGGATCTTTGTGACTATAGACGGCGCGACGCCGTTGTACCTTCTCCGATTCCGGGAAGATCTTTCGAAATAAGCGACAAATGGCAATTCTCGCGATGCCGCGGGCGCATCCGTTGAACGCTACGCTCGATCCAATCTGCGGCGAGGTATGTCAGGGCAGACCACGGGCTACTGAGGCTTGTCTATGTGTTGGTGCTGTGACCGGTGGCTGCGACGGTGAAGACGTCGCGCGTTGGATTGTAGTCGAGGCCGAACTTGTTCTGCTAATAGCGATAGGCGACCCAGAGGTCGACGGAGTGCGAGTATTTCTGGCCGATAAAGGCCTTGCTGGCATCGAACGTCACGCCGGCTGACGTCTACTTCGGCGGAGAGGCGACGATCCTCGCAGAACGCAACCGGATCAAGCTTGTCACCATCGCAAACCCGCCGCTCGCAGCATTGACCGCAGGCTGCTTAAACTCTAACCCTGATGACTAAAGCCTCCCTTTTCGAACAGCCTGATCAGGCTCCAATTATCTGACGACGGACAGTCTCAATGGTGCTGGCGGGGACACTCGCTGCCGAGCAAACGGAGGTTCGAGGTGGCCGGGAAGCTGTTGCGCATTATGCTACTTTCCGGGCCGAAGCAGCGTCGGCGGCAAATACTCTGACGAGTTCAGCGGCCGTGAGAGCCGCAATGACTGCCGGGCGCTTGTCGCGCACCAAGCTACCGCCGATCGGGCAGACGATGCGTGCGATGTCGCGGCGGGAGACGCCCTGCTGAAGAAAGGCAGTCATGAATCGCTTCCGCTTGCTGTGCGAGCCAATAATACCAAGATAACCGAAGTCCCCGCGCTCCAACACTGCGCTTGCGATCAGTGCATCGAACGAATGGCTGTGGGTCATCACTACATAGGCGGCATTGGCCGGCGCCGCCTCGACTTCGACTAGCATGCGGTCGGTCAAGATAATGGTCACGCCATCGGCTTCGAAGCCCGAGAACTCTTCGGGCCGGCTGTCGATCAGCCGCACCGAGAATGGGAGCAGCGATAGAGCGGTGGCCAACGCCTTGCCGACGTGTCCGGCGCCAAAGATCTGAACGACGGGGTATGCGGCGCGCTCCATCGCTTCGGCAGCTGCAAGACGCTCCAGCGTGTCGGCTGTCGCCCGTTCGATGAGGAGAGTGACATGTCCGCCGCAACATTGACCGATGCCGGGGCCGAGCGGAATAGCGAGTTCGTGCCGCTCCAGGTCAAGGTCGAGCAGTTTGCGTGCCTCGGCGATCGCTTCCCACTCGAAGCGGCCGCCGCCGATAGTGCCGGCGACGCGGTTTTCTGTGACGAGCATCGCGGCACCCGCTTCGCGTGGGGTCGATCCGCGCACTTCGGCAACTACGACCAATGCTGCTGCAGTACCCGCTGCCAAGTGGGCAGCAAGCTCGCTCGAAAGGGCTGCACTCAAGCTGTGTCTCCTGTTGAGGTCGACTTCAGGGCAATGCGCAACCGCTCGATCGCATCGAGGACCCGCTCGGGAGTTGCTGGTGCGTCGAGCCGCGGACAGATCCGATAATTGGCGACGCTCGCCACGGCATCGGAGAGGGCATGAAGCACGGAAATGGCGAGCATGATGGGCGGCTCGCCCACAGCTTTTGACCGGAAAATCGAATCCTCGCGATTGATGCCCCCCCGGTGGAGGGCGACGTTGAAGACGCGGGGTCGGTCACTGCAGGCTGGAATCTTGTAGGTCGAGGGCGCATGCGTGCACAACCGCCCATTGCCGTCCCACCACAATTCCTCGGTAGTCAACCAGCCCATGCCTTGGACAAAGCCGCCCTCGACTTGGCCGATATCTACCGCCGGGTTCAGAGAGCGGCCGGCATCATGGAGGATGTTGACGCGCTCCACCCGGTATTCACCGGTGAGAGTATCGACCGCGACTTCGCTGCAGGACGCGCCGTACGCGAAGTAATAGAATGGGCGGCCTCGGCCTTGCTTCCGATCCCAATGAATTTTCGGCGTTTTGTAGAAACCAGTTGCGGAAAGCGGGATGCGTGCCATGTAGGCCTGCTTGATCAGTTCGGTAAATGGTACCGTTCGGTCGCCGATCATTACGTGGTTGGGGAGGAAGACGATCTCGGCCCTCGGCACGCCAAATGTCTTGGCCGCGAAGTTGATGAGGCGTTCCTTGATCGTTCGCGCCGCCGCCTGCGCGGCTTTGCCGTTGAGGTCAGCACCTGACGAAGCAGCGGTAGCTGACGTGTTCGGAACCTTGCCCGTTGTGGTGGCGGTAATCTTCACCTGCGCGATGTCGATTTGCAGTTCCTGGGCGACGATCTGAGCGACCTTGGTGTGGAGGCCCTGGCCCATCTCGGTGCCGCCGTGATTGATCTGCACGCTGCCGTCCGTATAGACGTGCAGCAGAGCACCAGCCTGGTTGTAATGGGTTGCAGTGAAAGAGATGCCGAACTTCACCGGCGTCAGCGCAATGCCGCGTTTGATCACACCTCCGGTAGCGTTAGCGTCGCGGATGGCTTGGCGCCGCGCTTGATAGGCGCAGTCGCGCTCCAGTGTCTCCACCAGATCGAGGATAATGTTGTCCTCAACCTTCTGGTGATAGGGCGTCAAGTCACGGTTGGCGCCGCCATAGAAATTGCGCTTGCGCACGGTTAATGGGTCGAGGCCAGTGGCATAGGCGATCTCCTCGATCAGACGCTCGCCACCTATCATGCCCTGCGGTCCACCGAAGCCGCGGAAAGCGGTGTTGGAGACGGTGTTGGTCTTCAGAGGTTCCGAGACCAAACGCACAGACGGATAGAAATAGCAATTGTCGGCATGGAACAGGGCGCGGTCGGTGACTGGGCCGGAGAGATCAGAAGACCAGCCGCAGCGAGCAGCAAAGGTCATATCGACAGCCTTGATGCGCCCGTCATCGTCGAACCCCACTCCATAGTCGACGACGAAGTCGTGGCGTTTGCCGGTAACAATCATGTCGTCGTCGCGGTCGGGCCGGATCTTGGCTGCGCGCTTCAGCTGCTTCGCGACGATAGCGGCGATGCAGGCAAATTGGTTGCCCTGCGTCTCCTTGCCGCCAAAGCCCCCACCCATGCGGCGCACCTCGACGGTTACCGCGTTAGACGGCACGCCCAGCGTCAGCGCCACCATGTGCTGAACTTCGCTCGGGTGCTGGGTAGAGGAAAAGACGGTGACCTCATCCCCCTCGCCGGGAATGGCGAGGGCGATTTGGCCTTCCAAGTAAAAGTGATCTTGTCCACCGATCCGCATTCGTCCAGAGAGGCGGCGGGGCGCCGCCGCGAGGCCTGCTATCGCATCGCCGCGTGCCAGTTTGAGCGGCTCGGTCACAAATTGGCCGATAGGTTTTGCGGTGTCGATATCGAGTACCGCAGGCAGATCCTCATATATGATTGCGGCCAGGCGCGCGGCGCGGCGCGCCTGCTCCCGCGTTTCGGCGGCGACGGCGAAGATCGGCTGGCCAAGAAATTCGACCACTCCTTCCGCCAGCAGCGGCTCGTCATGCTTGTGCGTCGGACTGACGTCGTTCTGGCCAGGAATATCAGTGGCGGTCAGAACCGCGACTACGCCGGGAGCTTCGCGCACCCTGCCGAGGTTGACGGCGGTGAGACGAGCATGCGGCCGTTCGCTGAGGCCGAAATAGACATGCACCAGCCCATTGGGAGTTGGCATATCATCGACGTAAATCGCCTCGCCGGTGACATGGCGTCGGGCGCTGTCGTGGGGTTGCGCAGTGTGCACGACGCCGAGCAGAACGTTCCGCTCGTTCTTAGACATGGGCAAGCTCCTTGGCGCCGACCAGGCGGGTTTCCTCTGCCGGGAGCATCAGTTCGACGTGCAGGCGCTCGATCAGGTTCTGGGCGACGCGCGTGCGATAGTTGGCGCTCGCCCTCATGTCGCTGATTGGCGAGAAGTCCTGCGCCAGCGCGCTCTTGACTGCAGCTACTGCCGTTTCGTCGAAGGAGCGCCCTGTCAAGACCCGTTCGACCGCCGCGGCGCGCATCGGCGTGGCCGCCATGCCGCCGAATGCGACACGCGCCTCGACTACGCGGTCGCCGTCAAGGCGAAGCAGGAAGGCCCCCATCAACGCCGAAATGTCCTGATCAAAGCGCTTGCTGATCTTGTACGCTCGGAAGCGGGCGTCGGCCAACGGCTTCGGCACGCTGATTCGTTCGACAAATTCGCCAGGACCACGATCCTGCTTGCCATAGGCGACGAAGAAATCTTCCAGCGGCAACGAGCGCTGTTTCGCGCCGCACCTGAGATGCAGCGTCGCGCCGAGTGCAACCAGCGCGGGGGAAGCGTCCCCGATCGGCGAGCCATTGGCAATATTGCCGCCGATGGTGCCGACGTTGCGGATCTGGGTTGAGCCAAGCCGGCGGAAGATCTCGCCGAGATCGGGATAGTACCGGGCGAGAAGAGTGGTGGCGTCGGCGTACGTTACTGCCGCACCGATTTCAATGGTGTCGCCGGTGTCGTCGATGTGTTGCAGGTCGCGAACCCGGCCGATCCAGACCACAGGATCGAGCTTGCGCATATGCTTGGTGACCCACAAGCCGACATCGGTTGAGCCAGCGACAATGGTGGCGTGCGGCGCGGCCAGCAGGAACTCGGCGAGCGCATCCATCGTGGCCGGCGCGTAGAAGGTGCCGGCGACGCTTTCGATCGAGATCGTTTCCTCGTCGCGCAAAATCTCAAGGCGGGAAATCGTCTGCGCCTCCCGCTGATCGAAACAATCAGCGTTTGTGCCGGCGCAAACACGCTCGGCAGCCCGGACGATCGGCGCATAGCCCGTGCATCGGCACAGATTCCCGGCGAGGGCATCGTTGATCGCGTCTTGGTTCGGGACGGCATCCACACTCTTCGACAGCGCGAAAAGAGACATTACGAAGCCGGGCGTGCAAAAGCCGCATTGCGAGCCGTGGCAGTCGACCATAGCTTGCTGCACCGGATGCAATTGCCCGTCGGAACCCGCCAGATGTTCTACTGTGAGGAGCTGACTGCCATCAAGGGAGCCGACGAACTGGATGCACGCGTTGACAGCCTGATAGCGCAAGCGTCCGCGGTCGGGGCGAGCGAGTACGACAGTGCAGGCGCCGCAATCGCCTTCGTTGCAGCCTTCCTTGGTACCAACGCGCCGTTCCTCGAGACGCAACCAGTCAAGGACCGTCATGGTCGGGGCAAAGCTGTTGATTTCACGTAGCTCGTCACCTAAGAGGAACCGGATACACCTTCTCATTTGCGAGGTCCATCTTGCAGAGAAACTTGGGTTAGTTGTCTCGACAGGTGCCAAGGTTGTCGTAATTCCACAACAGAGGTCAGCGGGCCAACATACGCGGTGAGATGTCGCGATGCTAAGCCAGTTATGCTCTCCTTCCTGCGGCCTGCTCAGTCGCGCCAGGCTATCTTAATTATTCAGGCGCCCGCTGGCACCTGTTGCGATCAGAACATAACACCGTAGCCCAATACGGCCTTGTAGTTCCCGAAGAAACATTTTCGCAATTTCTCGAAAGATGTCTGCCCAGATCCACCGCGTCGCTGACAATGACGCCTCGCTCTGGGCGGGAGTTGCATTGATCTGCCCCCCTTTGAAGCGGTCCTCCCTGAAGTATGATTTCGGATGGAGGATAAGATCGATGGCAAGGGAGAGGCATACGGCTGAAGTTGCGACGCTGCGGCAGGTTGACGTGCTCATGGCACGGGGGCGGCAGGTTGGAGACGCGGTGCGAACGATAGGCGTGACAGAAGTTACGTATTATCGATGGCGGAACGAGTACGGCGGCCTGAGGGGCGATCGGGTGAAGCGCTTGAAGGAGCTGGAGACGGAGAACGCGGACGGTCAATAAGAAGCGTGTCGAGCGGATCTGGCGATGTGAGGGCTGAAAGTCCCAGCCAAACAGCCTAAGCGAGGGCGTCTGTTACTCAACGACGGTTCGTGTATCCGGCTGCGGCCGGAGCGCCCCACCATGTCTGGTTCTATGACTTCGTCGCTGATCGCAGCCTTGATGGCGAACCGCTTCATTGTCAAGGCGACTAATATATACCAATTTCAACGGCATATGAGTTCGCAGTTCTATTTAGACTGGCCCGCCATTTTGCCACCTACGAGACTGATAGCGTCTACGAAAACCCTCAACGTCGGAGCCTCTGTGGCTCTTGATGATAATGTCATTCCATTCCAGAAATATGCTTCCATTGGGAGGTTGCAACTATTCTCGTCGCATCGAGAGGGCTTGTCTTTGTAGCAGGTGACCGATCGATGAACTTCATGTGTGATTGAGTGCATGCCGTAGAGTGGGACAGCAGCAGATGATGCAGCCGATCCTGCCGCCCATGATAAGAGTATTGCCCGGCTTCGTCTCAACGTCTGATCGAGCGGCTATCGCGAGAAGAGCGGTGGTCGCGTTTCAGTGATGGGCCGAAACGCTCTTGACGCACTCAGACAGCAAATCACCGGACGCAAAATGGCTGACGTCACCCAGACTGATGATGCCAACCATCCGCTTGCTCTTGTTGATCACCGGCAGCCTGCGGACCTGCAGCTTCTCCATGTGATGCACCGCCTTTGGGAGATCATCGTCCTCCCGGCAACAATGGATGCCTTCGGTCATCACATCGCGCGCCGTTGCGCGGCCAGCATCGAAGGTGTTGCTCGCGAGCCCTTTGCAGACGATGTTGCGATCGGTCACGATCCCGATCAGTCGGTCGTCCTCCCCAATCGGAATGCAGCCGATGTCATGCCCCCGCATCAATTTCGCGAGCTCGGTGACAGGGGTGTTGGGGCTGACCCAGTCGACACCCTTGTGCATCACGTCTTTGACTTTCATCGCGAGCCTCCATTAATGGGTTCAAGTGCACTTGATGCAATGCAGCACGGCCCCGTTTTTCTCAACTATACAACCGATTGCGTGCGAGGTCGCAGAAGAAAGCATCATTCCTACGCGACCGGACCAGACAAGCGCTGTCGCTGCCGCCCTCCTGAACAAGTGACAGCGACTTCGCGGCCGGGATTCCCGCCCAACATCGCAAAGGTAATGGGCCGCGCGCATCCGACGCGAAGCCGCTTATGTCAGGTTTCCCCAAAGCCTGTGTAAGGCGTCAGCGCGATGACTTCCGCGTCCGGAACGGATTAGTGGAATCCTGCAAATCCAGGCGTGTCACATTGGACAGGGAACGGTTCTAGCCTGATAGTCTGCGTTGCTGCGCGCCTCCAGATGAGGTCAAAGGGAATGAAAGAGAAAAGGGACATCGTGGAAAACTGGCTGCCGCGTTACACCGGCACGCCGCTCGCCGAATTCGGAGAGTATGTTCTTCTGACCAACTTCGACAATTACGTCGAATGGTTCGCCACACTGCATGGAGGTTTAGTAAAGGGCGTAGATCGACCGATGCCTAACGTGACTGCTGATGGGATCACTCTGATTAACTTCGGCATGGGAAGCCCGAATGCCGCGACGGTGATGGATCTATTAAGCGCCATTGCGCCGAAAGCCGTATTGTTTCTTGGTAAATGTGGCGGGTTGAAACGCAAGAATCATATTGGCGACTTGATTCTACCGATTGCGGCCATTCGGGGCGAAGGTACCTCGAATGATTACCTGCCACCGGAGGTCCCCGCGCTGCCCGCGTTCCAGTTGCAACGCGCGGTGTCAACGATGATCCGCGATCTCGGTCACGACTATTGGACAGGTACTGTGTACACGACCAATCGTCGTGTCTGGGAACACGATGATCGCTTCAGGGATCTGTTGCGTCGTACACGGAGTATGGCGATCGACATGGAGACTGCAACAATCTTTGCTGCAGGGTTTGCCAATCACATTCCGACCGGGGCACTGCTTCTCGTGTCCGATCAGCCAATGATCCCCGAGGGTGTGAAGACCGAAGCGTCGGATCAGGTGGTGACCGCGAACTATGTCGAAAGGCATATCAAGATAGGGATAGAGGCCCTGAGGCTTGTGCGGCGCCGTGGCCGCAGCGTTAAGCATTTGCGTTTCGAAGACGATTTCGATGCATGAGACGTAAAAAGGCGTCGCGCCGCCGCGTGAACAGTTAAGCAGCAGCATGATCATCCCATTTCGGACAGCGACGGCCGTCGCGGATTGTTCGACCAGTCTGCCCAGCGGCAGAAATGACCGACAAATCCTCAGTCGTGCGCGCTAAAGCGCCCATGCATCGCGCCGGCGGTCAGGCGCGCAAACTGCGCGTGACTCAGATGAAGCAGCGTCTCGTGATCGCCAGCCTCCATGTAGATCTCCGGCTGTGCCTCGATGCTATCGTCGACGATGAGATCCAGCCCGTAGCATTTTCCGACGGCAGGAACTGCGCCGTGTGCACAGTCGCGGAACAGCTGATTGATCTCGGTTTCATCTGCCATGTCGACATTGTCACCGAGTTTTGTCCTCAGTTCCGACAGGCGGAGGTGATGCGATGCGGGCAGGACGGCCAGCATATATTCGCCGTCGCGCCGCAACACGATGCCCTTGGCAAGGCGATCGCCCGAGATATGGCATGCCTCAGCCGTGCGAGTGGACGTCATGCTGATTTCATGCGGGATCTCCTCGTATTGGATGTTTTCAGCGGCTAGGTATTTCTGGAGGGTGGGAGCAATGGACATGGCGTGACCTCCGGTGCAATACGCAAACCATCCACCGTGAAGTCTACCTGCAGACTCTCGCCGTACGATGGGCGGCTGCGTGACTATAATATCAACATGGGACTTCCATCCGCCAGTTGCAATCCGTCGTCGGTGACCAACTCTATCGCGAGATAGCCAGGATACTTGCGCTGTCGGCGGTAGAGTGCGCGAGCGCCGCAAATCGGCGCCCGGGACGTCGGATCATCAGAACCAAAAAGTCTGCGCCCCCGATCCGGATGCCTTGACGCGACCCGAACGGGAAATCTGCGATAGCGCAGCCGCCGAACGATGCGCTGGCCGAGAAATCCGGTTCCGCCAAACACGGTCACGATGCGAGCGTTCGTTGCCATCATGACTCAAACTCGCCGGATTGCGGCGACCACTGTTCATCGGAGCATCATACGCGCTCCGAGCACCTGTTGAAATGGCAGGCTGCTTGGAGTTGCTATTGGACCGAGAGCAAGGGCCGAGCGAAACTGAGTTCATGACCGTCAGGATCTGTGAGGTGGAAAAAGCGCTCACCCCATTCGGCATCGCGGGGCGCGGTCGTTGGCAGGCATCCTGTTGTGAGCGCGCGGTCGTACAGTGCATCAACATCGGTGACGTAAAAGATTGCGCGCCCCCACCAGAACCAGCGCCGCTCAGCAGGCTGGGCGATGAGGTTTAGATAGCTCGCCCCCGCTCGAAAGCTGGTGAATGACGACTCTTCGCCGCCATGCTGGACCTCAAACCCCAGGGCGCGGTAGAATCGGACAGCTCGCGACATTTCGTGCGTGGCCAGTGTGATTGCGCTGATCCCCTCGATCATGGATGGAGCTCTCCTGTTTCAATTCCCCGCGCCATTTGTAGCCGACACTGCTTCACCGGTCAGAATTCGTTCCTGACTCAAACTAACGTGATAAAGGCCTTGCTCCGCTCGAATCCTAATGGCCGGTAGATTGTCGGTTCATCTCTTCCAATAGCTCGCGCATTGCATCGAATTGTGTGCCAAACCCTTTCCAATCTCCGGATTTCAATCGCTCCATTGCCTGATTGTAGCGATCGAGCGCCTGCTGCGCTCGGTTCACCGCAGAGCCCGCGCTTGACAATTTCGCTGCATCGCTCGCCGTTGTCGGCGCGGTGCCTGCCTCTATGAATAGCGCCGACAAGGCCTCGGCAAGCGTTTCCTTCATGACGACGTTTTCGCCATAGGCCGCGATCACGCGCTTGAGCTCCGGCAAGTGTCCTTGCTCTGCCCGCAAATACAGTGGGGATACATAGAGGATCGAGTTCTCGATCGGGATTACAAGCAAATTTCCGCGGATCACCCGTGAACCCATCTGGTTCCATAGCGATATCTGTTGAGAGATCTCGGTGTTCTGATGAATCCGGGCTTCGATCTGGAACGGTCCGTACACGAGCTTCTCCTTGGGAAACTCGTAGACGATCAGTTTGCCGTAGTCGGGTGCGTCGCAGCGCGCTGCAAGCCATGCGATCATGTTGTCGCGGCGGCTCGGCACCATGGGAATCATGATAAAGAACTCAGCTTGTGTTTCTCCGGGCAGCCGCATGATGATGTAGTAAGGGACCATCAAGGCCGCGCTGCCATCGCTGTCCGGTTGGCGCGGGAATTGCCAAAGATCCTCGCGGTTATAAAAAACGTCGGCCGCTTCCATGTGGTAGGCCTGATAAAGCCGCGCCTGAATCAGGAAGAGGTCTTCCGGATAGCGGATATGCTTTTGCAAATCCGGCGGCATGGCCGCAAGCGGCTTGAACAATTCCGGGAAGATGCGCTGGTAGGTAGCGGCGATCGGATCCGTCGAGTCAATCAGATAGAAATCGACAGTGCCGTTATAGGCATCAATGACGATTTTCACAGAATTGCGGATGTAATTGAGATTGAGGTCAGGCGCAGGCTGCGCAGAGGGAAAATAGTCGCTCGTCGTATAGGCATCCTGCATCCAGAATATCCGCCCTTCACTGATGACCAGATAGGGGTCCCGATCAAGGCTCAGGAATGGGGTGATCGTGCGTACCCGCTCCCGAATATTGCGCCGGATCATGATTCGGCTGTCGTCGGTGATGTAGCTTGAGAGAAGCAGATTCATATCGTTGAAGTGGTGAGCGAAGACGATTTTCCGCAGCATCCCCGACAGCGGGACGCCACCGGCGCCGTCATAGGCGACGTAGACGTTGTCTTTTCCCTTTGGATAGTCGAATTCCAGCGTAGTTCCTTTGACGATAACGTAGTCGCTCTTCTGCTCCCCATAATAGATTCGTGGCTCGCGGATTTCGGGGCCTCCGTCCGCAACTGGAGGGATATCGCGCAAATAGAGGGGCGGGAGCCCTTCACTGCTCTTTTGGGTCACCGGGCTCATCACGGCACCGTTGCCGTGGGTGAACAGGAGGTGGAGGTTGACCCACGTCTGTGCGTTAGGCGGCAGCAGCGAGGACTTGAGCTCACGCGCCGAAAGCATCACGCTTTGATAGGTGCCGTTAAGCCAATAGCGATCTACATCCAGATTGTGAAGCTTGTAGTAGGTGCGAATTTCCTGCAGTTGCGCGTACGTATCCGACAACGGTTGCCAATCCCACAGTCGTATATTGTCGATAGTCGCTTTGTTGGATTCAAGCGCCTTTAAGGTGAGGTTCTGTTCGGCCGGGAATGGCTTTGCAGTGATCTTGTCAAGATTGTAGGCCTCCCGGGTCAGCTTGATGTTGCGTTCGATGTAGGGGCGCTCCAACTCCAGTTCATTCGGTTTGACGAGCAATCGCTGAAACAGTCCGGGGACCACGCCGGATAACAGAAGAGCGGCGCTAAAGACGAGAATCATCGCCGCAGTTGGGAGCCGGTAGGTGCGCACTCGCAGGTTCGCCCATGCTGCGAATGCTGCGACGATCGAAAGTCCGATCAGCAACCAGAGGACAGGTAGCTCGACATGGACGTCGGTGTAGCTTGCGCCGACCACGACTCCATTGTCGCCGTAGAGCAGCAGGTATCGATCGAGACCGTAGGACCATGCCTTCACGGCAAAGAAGAAGCCGAGCAGCACTGAGCCGTGGGCAATCGCTGTTGGCGACATCGATCGTTGCCGGGCGTGGTATTCGATGTCGCCGTGCGCCCAATAGATTAATCCAGCAAAGAGCGCGCTTATGAAAAGCGTGAGCAACATCCAATTTTTGACGGCGATATAAGCGGGCAGAGAAAACAGATAGAATCCAATGTCCTTGTCGAAAAGTGGATCGTTCGCGCCGTAGGGCACGTGATAGAGGAACCGTAGAAAAACGCTCCAGTTGCTGACCTCTCCCGAGGCTACAAGCAAAGCGACAAGTCCCGCGCCGACAGCGATGGTGAGAGACCATGGCAGCCGATTGCGCAGCAATTCCAGCAGATCGGATGATGTTGTAATGGCCGTAAGCTTCCATGCGAAGTGAGGCTGGGCTGGCTGCCGGGCAAACTTAAGTGCCAGCCGTGCGTTTGCCCAGATGATGATGGCAGTTGCCGTGAAGACTACAAAGAAGACGCCAGCTTTTGCACCGATCGTCGTCCAAAAGACATTCAAATAGCCGATCGCGGAAAACCACATCCAGTCGACCAGAGTGGCACTGGTGAGCCCCAGCAGGATTAGGCTGACAGCTCCGGCGATAGCCGCAGTAAGGAGCGCCACCACCACGTTCCGCCGCGGTGCTTGCCGCTCTGGCCCGGTGATCCCGATCGTCATAACTTCACTATAGCAGAAAAGCGAAATGCGATGACGTCCGTTGTGGATCTGTGTACCTGTCTTTTTACGAGATTCTGCCCACATTGGAACTGATGCACCCAACCAGAAGGGCGCGCATGAACAGCGATCTCGCAACGGTGTCTCGTCTCTACGAGATCACGATGGTCGGAGTGGCATGTGGCCCTCGCGTGACGTGGCGAGAATTGATCCGGGAGTCCAAGGCCATCGGGATCGACGCCGCCAATATAGTCCACCGCGCAATCATTCGAGGTGCACCGACAGTGGCTGCGCGATGTGATTCAGCCTGGGTTTGAAGGGAGTGGCGCCATGATTGATCTCTCCAACCTCGAAGCCCGTTTCGGCGCAGGAAATTATGCGCCGTTGCCCGTTACCATCGTCCGCAGTGAAGGGGTTTACGTGTGGGACGAGAGCGGGCGACGTTACATGGATATGATGGGGGCGTACTCGGCGGCCAGCTTCGGCCATTGCCATCCGCGTCTCGTTCAGGCCCTGACCGAACAGGCCCGGCAGCTCGACACGATATCGCGCGCCTATTTCAGCGATCGATTGGGACCTTTCCTGGCGCGGGCCTGCACCCTGACCGGCATGGATTTGGCGCTGCCGATGAACAGCGGCGCGGAAGCGGTGGAGACTGCGCTCAAGGCTGCGCGCAAATGGGCCTACAAGGTCAAGGGCGTGCTAGGCGATCAGGCGGAGATCATTACAGCAGAGGGCAATTTTCACGGCCGGACGATTTCCATCGTCGGCTTTTCATCCGTTGCCCAGTATCGCGATGGTTTTGGGCCATTCCCGCCCGGCTTCAGGCTCGTTCCGTTCGGTGACGCTGCAGCACTAGAGGCCGCGATCACACCGAATACTGCGGCCTTTCTGGTCGAGCCGATACAGGGTGAAGGCGGCATCAACGTGCCGCCGCCGGGTTACCTGGCGGAAGCCGAGCGCATCTGCCGGGCAAACAACGTGCTGCTGCTGTGCGACGAGATCCAAAGTGGTCTGGGACGCACCGGCCGACTGCTCGCGTGTCAACATGAAGGGGTCTTGCCAGACGGGTTGATGCTCGGCAAGGCGCTCGGCGGCGGGCTCCTGCCGGTGTCGCTGTTTCTCGCGCGTCGTGAGGTCATGGAGGTTTTCAGGCCGGGAGATCACGGCAGTACCTTCGGTGGAAATCCGATCGCTGCTGCGGTTGGATTGGCCGCTCTTGAAACGCTGATTGACGAGGCATTGATCGAGCGGGCTGCGGCTGTCGGCGCCCATCTTCTCAATCGGCTCGCATCGATCAAGAACCCGATCATCCGCGATGTGCGAGGCCGAGGTCTGTTCGCGGGGGTTGAACTGGATCGCGACGTTGCGAGTGCGGGCGCCGTGGTCATACAGCTATTGCGGGCGGGCGTGTTGACCAAGGATACCCACCGCAACACGATACGGTTTGCGCCGCCCTTGATCATTGATGAATCACAAGTCGACTGGGCGGTGGACCGGCTCACCGAAGTTCTGGAGGACGTCGCCAAAACGGATACTCTTCTCGGGTAATGATACGATCACACGAGGTCAATCGATGTCTTATCTGACGCCTGGGCGAGCGGAAGGTCGTGGCCGAAGTTGATGGTGCTGGTAACCCGGCGCATATGGGCCTTCCATGCATCTGAACCTGGCTCGCGTCCACCGCCGGTTTCCTCTTCGCCGCCGAATGCGCCGCCGATCTCTGCGCCGGAAAGGCCGATGTTGACATTGGCGATGCCGCAGTCGGAACCCCTGATCGAGAGAAATTTTTTGCACTTCGTGCATATCGGTGAGAAGATCGAGGATGCCAGCGCCTTATCGAACTCCGAATACCTCAAAACGTAGAGAATCGGCGCAAACGTCTCGTCCGCATCGCTGGCTACTACCCGCCTGGCTCGAGCCGGAATGCCTCCGTATCTTGGCGGCAAGATTCGACCGATCGATTTTTCGGCCTATGCGTGCACCTTCTGCATGGCGCGCCACTCAGCACTCATCTGCGAACCCGGAATGGCCCCGTTTCGGCGGGCCAGGACCGCTCTTTCGAGTGCGTCTTTGCTGCCTTTGATCCGGATCGTCGATCTCGATCACGTCGATGAGGGATTGCAGGTAGGTTTTGCGGAGCGGGATCGATCCAGAGGTAAAGTTCTCACGCATGCTGCGGCCGGAACGCTCAAGCAATGCCGGGTCGATCTGGATGGCTTGTGCTGAATGCGATTGGTACGTTCGAGCGCGGCTTTGGCACGATCCCGATGCCGTCTGCGATCAGCCGATAGAGCTGCTTGAGCTTCTCATCGGCATCGGTGACGTCGCACTGCAAAGCGGTCACGCGGGCATTTACCGCGTCCGCCATTTCCGAACGCCGCGATGCCAGCGAGGACAAGATCGTGGCCAGACGCTCCGGCTAAAACAGTCGTTCGGTCATGTGGGTAGTGACGAGATTGTCGAGCTTGTCCATCAGCATCGACCGGCGTTTGCAGGCCGTCTTTCTCTTTCGGGCGCAGGTCGAGCACGCATAGTAACGATGGACGGAACCGGTCTTCGAGGTACCGCGCGCAGCGAACGATCTTGACAGGCGCCCGAGGCCGGCGATGCAGTCCGATAGCTGAGGCGTGCTGGCAGCCGGTGTCTGTGTCGCATTGCTGAAGATAGAGCATATGTGCAATGTTTTTGCTGCGTGCCGGATGGGGTCGGGAATGTTGGACAGCGAAATCAATGTCGAACCGCTGAGACGGTTGATTGAATCTTGGCGGGCAGATCCTGGCGCGACTTATCGCGGCTGGTTTTTGTGGGAGGAGCGACTCAAGAATTTTCGGTCCATTCGACGTGGCATCGAGCAGGTGGTCCGCGAGATAGAGAAGGGATCTTTCGGTAATCTCTACAAGGGCTCGTCGCTTGAAATTGCTGTTAAGTCCGTGGCGGAACAGCGCCAGATATTCAAGGGTGCGGACCATGCTTTTCTGTGGAAGCCGAAGCTA
>Ga0233444_10003231_pt1 | contig 16377 bp, 16 predicted proteins | sample SI_124_October20_6_FD_182792 | JGI IMG/M metagenome (GOLD analysis project Ga0233444, IMG submission 182792) | Seawater microbial communities from Saanich Inlet, British Columbia, Canada - SI_124_October2016_10_MG | ecosystem: Environmental > Aquatic > Marine > Inlet | place: Canada: British...
TGGTAATAGCTAAGTCTTCTTCTAAAACAGGAGCTTTACTACAATATTCTGCAATTCTATGACTTAATATTAAAGATGAGTCTCCTAATCTTAAGCAATAATCTATAAGTTCATCTTTCATTAAATATGCTTTATACCATCAGGAATTTTATAGAAAGTTGGATGTCTGTAAACTTTGTCATTTGAAGGATCAAAAAAAGCTTCTCCATCAATTGCTTCAGAAGAAACTATATCTTCAGCCTTGACAATCCAAATTCCATTGCCTTCATTTCTTCTTGTATATAAGTCTCTAGCTGATTTCATTGCCATTTCCTTGTCGTAAGCATGTAAACTGCCGACATGTTTATAGGACCTGCCTGCTTTAGCTTGAATAAAGACTTCCCACAATATACCTTGATCGTCGCTACTCATCTAAGCTGTTTTTTTTGAAAGATTTATTTTTTTGGAATAAGATTTGGCAGCTTCTCGCACCCATTTTCCATCTTCATGCGCTTTAATGTGGTGGTTTATTCTTAGTTTATTTCCTGGACCATTTCCTTTTACAACATTCCAAAACTCGTCCCAATCTATTGGGGAGTAATCATAATTTTTAGTCTCTTCATTAAATTTAAGGTTCGGATCTGGAAAAGTTAATCCTAAATGATGACCCTGTTCAATAGTTTTATTGATATATCTTTGTCTTAGCTCATCATTGGATTCTCGTTTGATTTTCCATTTTAAAGATTGATTAGAATGCGCGCTCTCTGAGTCATGAGGTCCAAACATCATAATGGATGGCCACCACCAACGATTTAACGCGTCTTGTGCCATTTGTTTTTGTTCTTCTGTCCCATTTGCTAATTGAACCATTATTTCAAACCCTTGTCTTTGATGGAAACTTTCTTCCATACATATTTTCACCATTGCTCTAGAGTATGGGCCATATGAAGTTCCCTGGAGAGAAACTTGATTTACTATTGCTGCACCATCTACTAGCCATCCAACTGCACCCATATCTGCCCAACTAAGAGTAGGGTAATTAAAAACACTAGAATATTTTGCTTTTCCTTCATGAAGCCATTGTAAAAACTGTTCTCTTTTAACCCCTAATGTTTCTGCCGCGCAATAAAGGTATAGACCATGACCTGCTTCGTCTTGAATTTTGGCCATTAAAATTTTCTTAGCTCTCAAACTAGGGGCTCTTGTAAGCCAATTTCCTTCAGGTTGCATTCCAATAATTTCGGAGTGGGCATGTTGAGATATTTGTCGAATTAAAGTTTGTCTATACTTTTCAGGCATCCAGTCCTTTGGCTCTATTTTGATATTAGCATCAATTTTTTGTTGAAATTGCTCAAGTCTTATTTCATTTTCCATAACTCAAATTTCTAATTGTTTAAAATTACTAAGTATTTCATGATTTTCTAAGTTTTGTTTACCCCAATTTTCAATTTCATCTTTGGTCCACAATTTTGGAAAAAACGTTCGTTTTTGATACTTAGGATGCATATATTTTTTCCAGTCACTACCCCCAGTTGCCTTCTCTTTCTTCTGGGCTCCATCTAAATACTTTGAAGCAGTATTGTAATGCTCCATTACCCATTTTACATTTACTGTATGGTCAAAATGTCTCATAGAATTTAAAAGTTCTAAGTCACTCTTTTCCTTTTCAGGAAGATTGTCATAGAGACACCAAAGGTTCTTATTGTTGTATTTTTTCATAAAACCAATAAAATCATCCAAATATTTTTCTTCAAAAAGACGAATCATTGGACTTTTTTCACCAGTTTCATGATTTTTCCCAGCTGCTTGCCAATACAAATGTTCAAATGCATGTTGAAAAGGTGTATTTCTATTAATTGTTTTTCTAAATCTGTAGTCAATTAAGTTAATTAGATCAGTACTCGCAAATTCAATCATTCTATATTGTGCACTTTGAAAGCCACTAGCAGGAGCTAATGTTTTTCTGAACTTCATATATTGTTCCAAGTCCATTCCGTCTTTCATGATTCTAAAGGAACTACATAACATATCAAAGTATCGACTAATCCGCTCCAATCTTTCAGAAAAAAACTTTGATGTAAGTTTTTTGCAAAAAGCCAATTGTTCAATTTCCCATAGAATCATCTTAAATAGTAATTCATTGATTTGGTGGTATACAATAAAAACCATTTCGTCTGGTAAATCCGTTCTCTGTACTTGAAGGTTCAATAATGCTTCTGGTTGAATATAGTCCCAATAGGTTAGTGGCTTTGCACTTTGAATTCCTTCTAGATAGACATCCGTATTGAGCCCTTTATCAGATAGAGCTTTTAAAGTGTCTTTATTTAATTTACTGTCCATTTATATTATAATGTTCCTCTGTTTTGTTGCTCCCTTTCAATAGATTCAAATAAAGCTTTAAAATTTCCTGCTCCAAAGCCTTTAGCCCCCATTCTTTGAATAATTTCAAAAAATAAGGTGGGCCTATCCTCTACTGGTTTAGTAAAAATTTGCAAAAGATATCCTTCTTCATCTGCATCTACTAAAATGGCTAATTCTTGAAGCTCATCAATATTTTCATTCATTATTTTCATATGCTCTCCTAACCTTGTAGGAATTGCACTATAATATTCTTTTGGTGGCGCCGACAGAAACTCAACTCCTCTTAATCTTAGTTCCCTTACAGTCTGAATAATATCATCAGTTGCAATAGCAATATGTTGAACCCCTGGACTTTCGTAAAAGTCTAAATATTCTTCAATTTGCGATTTCTTTTTCCCCTTGGCTGGTTCATTCAACGGAAATTTAATCCTACCATTTCCATTACTCATCACTTTGCTCATTAATGCGGAATATTCAGTATGAATCTGCTTGTCGTCAAAGGATAAGAAGTTTACAAAACCCATAACTTCCTCGTACCACTTTACCCAGGTATTCATTTCCCCCCATCCAACATTTCCAACCATATGATCTACAAATTTAAGCCCTACTGAGCTAGGATTATAGTCGGACTCCCACTTAATAAATCCAGGAAGAAAGTTTCCTTTATAATTCTTTCGTTCAATAAATATATGAACAGTTTCACCATAAGTGAAAATTCCAGATTTTACAACTTCCCCAAACTCGTCACTTTCTGTAATTGGCTTTAAATAAGATTTTGCTCCTCTTTCAATAGTTTCATCATAAGCTTTTTTGGCATCTTCCACCCAAAGCGCTATTACTTTCACGCCATCTCCATGTTTTTTTACATGTTCCCCAATTGTTGACTTGCTATTAAGGGCTGTAGTAAGAACTATTCTAATTTTATCTTGTTTTAAAACGTAAGAAACACGGTCTTTTAATCCGGTTTCTAGCCCTGCATAGGCAAGTGACTGAAAGCCAAATGCTGTTTTGTAAAAATGGGCTGCTTGTTTGGCATTTCCAACATAAAATTCTATATAATCTGTACCTAAAAGAGGTAAAAAGTCTTTGGCATCTTTAAAGATTTTTTCTAAGCTATATTCGGTATTTTTTAATTCTTTTTTCATTTATAGTTAAAGACTAATGCATCCAAGATTTATAATATTCTTTAATTTCAATTTTTAAAGCTTGTTCGGTTAGTTTTAGAGGCTTAAATGTATCTACCATAACTGCCAATTCTTGCGTAGATTTTTTGCCAATACTTCTTTCGTATGCTCCTGGATGTGGCCCATGTGGTATTCCTGAAGGATGTAATGTTATTTGTCCTATTTCAATATCATTTCTGCTCATAAAGTCTCCATCTACATAGTATAGAACTTCATCAGAATCTATGTTGCTGTGATTGTATGGAGCAGGAATTGCTTCGGGATGGTAATCATACATTCTTGGACAAAACGAACAAATAACAAAAGCAGGCGTTTCAAAAGTTTGATGAACTGGAGGAGGTTGATGTACTCTACCAGTAATTGGTTCAAAGTCGTGAATAGAAAACGCATAAGGATAATTGTATCCATCCCAGCCAACTACATCAAAGGGATGAGATCCGTATATGTAATCGTATAAAAACCCTTCTTTTTTAATTTTAATTAAGAATTCGCCTTTTTCATCATGGGTTTCTAGGTCTGTAGGAACTCTTAAATCTCTTTCACAAAATGGAGAATGCTCTAAAAGTTGCCCAAACCAGTTTCTGTATTTTTTCGGGGTATATATTGGGTGAGAAGACTCAATTATAAAATGTCTATTGTCACTGTCTTTAAAATCCATTTTATAAATCATTCCTCTTGGAACTACTAAATAGTCGCCATTTTCAAACTCTATTTTTCCTAAGGGGGTTCTTAAAACTCCTTCTCCTTTATGAATGAATATCACTTCATCTGCATCTACATTTTTATAAAAAAAATCTTTAGAGTTTTCACTTGGATTTGATAAATGTAGCGTCACATCAGAATTAGTTAAAATAGGAACTCTAGATCTTAAAAAATTAGATTTTGAATTAACTCCAAAACCTTTAAACCCCCTCATTTGCATATTATTGTTTACAGCAATTTTAGGAGAAATATCTGTTTTTTTTAATATTTCTTTTACTTGTGTAGGTGGGTGAATGTGGTATAAGAGGGATGACATCCCTTCAAAGCCGATAGTTCCAAAAAGTTGCTCGTAGTGAATTTTACTACCACCATTTTTAAATACAGTGTGTCTTTTGTGAGGGATATTACCAAGCTTATGGTATCTAGGCATAAAATATTTTTAGAAGTCTATAATATAAAAAAAGTAATTGAATAGACTATTACAATAGCATTAAAAAAGTTTCTAAAAAGAGGCTTTTATCTTCCTTTTAGAACTTGAATTGGCAATTCTCATAGTCTTCGGAGTATTGGATAATTTTTTATAAACTGAAAAAGTTAAAAACATATAACTGTCGTTGTAATTTGGCCCCCCTCTTTCATGACCAGCCTCAGTACGAGTTCGTACAAGCCTGTATGGATTAGTGCCTTCTAAATCTGAATCTGGCAACGATCCATATGGATAGTTGGGAGTGCCGTCTTGATTAAGTTCTGTAGCATATCCAATATAATCATATTGAGCACCTGTTTGAGTCCCAGACATTAGATAAGCCCTATCTGCTAGATCTGCTCCAGCAAATGTTGTCATCTCATCTCTAAGTTTATTTCTGTCATAATAGAATGTGCTTGCATCGTCTAAGTAGTCGGTATTTGTAAATCTATAGCTTGCCTCTAACTTAATACCTGCTGTACTATGAAATGCTTTTTTTATGCCAAATCCAAATGGAATGCAAATTGCAAAATTACTGTAAGTAGAATATTTTTCTCCTGTAACTTCTTCAGAAAACATTTCAGGTCCTCCTTCAAGCCCTTGCCCTTCAGTATGAAGTTCTCTGAGTTTATATTTTTGGCCATCACCAACATTAACAGTATCAGAGTTTAAAAATTTATTGGTCCCATATGGCTGATAATAAAACCCTCCTATCCCTGCAAAAACGTAAACCCCAAATTTTTGATTTCTACCACCAATTTTTTTTCCATATTTGTTTTTCAAATTATATTTATTACCGACTTTTTCAGGGATTAAAGTAAACTCTATTATTCCACTTCCTTCGGCTAGGTTAGTATTGAAGTTCAGCGCTCTATTTCTTCTAAAGAAGTCACCAGAGTAGGAGTCATCACCAGAAACTTTAGCATAGGATAAACTTAGTCTTAGTGCTAACTTATTTTTTAAATAATATTGATAAGAAAAATTGGCTGCAAAATTTGTTGCTTGAATATTTAGGTCAAATAAAAATGATCTAGTAAGTGGTATGTCACCAAATATATTGCCTTTAAATAAACTATTTTCAGGGGAGTCTCCACCACCAATATCTGTTAGGCAACTAGAACCGCCAATTCCAAAATTAATTTCGTGTCTTTTAGTTTTGTAGGTGTTTCTATTATAGTATTGAGCATTAAATACAGTTGGAATAAATATAAAAAACAGAATTATGTGTAAATAATTTTTCAAGCTCTACAAATATAATTTAATACTCTTAATCAATTTATACTTTTAAATTAAAATAAATATTTATTTTATCGATACTATTTTAGTAAAAATTGTTTTTTTAGATTCCACAAAACTATCCCAACACTTACTGAAATATTCATAGAATGTTTCGTCCCCCATTGGGGAATTTCTATTGACAAATTGCATAAGTCAATTAGATTCTGTGAAACACCATTTATTTCATTTCCAAAAATCAAAATTATTTTCTTATTTCTTAATTGATAATTTTCTAAAGACACAGAATTAGATGTTTGCTCAATAGCAATAGTCTCATAGCCTAAATTTCGATATTTTGTTAATACTTCTGAAGCACTTTTTTTATGCTCCCAGTCTACACTTTCAGAAGCTCCGATTGCAGTTTTTCTAATTTCTCTATGGGGAGGTTGACCGGTGATACCACACAAATACATTTTTTTTATTCCCATTGCATCGCAAGTCCTGAAAACTGAACCAATATTGTTAAGACTTCTAACATCATCCAATAAAACTATAATAGGATCTTTCTCAAGCTCTTTAAATTCTAAAACACTTAAACGATTTAGATCCTCTAGTTTTAATTTTTTATTCATTAAATGTTAATTTGCTAAAATGCGCATTTAGTTTATTTTTACAAACATATCTAGATACTACCTAAAGACCAAATGTCAAAAGTAAAATCCAATTCTGAAACTCCTTTGATGAAACAATACAATTCCATCAAATCCAAGCACCCCGACGCTTTGCTATTATTTAGAGTAGGGGACTTTTACGAAACTTTTGGCAAGGACGCAATTACTGCTTCTAACATATTAGGAATAACTCTAACAGCTCGCAATAACGGATCTTCCAAAATAGAGTTAGCAGGATTTCCCCATCATTCTGTAGGAACTTATTTGCCAAAATTAGTAAAGGCTGGTCATAGAGTAGCAGTTTGTGACCAATTAGAAAAACCAACAAAAGGGAAAAAAATTGTAAAAAGAGGGGTTACAGAACTGGTTACTCCTGGTATAGCTTTAACCGATCAATTATTAGACAGCAAAGGAAATAATTTTCTTGCTGCTGTTAGTTTTTCTAAAGGAAAAGCTGGTGTTGCTTTTTTGGATATTTCTACTGGAGAATTTTATGTTGGTCAGGGAGATGTTAAATACGTATCAAAATTAGTAAATGATTTTTCACCATCAGAAATTCTGTACTCAAGAAATAAAGATTCACTTTTTCAAGATAATTTCCAATCTAAGGCCTATACTTTTAGGCTGGATGATTGGGTCTTTCAAAATGATTTTGCTCTTGAAAAATTAAATATTCAGTTTGGAACCAAGTCTTTAAAAGGTTTTGGAATTTCAAATATGGATTTGGCTATTATAGCAGCTGGAGCAGTTCTTCATTATATTACAACTGCAGAACACCATCATACAAGTCATGTTTCAACCATTCAGAGAATAGAAAAGGGCAAACATTTGTGGATGGATGATTTTACAGTTTCAAATTTGGAACTAATATATTCTAACAACCACAATGGCCATACCTTGGTAGAGGTTCTAGATCAAACTTCAACAGCTATGGGTGCAAGACTCCTAAAAAAATGGCTTTTATTTCCATTAATTTCAGCTGAAAAAATTCGAGACAGACTTGAAATTGTAGAGCTTTTTATTAATAATTCAGAACTTTTCGAGTTTATAAAAAGTCAATTTAAAGAGATTGGAGATTTAGAAAGAATGTCATCTAGGCTGGCTGTGTTAAAAACATCTCCAAGAGAGCTAAATCAACTTAAAAAGTCATTACAATCAATTATTCCAGTAAAAGAAAAATCATTGTCTCTTGATCAAAAGCAACTTAATTTCTGGGCAAATAATTTAAAGGACAATTCAAAAACTATTCAGAAAATTGAAGAAGTTCTCCATGAAGATGCTCCAATAGCTGTCGGCAAGGGACAAGTAGTGAAAAACGGATTTCACAATGAACTAGACGAGTTAAGAAATTTACTTTCAGATGCTAAATCAGTTTTATTAGATATTCAAAATAGAGAAATTGAAAAAACAGGTATTCCTAGTTTAAAGATTGCATTTAACAATGTTTTTGGCTATTTCATTGAGGTTAGAAACACCCACAAAGACAAAGTGCCTGATCAGTGGATAAGAAAACAAACGCTTACTTCAGCAGAAAGATATGTAACAGAAGAATTGAAAATATATGAAGAGAAAATTCTTGGTGCAGAAGAGAAAATATTGAAATTAGAATCGGAGATTTTTTCAAAACTAATTGAAGATGTTTTACCAAATATTAAGGAGATAGTTTTTAATGCTAAGTGTATTGCTTATTTAGATGTAATTCATGGGTTAGCCCATATTTCTAAAATAAATAATTATTCTAAGCCTGTAATTAACGATGGACTAAAAATTGACATAAAAGATGGCAGACATCCTGTTATAGAACAATTTCTTCCTGTTGGTGAAGCTTACATTCCTAATGATATATTTTTAGACAATAAGCTGCAACAAATAATGATGATTACCGGGCCTAATATGAGCGGAAAATCTGCACTTTTAAGACAAACTGCTTTAATATTGATTATTGCACAAATAGGTTGTTTTGTCCCTGCAAAATCTGCAGATATTGGGGTAATTGATAAATTATTTACTAGGGTTGGGGCAAATGATAATATTTCGTCTGGAGAATCTACTTTTATGGTGGAAATGAATGAAACTTCTAGTATTATGAATAATATTTCTTCTCGAAGTCTTATTTTATTAGATGAAATTGGAAGGGGGACTAGCACTTATGATGGTATATCCATTGCTTGGTCAATTGCAGAGTTTTTACATGAAAACCCAAAATTTCAACCAAAAACCATGTTTGCAACTCATTACCACGAACTAAATAATATGACAAAATCCTTTAATAGGATTAAAAATTACAATGTCTCGGTAAAAGAAATAGATAAAAAAATACACTTCATTAGAAAATTAATTGAAGGTGGAAGCGAGCACAGTTTTGGAATTCATGTAGCAAAAGTTGCAGGAATGCCTAATAAGATAATTTCCAAAGCAGAGAAAATATTAAAGAATTTAGAGTTAGATAAAACTCAAAACTCAAAAAAAGAAATAACTACAATAGAAAACGAAGACCACCAACAATTAAGTTTTTTCCAGTTAGACGATCCTATTTTAAGCGATATTAGAAATGAAATAGAAAATTTAGATGTCAATTCTCTTACGCCTCTTGAGGCTTTAGTTTTATTAAATGGTATTAAAAAAAAATTAGGTAGTTAATTTTCTGACGGTTTTATTAAAATTTAATTATTTTTGGCACCCAATTGTTATTTTACATGCGAAAGTAGCTCAGCTGGTAGAGCACGACCTTGCCAAGGTCGGGGTCGCGAGTTCGAATCTCGTCTTTCGCTTTATTTTACTTATTTTAAGTAAATGCCCGAGTGGTGGAATTGGTAGACACGCAAGACTTAAAATCTTGTGACCATCTGGTCGTGCGGGTTCAAGTCCCGCCTCGGGTACTCATTAAGCCTCCTTAAAAGATAAGGGGGCTTTTTTTTGTGCCAAACTTTGTGCCAAAACAATTCATTTTACATTTATTATTTACTACTCATAGCTTGCTATTTTTTGCTATGCGTTATTGCGAATCAATCTACTAATCTTTGCGACTTAATAGTATAAACACGAATTATGAAAGAATCAAAACAAGAAAAATTAAGAATGCTTTTACAAATGGAAGTTGAGGCCGCAATTGATAATGCTTTATTTTTAATATTTTATTTATTAAAATAACTTCATTTAAAGATCGCAAAATGAAGAAGTTTGTAGTATTTATGTTCTCATTTGTGTTGATGGGAAGTTGTAGCTCAGAAATAACTCTATCAGAGCAAATAAAATACGATTGGGATATCAATTATATTTCATTCCAAGATGATGGTGATGATAAACAATATAATTTCCATAAAAATTTAAAAAATAGTTCTTTTCAAAATCAAAGAGAAATTCAATTACAGTTGCCAACCGTAAAGAATAGCCAAGATTTCTTGGTGTCAAATGACAAAGTTGAACCCTCTGTTTTGACAAATAACTATTCTTACAAAAAATTGCCTCAAATTATTCAAAACAAAAAAACTAAATAACCCTTTTTAGAAAAAGCTCCAATTTTTGAGAAGAAAAAATCTTCAAACAAATCAAAAATAAAAGCCAAAAAAAATAAAGTATTAAAAATAATAGGAACTTCTCTTTTGATTTTTTTTACAACAATTATAATTGGTATTACAGCCATTATTATAAGTTGGAACTATGGTAATAGTTTTGGTGAAATTGCATTTAATATTTTATTTTTATCAATAAGTGCATTCTTCACCTATTTATCTTACAAATCTGTTAAAAAAACTATTAAAGCTTTTTCAAATGACAATAATAAAGATCATGTTAAAGACAGTATTGATTAATACTACTAACTTCCCTTTGCTTTCTTAAATAAGTCAACTTTTTCTTACCTTGATGCTTTAAAACTTACAAAATGAAGAAATTACTTACAATAATTTTTATACTACAATTCATAGTTGGGCATACCCAATGTCTTGAAGGCGATTGTGAAAATGGAAAAGGAACTTACAGATATGAAGATGGGAGTATTTATAAAGGAGAATGGAAAAAAGGAGAGTGGATTCAAGGGGCCTTAACAATGGAATATGGGGAAAAACGAGAGGGTGAATTTATAGATGATGAGCTAAACGGTCAAGGGAAAATAACCTATTCAGACGGAGATATTGATGAGGGTGAATTTAAAGGTAATGAGCTAAATGGTCAAGGGAAAAGGACTTCTAAGGATGGGCATATAATTGAAGGTAAATTTAAATTTGGAGAACCTTATGTTGTGCATAAGATAACCTATAAGGATGGAACTTTTTATGAAGGAAAGTTCAAAATTAAATCCTTTAGTTACTAACCTCCCTTTGATTTCTTATCTAAGTCAACTTTTTCTTAGAAAAGATGGTTTAAAGATTATGAAAAGTAATTAATCAGCTTAGTCAAATACTCTAAGGGTAAAAAATAAAAGCAAAATTTAACAGGTTATTTTTTAACGGTATTAAAGAAATTTGCTAATCCTAAAATTGATGGCACCCAAATACCTACAAACAGACCTTCATCTTTAAAACCAAAAAACCATAATGTCACTGAAAATAAAAAACTAATAAATGCTAAAATGATAGGATAATATTTTTTTAATTGTTTCAAAACTTTATTTTTAAATGTTCATATTTAACTGTTCTTTCTTGGCACATCTTTTTTCTCATTTATTGGAAAATTATGTCTTGAGTAATAATCTAATTCGTTTTCTTCTTCTATTTCTTCTTTACTAAATATTTTGAATAAAATAAATGTAAATGTTATTATAATACCTACTAAAAATATAATAGTATCTAAATTTTCTATATTAATTGTATCAATAATTAATCTCATTTTGTAGGTTTTAAGCTGTAAAAGCAAGAAAAAGTTGACTTAGTTAATAAATAAAAGAAAGGTGGATAGTTTTCTTTATTATTCAATGTGATTTTTCCATTCAGCATTTAATTTCTTTCTTTTAGATTTAAGAATACTTGACAATTCAGATTGACAAACATTGTAATTATAGAAGAAAGCTCTAACCTCTAAAGAATTTAAAACTTTAGTTGAATCATTAGAAGTTTCTTCAATAACATATTGCTTATAATTATTGTTATTTCCACAACTTATAAGTAACACAAATGAGAATATAAAAACTATAAGTTTCTTCATTTTGTAATGCTTTAAAGCATTAAAGTAAGAAAAAGCAAGTTTATATAAAGATCTAATTATCAATATTTAAAATCATATCAGCAGCTTTTTCAGCAATCATATACACTGGAGCATTGGTATTACCAGAAATAATTTTAGGCATAATAGATGCATCTACAACGCGAAGGTTCTCAAGACCGTATACTTTTAGTTTTGAATCAACAACAGCCATTGAATCGACACCCATTTTACAAGTCCCAACAGGGTGATAAACAGTCTCTAAAGTTTTCTTTATGTGGTCAATAATCATATCGTCTGATGATCGATTATGAGGAAGACCATTGGCCTTTGTATGTTTTTTAAGTGCATTGTCTTCCATAATCTTAAAAGCTAATTTAGCTCCTTTAACAAGATTGTCAAGATCTTCTTTTTCTGCTAAAAAGTTTGGTTGAATTTTTGGAGCTGCTTTTGGATTTGCTGAAAATAGACTAACAGTGCCTCTACTTTTTGGATGTAATAATGTAGGTAAAATAGTGAATCCATCTGTTCTTGGATATGCATACAGATCATAAGCATCGTAACCATATTTATTACCTAACCAAATTGGAGTAAAGTGAAATTGAAAATTGACTTCACCACCTTTTAGGTCTAGATCGAAAAAGGCCATTCCTTCTAGAGGACCTGTACAAAAAACTCCTTTTCTATGAACAAAATAATTCCAGGCAGCTTTTAGTTGCTTTGCTAAGGGAATGAAATGATTAATACCTCCTTGAGTTTTACTTTGAGCACATACAGGAAAAAACAAATGATCTTGTAAATTTTTTCCAACTCCTTTTAGTTCATGAATGGTTTTAATTCCATGTTTTTTTAGTTCCAAGGCATCTCCAATCCCTGAAAGCATTAATAATTGTGGAGATTGAAAAGCTCCAGCAGAAAGAATAATTTCTTTTTTAGCATGCACCTTAATTAATTTATTTCCTTTTCTATATTCAACACCTATAGCTTTCTTACCTTCAAAAATAATTTTCTCGACTTGAGCAAATGAAATTGCAGTAAGATTTTTTCTATTTAAAATAGGCTTTAAAAAGGCAGTTGCTGCACTATCACGTTTGCCATTTCTTATAGTACTTTGAACAACATTAGAACCCTGCTGATTTAACCCATTATAATCTGGATTTTTAGGGATACCATTTGCAGCACAAGCCGAAATAAAACTATTAACATAAAGGGACTTAAACTTAGTTGGAATGGTTACATTTAACTCACCACTAGAACCGTGATAACCTTGATCCATTTCATCAATCTGAGCATGATTTTCAGAGCGCTTAAAAAATGGTAGAAGTTCTTTGAAGCTCCAACCAGAATTTCCTAATTCTGCCCAGCTATCATAATCTGCAGCATTTCCTCTTACATATGCCATAGCATTGGTAGAACTACTTCCTCCTAAAGCTTTTCCTCTAGGCAAATAAATTTTTCGATTCAAAACATTTACCTGTTCTTCGGACCAAAACCCCCAATCTTGTTTGCTTTTATGAATCTTTAAATATGCCCCTGGAATATGAATATTCATATTAGAATCAGGACCTCCTGCTTCCAATAATAAAACAGAATTATTAGAATCTTTAGATAAACGATTTGCTAAGACGCATCCTGCAGAACCTGCACCAATTATTATATAATCATAAGATTGAGCCAATTAATTTTAAGAATTTTTATACTAAATCTAATAAAAAATAATCTTTAATAAAATTAAGAAATCCAAGACAGTAGTTTAATTCTACTGTTTTACAATGGTCTATCACATAAAAGTCTAATCCCGCAGATTTAAGGGCAGATTTCAACTTATAGACTTGACAGCAGTCTTTCTAGAAGAAGTCGAGCATTGAATAATCGTCTGTACTTATAGGAAGAAAGTCGAAAGATTGTCTCCCGTTTTTATTAATTTAGCAATCTTATTAAATATAATTATGGCCATGAAAAAATATTTCATTCTAATTTTAGCTTTTAGTTCATTAGCAGTATACCCGCAAAAAAAATCTTCCAAAAAATCGAAATCAAAAGTAGAGATTCCTAAAAAAGATAAAGACGCAATCAAGAAAATTAGCGAGGTCACCAAAAAATCAAAAAAAATTGAAGGATTATTTGACTTGTATCAAGATACTGTAAACGGCTCCATTAAGATGGTTATTAAAGAAGATCAGATTGGAAAAGAATATATCTATTTTAGTCAAATAGCAGATGGTGTATTAGACGCAGGGAGCTATAGGGGATCTTACAGAGGTTCTAAAGTTTTTAAAATTGAAAAATATTTTAATAAAATCGAATTTATAGTTCAAAATACCTCTTCCTATTTTGATCCGAAAAGTGCATTGTATAAATCCTCTTCTGCAAATATGAGTGAAGGAGTTTTGGCAAGTTTAAAAATTGAGGGTATTAATAAGAAAGAAGGGCTGTTTTTAATAAACGCTGATCAACTTTTTCTAAAGGAAACATTCTCTCAAATCAAACCACCAAGATACCCCAAACAATCTCCTACCGCTTTTACTCTAGGCACTTTAAATAAAGAGAAAACAAAAGTAAACTCCATAAGAAATTATCCAAAAAATACAGACTTAGCAATTGAATATGTTTACTCCAAAAGTAATGTCCTTAATGGAGGTTCTAGAGCTGTTTCTGACGGGAGGAACGTAAGTATTAAGGTTTTTCATAGCTTAATTGAAATGCCAGATAATGATTACGAAATCTTGGTTGACGACCCAAGGGTAGGTTATTTTACTACACAGGTTACAGATATGACCTCTGCCAGTTCAACTCCCTACAGAGACTTGGTTCACAGATGGAATCTTAAGAAAAAAAATCCAACAGCAACGATTTCTGAACCAGTAAATCCTATAGTTTGGTGGATGGAAAATACAACTCCTAAAGAGTGGCGTCCTATAATTAAAGATGCGGTTCTGCAATGGAATGTAGCTTTTGAAAAAGCCGGCTTTAAAAATGCAATGGTAGTTAAAATGCAGCCGGACTCTGCAGATTGGGATGCTGGAGACATAAGATACAATGTTTTAAGGTGGACTTCTTCTCCTCGTGCACCATTTGGAGGATACGGTCCAAGTTTTGTAAATCCAAGAACTGGTGAAATTTTAGGGGCAGATATAATGTTAGAGTATGTACATTTTACCAATAGAGTTTTATATGAAAAAGTTTTCGATTTGAAAATGGTTGAAAAGGAGTTTGAAGCACCAATATTTCATAAAGACATGAATAAAGTTACATGCTCTATGGGTCATTTCTCTCAGGAAAATACACAATTTGGAAGTGCTGTTTTATTGGCTGAAAATGCATCTGATTTAAAGTTGAAAAGATTAAAAAGAGAATCTATGATGGCTTTAATTATGCACGAAATTGGACACACATTGGGCCTCAATCACAATATGAAAGCCAGTCAATTATTTTCTCCTGAACAATTAGCTGACTCTAGTTTTATAAAAGGGAAGTGTCTTACAGGATCTGTAATGGACTATGCAGCGATTAATTTAACAAGAGATAGAAGCAAACAAGGTCAGTTTGAAGATGTAGCTGTTGGTCCATATGATATTTGGGCAATCCAATTTGCATACACACCTTTTCAATCTGAGAAATACAAAAACGACTTATTAAACCGATCTACAGAACCGGAGTTGATATTTGGCAATGATGCAGATGATATGAGATCGCCTGGTAAAGCAATTGACCCTAGAGTAATGGTTGGAGATTTATCCAACGACCAAATAACTTATTCTAATAATATCTTTGAGTTGGTAAATGAAATGATGAATGAGGTGAAGACCAAATTTTCAATTCAAGGAGAATCTTACCAAGAATTAAGAAGAGTATATTATGTTTTAAACAGACAACGATCCAACGCTGCTGGAGTTGTTTCTAGGTTTATAGGAGGAGTTTATGTAGACAGAGCAATGGTTGGACAAAAAGGACAGACCATGCCTTATACACCAGTTTCTTTTTCAGATCAGAAAAGAGCAATGGAAACATTGTCTAAATATGTTTTTTCGCCAGATGCTTTTAATTCCCCTAACGATTTGTACAATTATTTAGCTATGCAAAGAAGGGGTTTTGATTTTTTTAGAGGAACTGAAGATCCTAAAATTCACAATCAAATATTGAGTTATCAAAAAAATGTGTTAAAACATATTCTTCATCCTAATACTTTACAAAGAATTGTCGATTCTGAATTATATGGAAATACTTATGGATTATCGTTGATGATGACAGATTTGAACAATGCTATTTTTAAGAAAGATGCACAAACTAATGTGAACACCTTTAGACAGAATTTACAGATTGCTTATACCAAAAATTTAATTGCTATGGTTTCGGGAAGCGGAACAGGGAAATATATATCTTCCGCTAGATCCATGGCTATTTACAACCTTAAAAAGATAAATAAAATAGCAGTAAATAGTTCTGGAGATATCTTAACCAAAGCACATAGATTACATTTAAGAACATTAATAGACAATGCTCTAAAAGAAATTAAAGGCTAAATATTTAAGGAAAAATCCTTTCTTTTACATATGAAGAACATTAAAGATTTAATATGTGATGAATTAATTTTTATTCAAAAGAAGAAGATTAAATCATTAGAACTTTTAATTAATTCTACCAAAGAGTCTAGAGA
>Ga0233444_10003234_pt1 | contig 16367 bp, 9 predicted proteins | sample SI_124_October20_6_FD_182792 | JGI IMG/M metagenome (GOLD analysis project Ga0233444, IMG submission 182792) | Seawater microbial communities from Saanich Inlet, British Columbia, Canada - SI_124_October2016_10_MG | ecosystem: Environmental > Aquatic > Marine > Inlet | place: Canada: British...
AAGCAAGCTATTGCTGAAGCTAAGTCTGTAAGAGAAGCCGCTATTGCTAACGCTAAAGAAGCCTTAGAAGAGACTTTAACACCTCATCTTAAAGACATGTTAGCTGCTAAACTACAAGAAATGGACGATAAGTCTGATGAAGTAGAAGAAGTAGTTAATGAAGTCGAAGAAGAGATTGAAGAAGGATCTAAAGACGACAAAGACGAAGCAGTAGAGGAAAACTTTACAGAAGCTGAAGAAGTAGAAGACGCTGAAGAAGACGAAATGGAAGCTGAGGATGATTCAGAAGAATCTGAAGACGAAGCGGAACCAGAAATCGACGGAGACGAAGATTTATCTAAACTTTCAGTTGACCAATTCAAAGATATGATTAGAGACATTATTGCTCAAGAGGTAGGCGGAGACGCTGCTGCTGACGATATGGATGCTGGTGATATTGAAGGACTAGGAGACGAAGAAGAAACGGAAGAACCTGCAATGGAACCTGAAATGGGTGCAGAAGAAGACGAAATCGATCTTGACGAACTTATCCGTGAGTTAGAAAGTGTTACCGAAGGTGACAAAGAAGACAAAATGGAAGAAGGAGAAAAAACAGATGAAGACACTGTAGAAGAGGATGTAACAGCAACCTCAACTGCTAATCAAGAATCTGCAGATCATTCTGCCGAAGGTACTAACATTAATAGAACAGTATCTGAAGATTTGAATGAAGCATTAGAAACAATCGAAACTCTACAAAAAGAGTTAAACGAGGTTAATATTCTAAATGCTAAATTACTTTATGTAAATAAAATCTTTAAGGCTCAGAACCTTTCAGAATCTCAAAAAGTTAACATCATTGCTGCTTTCGACAAAGCTGAAACAGTAAAAGAAGTTAAATTAGTATTTGAAACTGTCTCAGACAATGTAGGTACTAAGAAAGAGAAAACTATAAAAGAACACAAAGGAAGCGCTAGTAAAGCTACAGGGACTACTGCAAGTAAGCCTGAAGTAATTACAGAAGTTTCTGATGCAGTTTTAAGAATGCAAAAATTAGCAGGAATTATTAAATAAATTATTTTTAAAAACAATTATGGAAATTAACAACCTATTAGAAGACGCAAGAGGTGGATATAAGTCTATGCAGGCTGACTCCAATCGTCTAGCGGAAAAATGGCAAGCTTCTGGTTTGTTAGAAGGTTTAGAAGACAAAAAAGCTATTAACATGGCAATGATCTTGGAAAACCAAGCTAAACAAATCGTAAGCGAAGCTAACAACAACGGCACATCAACTGCTAGCTTTACAGCTGGAGATGGTGAGCAATGGGCTGGAGTAGCTCTACCACTAGTAAGAAAGGTATTTGCTCAAATCGTAGCTCAAGACTTCGTATCAGTACAACCAATGAGTTTACCTTCAGGTCTAGTATTTTATCTAGATTTCAAATATGGAGATACTCACGGAGGAAGAGCTGACGGAGATAACCTATACGGTAACGTAACTGAAGCTGGTACTAAAATGACAAAAGACACTGATCCTTCAGGAGGTCTTTACGGTGCTGGACAATTCGGATATACTATTAACGAAGTATCGGCTTCTGAAGCAACTACAGTAGCTTCTGCATCACTTGCTGATGTAGGATATGACGCTGGAGTAACTCTAGCAGACTTTACTAAAGTAACTGTTGATCTAAACGGACAAAATGCTGATCTAAAAGCTGCTCGTTCATTCAGAATTTACTCTGGATCAACTGACGTAACTTCTAACCCAGAATTCACTACAGTATCTGGAACTCTAGTTTCTTTCGTAGTAGCTGCTTCAGGGTTAAATAGTGATGCTGACCTAGGAACTGAGAAAGTATTATTTTCTAAACAACCATTAGATAACGACAGAGGAGACTTTGAAGCTAATTCTGATAGAGCTGTAGAGAACTTAAACATTCCAGAAATCGACGTTAAGCTTGCTTCTGAGGCGATTGTTGCTAAGACTAGAAAGTTAAAAGCACAATGGACTCCAGAATTTGCACAAGATCTTAACGCATATCACTCAATCGATGCAGAAGCTGAATTGACTTCACTACTTAGTGAGTACATTTCAATGGAAATCGATCTAGAGATTCTTGATATGTTGATCCTAGATGCAAACACAACTGAAAAGTGGTCTGCAGAGAACAACAAAGTATGGAACGGAAGTGCGTGGGATACTACAACTTCAGATTTCTACAATACTCAAGGACAGTGGTTCCAAACTTTAGGAACTAAAATCCAAAAAGTATCTAACAAAATTCACCAAAAAACGTTGAGAGGTGGTGCTAATTTCTTAGTAGTATCTCCAACAGTAGCTACAATCCTAGAATCAATTCCTGGATATGCTGCAGCTACAAACGGTGATCAGGATCAATTTGCAATGGGCGTACAAAAAGTAGGTGCATTAAACAACAGATTCCAAGTATACAAAAACCCTTATATGACTGAGAATACTATTCTTATGGGATATAGAGGTTCACAATTCTTAGAAGCTGGTGCAGTTTATGCTCCTTACGTACCATTAATGATGACTCCTCTAGTATACGATCCAGAATCTTTCACTCCACGTAAAGGTTTAATGACTCGTTACGCTAAGAAGATGATCAGACCTGAATTCTACGGAAAAATCTTTATCTCAGATTTATCTCAGATCTAAGATTAACTTAGAATATGTATTAAGAGAGGCCTTCGGGCCTCTTTTTTTTTGGCTATTTATATAAAACTATTATTAATGGCTAATATAACAATTTGGGATGGATCTGCTACTTTTACTTCAGGTAGTTCAACTCCCTTCGGATTTTATGACAGCGATACCGACTTTCAAAATGACGCTTTAAAGGTAGCCAAATTTTGTGGAACTCGTTTAGGGTATCCGCTAATGGATGTAGAATTACAAGATCAATCTATGTTTGCCTGCTTTGAAGAAGCAGTTACTACATACGGTAATGAAGTATTTCAATATAAAATAAAAGAAAACTATCTTTCAATGGAAGGAGCATCGACTGGTAGTTTGATTAACAATAAATTAGTAGAACCTACTCTTAATCGTGTTATACTTATAAGTAAAAACTACGGTACTGAAGCCATGGTCGGTGGACCAGTAACTAGATACTCAGGGTCTTTTGATGTAACAGCATCTAAACAAGAGTATGACTTAAACCAATGGGCTACAGATCAAGGAATAACAGGTTCTATCGAGGTTAGGAGAGTATTTTACGAAGCACCACCTGCAATACAGAGATATTTTGATCCATATGCAGGTACAGGTACAGGAATACAGTCTTTAATGGATACGTTTGGTTTTGGAGACTTTAGTCCAGGAATTAACTTTATGCTTATGCCTACTTCTTTTGATGTACAGCTACTTCAAGGTATAGAGTTTAACGATCAGATAAGAAAATCAGCATACTCCTTTGAGATAATAAATAATCAATTAAAAATGTTCCCTATACCTAAAAAAGCAGGTAAGTTATGGTTTGAATATTATAAATTATCTGAGAAGTCTGTTTTGAGCTTTAATAATAATACAGATCTAATTACTAATGTTGCAGAGGTACCTTATGACAATCCTACATATGGTTATATTAATAGTGTAGGTAGACAGTGGATCTTTAAATATACTTTAGCATTATGTAAAGAAGTATTAGCATATGTTAGAGGTAAGTACCAAACAGTACCAGTACCAGGTTCAGAAGCAAGTTTAAATCAAGCTGACCTTTTAGCTGATGCTAGAACTGAAAAAGAAGCCCTTATTTCAAGTTTAAGAGAAATGTTAGATCAAACATCTAGAGGAGCTCAATTAGAAGCACAAGCTAAAGAAGGAGAAGACCTACAAAAGACATTAAAAACAGTTCCAATGACAATATACGTAGGATAATGAAGCTAATAGAGTTATTACTAGAGATAAATTTTAAATCTTACGAAGCAATGGTACAAGTCCAGTTCGGAGATGATGGAGTTACTGGATATGACGATGCCTTAAGAGCATTACCGGGTGTAACTACAGTTACTAGAGCTTCAGAAAACTCAGAAGCTTCTATTGCTACATATAAAGTAAAGATTATTAGTCAAAAAGATCCTAAAGTAGCTTTTACTGCATTTAAAAACAATGCTAAAGCTAAATACAGTAATATTGTTAGTATTAAAGTAGGAGAAAACACTATAGAAGAAAAATGAGATTCGGATCAGATAGAGATATAAGTTTAATGGTTAATATCAGTAGAGAATTACTACATGATATTATAGAGCAAGAGGTTTTATACTATAAACTTAGTATAGAAGACCTAGAAGTAAATCTATACGGTGAATCTTTAGAAAAAAGCTTTTTTAATGCCTTAAAACTAAATTGTTTAATAACTAGAGGTGATCAAGTTATAGATATACAGGAATTTGGTCCCGATTTAGGTAGAGAAGCATCATTTGCTTTTATAAGACAAGATTTAGTTGATAAAGATGTAGTTCCTCAAGTAGGAGATATATTAAAATGGCATAATGACTACTATGAAGTAGATTTAGTAAAAGAAAATCAATTATTCCTAGGATCTGACAGTAATTATAACCTCTCAAGCTCAACATCAGGATTTGGACGTTCTATGTCTATAGTTGTTGACTGCCATCTCACTAAAGCAGATAGAGTAGGAATCGAAGACATAAGATAATATGGCAAACAACGAAGATAGACTTAAAAGCAGAGCCTTACAGTCTGATTTAGAGAAAGACATTATCAATACAGTAACTGTAGGTATAAAAGACATAGATGAAGCTATATTTTACTACTTTAATGAAGTAATAAAGCCTCAAGTATCTCAAAACGGTAGAACTGTAAAGGTACCTCTTGTATACGCTTCACCTGAAAGGTGGGCAGCTATGCAGAAAGACGGGTATTACCGTGATAAGAACGGTAAGATGCAAGCTCCTCTTATTACCTTCAGAAGAGATAGTATTGAAAAGAATAGACAGCTTGGAAACAAGTTAGATGGTAATGCTCCTCACAACTTTGGAGTGTTTGAAAAGAAGTACTCAGCTAGAAACGCATATGATAGGTTTGGAATACTTAATAATCGTGTAAAAGAAAGAGAATTTCATGCTGTAGCTATTCCTGACTATGTTAATATAGTATATTCTAGTGTAATATTTACTGATTATATGGAACAGAACAATAAACTAGTAGAAGGTATAAATTTTGCTTCTGATTCGTACTGGGGAGACCCTTCTAAGTTTAGATTTAGAGCTATGATTGATAATTACACTACTTCTACTGAATTAGTACAGGGAAACGATAGAATAGTTAAAACTGAATTTCAAATCAACCTATTAGGTCATATAATCTCGGATAGTATAAATTCCTTACCTTTTAATACTGCTAAGTACACAGATAAAACAAATGTCAGAATTACTAACGAAACTACTACTAAACTTTGATTTTTTTAGCATATTTATTAAAAAGATTACTCTCTGTTACGTTACTAATTAACTAAAAAGTATAGATGTCTGTATTTCAAAGCGAATTATCCGGATCACTACTGTTCAGGTCAGGTTCCGCAACACAAGCTTCCTTAGTTCCAGCAGCGGACACCCTTAAACTTACGGGTTCCTTACATATTACTGGTTCAAGTCTCTTTTTCAATGGAACCGACTTAGTAAGTCGTATTGAAAATATCGAAGCTGGTTCAGGTGATGCTGCTTCTCTAGGACCTCTTAACAGACACACTCAATCTTTAAATACTTATACAGCGTCTAATGATATAGACTCTGCTTCTTTTGATTCTAGATTAGGTTCATTAGAAACTACCTCTAGTAATCAAGAAACTTCTATAGCTTCTTTAACTGATGCTACTGCTTCTTATATATCTACAGTAAATGATCTACTTAGCTTAGGGTTTGCTCCAACAGCTAGCTCTGATATAATATCAAGTTCAACTCAAATAGCTGATTTAGGGTTTGTAACTAGCTCAGTATCATCTATACCTGATGGAACAGTATCTTCTTCACAGCAGATAGAAGATTTAGGGTATTTAACTTCAGAATCTGCAGCATCTGCAGGGTTTGGCTCAGGAGCCGCATCTATACCTTCTGGAACTATATCATCCTCTGCACAAATAACAGATTTAGGGTTTATAACGGGTTCTCCAGAAGGAACTATATCATCATCAGCTCAAATAACTGACTTAGGGTTCATTACCTCATCAGCTTCTGCATCTATACCAGATGGAACGATATCTTCTTCACAACAAATCGAAGATCTAGGATTCGATACAGGATCCTCAGCTTTCGACGGTGCTAGAATCATATCAAATGAAGATTTAGGAGATTTATTTACAAATAACTTTAATCCAGGCACTTCTGGGTCTATACAAGACTTTTTAGACGCTGTATTCTTTCCTAACAGTGCTCCAAGCTTTAGTTCTACAGGAAGTTTCTTTGCAGCAGAGTTTGCCACATCAGGTTCTACACTAGGAACACTTACAGCATCAGATCCTGAAGGACAATCACTTACTTTTAGAACAAATTCAGCATATACAGACGGACTTGTAGTAGTAGCTAGTAATGGAGTAATAACTCTAGCTCAAGCTCCTACAACAGAAAACTTTAATACTACAGATAGAGGAGATGGAGTACTAGCTCATGCAGTACAAGTAGATGCAGTAGATTCTTTTGGTACTTTTACTACTACTACAATTTACATAATAATTAATACTAATAACCCACCGGTATTTAGACAAACTTCTGTAGCAGGAGCAATTATTACTTCATTTACTGCAAATAGAAATGAAAATGCAGGAGCAACAGAGGTAGGTAAGATATATTTTACAGATCCTGAAGGAGATACTATAACTATTGTATCCAATTCAGTATCATCTGATTTTACCGTTACAAAATATTCAACTTATGTACAAATTGATCAAGCGACTGGTTCTTTGGATTTTGAAACAACTCCAACTTACCAGTTTAGTTTAACTGCATCGGATGCTAAGTATGAAAATGGTGTTGATTTAACAGCAAGTGCATCTTTAGAGGTAACTATTAACGTAACAGATAACGTAATACCAGTAGTTAACGATCAGACATTATCTTCTATCAACGAAAATAGTTCTGACGGAACTGTAGTAGGTAGTATAGCAGCTTCTGATGCTGAAAGTGATACAATTACATTTAGAAACTTTACTTTATCTAAATTAGAGTTAGATAATGTAGATGTATCAACAGGCTCTTATGGGGGTACTGTACAGTTAACTGATCCACATGAAGATCCATTCCAAATGAATTCTTCTGGACAAGTTACTAGAAAGACCGGAGTATTTTTAAACTCTGATCTTATAAACGAATATCAATATACTGTAGAAGTAGTAGATAGCTTTAACACTGCCTCAGACGCAGGTACTATTACTATTGGAATTACAGACGATACACCAGCAAGTTTATCAGATAACTGGTCTGCTGGTCCTTATATTATAGAATCAGCATTAGCTGGTGCTAATATTACAGTTAATTCAAATGGACGAACAGGAACACAAGCAGATTACGGATCTAATCAATCAGGTACCTTTACTTCCTCTAATGCAGCCATTTCTATTAATAGTAGTGGTAATTTAACTATTACAAACAATTTAAGCGGTTCATTAACAGGCTCAGGAGATACAATATCTTCTACTATTACATTTACAAATACTTTTGGTACAACAACTACTGATAGTTTAGATGTATCTGTTGCAGCAAATGCCGCTCCAACATCAACTATTACAGCAGAAACAGGGCAGTTTAATACTAACTTAGGAACTTCAGGAACAACTTTACTTTCTGGTAGTATTACAGATGATGAAAATGATGCTCCTTATAGTGCTAGCTTATCTGGAACAGATGCTGCATTATTCGAAATAGTATATACTAGTGCAGATTCATCTTCTTTCGAAGTAAAAGCTATAAGTAATTTAGGAGCAGGAGATTACGATATTACTGCTAGTGTATTTGATAGTTTTGCTAAATCTACTCAATTAGCTAACTCTGAAACTGATATTTCAGTCACACAAGCTAATACTGGTACTTTAGGAGGCGATACTACTTCTTATATAATAGAGTCTGCAGAGAATGGAGATGTACTTAGAGACGCTACTGGTTTTAATGGAGGTAATGCTTCTTTATTAACAGTAAGTTATTCACCAGACTTCGGTTCACAGTCAGCTCAATCATTTACATCCTCTAATGCTTCTATAGCAGTTAATAATAGTGGGTATTTAACTATAGCTACTAACATAAGCGGTTCTTCTACAGGAAGTGGTGATACTATTAGTTCTAATATTACCTTTACAGATCAATATGGAAATGTAGGAAGCGGTTCGCTAACAGTAAATGTATTTGCAAATGAAGCACCAACAGGAGCTTTTACACAAAACACAAGTATATACAATGCGAATCAAATGGTAAGTAGCAGCCTGGTAGAAACTATTGCTATTACCGATACAGAATCAGATGCACCTTTTTCAGTTGTATTAACAGGAACAGATGCTAGTAAGTTAGTTACTAATCCACAAAATGCTAGTACATCATCAGTAACATTAACTACTAATCAAGACTTACCAGCAGGAACTTATTTATATACTGCCAGTATAGTAGATAACTTTAGTAAGACAACACAATATAATAGAAGCGTAACTATTGCAGCAGCTGATACAGGAACACTATCTACAAATGGAACTTTTTATATTATAGAATCTGCTACTTCAGGAGATTTAATTAGATTAAGTTCTAATGGTAGAACCGGTACTCAAGGAGATTTAGGAGTAAGTTATTCTCCTAATTACGGCTCACAAGCTGTTGCTTCTTTTGCTTCTAGCAATGCTTTAATAGCTGTAAATAGCAGCGGTAACTTATCAGTAGGTACTGATATTTCTGGATCTGGAAACACTTCTGGAGATACAATTACATCTACAATAACATTTACAGATAATTATGGAAATGTAGGAACAGATACTATAACAGTAAATGTTGCTACTAATAATGCTCCTGACGTTATCTTTACCAACACATCAGCTAACTTAAACACAAACTTAGGAAGATCTGGATCTACTGTAACTACTATTTCTTTTAGTGATACAGAGAGTGATACGATACTTTATGATGAGTTTGCAGGAGCTGAATCTGCTGGGTTAAATTTTAAAAGATCGGGTAATACATACCTTGTACAGCCGACAGGAAGTTTAGCAGCAGGTTCCTATACGATATCTGGATCAATAACTGATAATCATGGATTTAGTACTAATACTGAAGCTCATACTTTTGCAATAGCAGCAGCTGATGATGGAACAATAAGTACAAATGGTACATTCTATATTATTGAGAGTGCAGTAAGTCAATCAGAGGTTGTTACTAACTCGAATGGTAGAACAGGAACTCAAGCACAAGTAGGAGTTAGTTATTCACCGAATTATGGTTCACAAGCATATTCAACTATATCTTCTTCTAATCATCAAGTAGTAGTAGATAGTAGTGGTAATTTAGAATCTTCTATTAATATAGCTACAGGATCATATTCAAGTGGAGATACAATTTCAACAACAATACATTGGACTGATCAATATGGTAATTCAGATAGTTCAGCAATCAATATTAATGTTACTGCTAACCAACCACCAACAGTAGCATCATTTACAGATATACCTGCTAATTGGACCGCATCAAATGCAATAGGTACAGACTTAGTAACATTTAGTATCTCAGATACAGAAACAAACACACCATATAGTGCTTCATTATCAGGAGCTGAATCATCTGAATTGAGATTAGTATATGGAAATGCAGTATCGTCTTCTGTAACTATAGAAGCAGCTCAAACAATGACTGCTGGAACAAAAAATTATAACGTTAGAATAACTGATAAGTTTGGTAAACAAACTGATTATACTGGTAGAACTATTGAAGTAGCCTCACAACCATTTAGCGTATATGGATACGGAATAAGTTGGGCAGCTAATCCAAACTCAGAAGCTCAATTTATGGGTACTGCAGGAGATGTAGGAGGAGATGGAGTAGGAATATCTGCAGATTCAGTAATATCAAAACTACAGTCTGGTTCATTAGGTAGTACATATACTACTACTTATGGAGCTCCAGCAACAGTTACACTTTATCATTCTAGTTCAACAATGACAACTCTAGATGATAATAACGGAGGAAATGGTATCTCTAGTCTAGGATACTTTAACTTCTCAAGCACAGCACAACACGTGTTAGTAGTATTCCCATCAGCTTCATCACTTGCAGGTATTCCTGCTTCAATGTACGATGGAGTTCCACCTGATAGTACAGGTACTAACAATGAATTCTATTTATACGCAAAAGATGCTTCTATACCTGGAACTTTAGGTTCTGGAGTATATTATTTCGATACAGAAACAGCTGTACAGGGATATACAAGATGGGGAATGATATTCTCCGAAGGAAAAAATACTAATAACTCGAGAGCATTTCTGATGCCAGACTCATCGTCTGCTCCGTAATAGATAACTATGGCTACAACTGCTGGTGATATTTATGTAAGGTCGGGTAATTCCGGCGCCTTTACCGAGGCCCAATACGTACAAGGAGGATGGATTACCGTCGTCTCTGGAAGTGATATGCACTCTCTTGATGAATCGAGAGTAGCAGACGGACAGGTAATATACGTACAGGAACTTTCTCAAACTTACATCGTATCAAAATTTGAAGCATTTGTAACTCCAGGTTACAGTGGATTTGTAAATTCTAGATCTTTTGCTTCTTTCAACTTTCCAGGTTCTGGAGGAGCAGCAGCAGACTTAACAGCATTAAATTCATTTAGTTCTAGTATACTTACCTATACTGGTTCTACAGATACAAGATTAACAAGTATTGAATCGGTGACTAGTAGCTTACTGTCTTACACTGGTTCAATGGATACAAGGTTATCCGCAATTGAAACTTATACATCATCAGTAGATCCAACTACTCTTGCAACAACAGGTTCAAATACATTTACAGGAAATCAGACAGTAAACGGAGTATTAATTTTAACATCACAATCCTCAGTACCATCCCCAGTTGATGGTGGGTTGTATTTTGATTCAAATTATAATCTTTTTATAGGACAGTAAACAAATTAAACAGATATTTATAACAAAACGAAAATACATTTAAGATGGCAGAATGGAAAAAAGTAGTCGTATCGGGATCAGGAGTAGCGCAACTCTCGAATGACGCTAATTATTTAATAAATTCCCAATCTAGTGCAATGTTGTCAGGATCCTTTTCTGGATCTTTTCAAGGTGACGGATCAGGATTAATAGGCGTTACAGCTGACGGAACTATATCCGGGTCAGTACAAGTTACAGTTCAAGACACAACTGGCTTCAGCGGTTTACAGTCTAATATATCGTCCTCGATCACTTCTCTTAGTGCATCAGTAGATGCACATTTAGATGCTAACATTTCTGCTTTATCAGCATCAGTTGATACTCACCTTGATGCAAACATATCAGCACTATCAGCTTCAGCTCATGCAGATAGAGTTAATAAAATTAGTGTCCTTAGTGCATCAGTAGATACACATTTAGATTCTAATATTAGCTCTTTAAGTGGATCAGCTCACACAGCTAGAAGAAGCGAAATCTCAGATTTATCTGGATCAGCTAAAACTCAAAGGGAAGCACAAAAGACAATCATAGATGCTAGGCTTAATGCCATTGAAACATTTACAGGGTCTTTAGATAATGATTTTGCTACTGATGCAGAATTAGCTGCCGCTACATCTTCTCTTAGTTCATCTGCTCATACACAACGTACATCTATCAGTGGAGCTTTAGCATCTACTATTGCTAATATTAGTTCCACTACTTTAACTAACGGTTCATTTGATGTAGAGTTAGATTCTACTAATGGAGAATTAGTATTTACTGAAGGTCAAAGAATTGGTGATAAATATAACCAAGGCGCTGGTACATTAGACATATTTGCTCCATCAGGTGCTGCACACGTTGAATTAAACTACGGTGATCAGGACTTTGTTTACTTAGATGGTAGAAAAGTAGGAATACAGGTAGAAAATGATGGTACTACTCTTGAATGGACATTCTACGGCCAAGGTGCCGACGCCGGTGTACTTAATGCTCCTGGTGATATTATAATTCCATCAAATAAAGAATTTAACGGAGGTAAAGGTAATTTTAATACTGTAACAGGTTCTACGAACTTTAATACAATTCATAACTTACCTACTTTAGTTTCTGGTTCTTCCCAAGTTACTGTTAGTGACACTACAGGCTATACTGCTTTTAGTGCTTCGATCGCTACTTACACCGACAGTAAAATTGGTGACGTATCAGGATCAGCTCATACAGCACGTAGATCAGAAATAAGTGACCTATCTGCTTCAGTTGACACACACCTAGATGCACACATTACAGCTTTATCAGCTTCTGTAGATACTCATCTTGATGCTAATATAAGTTCATTAAGTGGATCATCACATACAGCTCGTAGATCAGAAATAAGTGACCTATCAGGATCTGCACATACTCAAAGAAATAATGTAATTAGCACTTTATCTGCATCAGTTGATACTCATTTAGATGCCAATATTAATGCTATATCTTCTTCTGCTCATGCAGACAGAGTAGCTAAAGTAGCAGTATTAAGTGCTTCAGCAGCAACAGCATTAGCTAGTCAAGGTAGTGATGTAACAGATTTAGCAGCTTCTCAATCAGCTTTTGATACAGCATTTACATTAGATGGACAAAATGTAACAGTAGCTGGTAATTTAGAAGTATCAGGAACAACTACAACAGTTAATTCTACAACAGTAGAATTTGCAGACAATATAATCTCACTAAACGGAACAGGAGCAGCTAACGGAGGTATCGAAGTAAACGATGCTAACGGTCCAGCATCTGGTTCCTTAATATGGAACGGAACAACCAATCAATGGATTGCAGGTGGTAAAGGATCAGAAGCCAAAGTACTATTAGGTACTGGAGACGATGTAGTATCCGGTTCTGCTCAGGTAACAGTTCAATCTACTACAGGATTTGCAGCATTACAAGCTAATGTTACAGCATCATTTGCTCCAATTACATTATCAGGTTCTGCACATACTGCTAGAAGAAGTGAAATAAGTGATTTAAGTGGATCAGCACATACACAGAGAGTAAACGTAATAAGCACATTATCAGCTTCTGTAGATACTCACTTAGATGCACACATTACAGCTTTATCAGCTTCTGTAGATACTCACTTAGATGCAAACATAAGCTCTCTAAGTGGTTCTTCTCATACAGCTAGGAGAAGTGAAATTAGTGACTTATCTGGTTCAGCTCATAGTCAAAGAGTAAGCGAAATAACTGCTTTATCTGCATCAGCAAATAGTCAAAGAAAATCAGAAGATACAGTATTATCTGGTTCTGCACATTCCGATAGAGTTGCTAAAATAGCAGTACTATCAGGATCTGCTCATACAGACAGAGTTGCTAAGATAGCAGTATTATCTGGATCAGCCGCTACAGCAATATCTAACTTATCGGCTTCAGTAGATACACACTTAGATGCAAATATTAATTCATTAAGTGCTTCTGCTCATAGCCAAAGAAAAAGCGAAGATGCGATACTATCAGCTTCAGCTCATACAGCAAGAGCTACTCTAGCTAGTAGCTTAATACTATCAGGATCATCAGGAAATGATATAGTAAACCTTAAAACAGATACTTTAACGTTTGCTGGAGAAGGTGGAGTAGCAGTTAATGTAACTAATAATACAGTGACAATTGATACTACTGACATCCTATCAGGATCAGATCAGATAGTAACAGGTTTATTAAACCAAGATGTTAACTTCGGAACAGGTGCAATTACTGCATCAGGCTACTCTGGAGATGGTTCAGGATTATCAAACTTAACTGTAACTCAGAATGCTACAATAGATGATTCATTTACAAGTGCAACTACTCATACTGTAACTCACAACTTTAACAGTAAGAACGTAATCGTTCAAGTATATGATGATAATGATCTACAGATTATTCCTGAAGACATTGATGTATCAAATGTAAATCAAGCAGTACTTACTTTCTCAAGTGCTACTACTGGTCATGCCGTTGTTGCGAGAGGTGGTCATATTGTATCAGGATCTATTCCTTTTGCTAACTTACTTGCAGTACCAACTTTAGTATCAGGTTCTTCTCAAGTAACCGTTCAATCTACTGATGGATTTACAGAATTACAGTCTAACATATCATCATCATTTGCAGTAAGCAGCTCCGCTCATACACAGAGAGAGGCAATTGTAGCTACTTTAAGCGGATCAGCTCATAGTGATAGAATAGCTAAGATAGCTGTACTAAGCGCATCAGTTGATAGTCATTTGGATTCTGAAATATCAGTACTTTCAGCTTCAGTAGATGCACACCTAGATGCTAACATATCAGCTCTATCAGCATCCGTTGATACTCATTTAGATGCTAATATTAGTGCTCTAAGTGCTTCTGTAGATACACATTTAGATGCTAATATATCAGCATTATCTGCTTCGGCTCATACTGCAAGGGGTACTATCGATTCATCGTTTACTATAGCAGGAACATCTGGAACAGATTCATTTACTACTGGAGGTACTTTAACATTTGCTGGTACTACTAATGAGATTGAAACTACCGTTACAGATGATCAAATTCGAATTGGAATTGTAACTAATCCAACTTTATCAGGTGATGTAACTATTACAGGGGACTTAACAGTAACTGGTGATACAATCGAACAGCGAGTAACTAACTTGAACGTTGAAGATAAGTTTATCTTATTGAATTCAGGTTCAGCTGCTTCTGATGCAGGTATCGTTATTAACGGTCAAGGTGCAGCATTTGGATGGGATGAAAGTGAAAATAGATTTGCTTTAGATTTCTCTGGTGCTACTTTTAATCAGACAACGTTAACCTCAGATGCTTACGTTGCAGCAGTTGTAACATCAGACGATGCTAACTATCAAAAAGTAGGAAACATTAGAATAGACTCAGACGATATCTATATCTACGTATAATAAAAATGTTAAAAAGGTTTTTCATGGCAATAAAAGGTAGAAGAAACATTAAAGGGGAAGATAAAACTCCCCCTAATGTTCTTAATCAACAAGAGGTAGATTTTATAATTAGTAAAATGAGACAAGCTAATTATAAAGGAGTAGAATTTGAACAATATTATTATATATTGGAAAAATTACAAAAGATTATAAAATAAAATTAGGCCTTCGGGCCTTTTTTTATTATATTATATAGACTATTTATTATAAAGCTATTATAGGCCTTAACCGGAAGTGGGCTCTTTTGAGTTACCAACCATGATATAAGTAACATGCCAAATTGGAAAAAACTAATAACTAGCGGATCAGACGCTAGCTTATCTACTTTAACGATAAACAATAGTGGATCAACAGCCGATTCATTAACAATTACAGCTACAGAAGACTCATCTACAGCAGCACCTGTAATTACTCTTAAAAGAAATTCAAACTCACCAGCAGATGCCGATTACATAGGGCAAATAAAGTTTAAAGGAGAAAATGATGCTGACCAAGAAGTAGTATATGCTAAGATAACAGGTAAAATAAGTGATGCCTCAGACGGTACAGAAGACGGAAACATTGAATTTGCAAATAGAAGAGGTGGTCTAAACGTAATAACAGCTAGATTAAGCTCAGATAAATTACAATTACTCAACGGAACAGACTTAGAAGTTGACGGTAACGTCGGAATTGGGACTACAACCCCAGCTGGTAAATTAGATATTAATGGTAAAATAGTTTTATCAGGAGATACAGAACACTTTATTGAAAAAAATACCACTTCGTTAATTACATCAGCAGCAGCAGAAACAACTACGGTTGCCGGTAGAAACGTTGATTTATATGCTTACGATGATGTAAACTTAAGAGCAGGTACAAATGATAACGTAACTATACATACCGGTGGTTCAGAAACAATGCGCATAGACTCTAGCGGCAACGTAGGAATAGGGACTACGAGCCCTGGGCAAAAATTGGATGTATATGGAGCTATAAGTATTAATGGAACTAAATTTCTTTCAACTATTAGCTCAAATAGTTATATATGGAATAATACAAATAGTCTTAGGGTTGTAGATAGTACAGGTAATGATGTTCAATTAGCAATTTCATCTACAGGCAATGTAGGAATAGGGACTGATAATCCTGGAGTAGCACTAGATGTAGTAGGAGAGATTAGAACAACAGGTGACATAACAGCATACTATTCTTCTGATGAAAGATTAAAAGAAAATATTAAACCTATAGAAAACGCAACCGATAAAGTTAAAGCTATAGGAGGATATACTTTCGACTGGAAAGAAGGTAT
>Ga0233444_10003236_pt1 | contig 16356 bp, 16 predicted proteins | sample SI_124_October20_6_FD_182792 | JGI IMG/M metagenome (GOLD analysis project Ga0233444, IMG submission 182792) | Seawater microbial communities from Saanich Inlet, British Columbia, Canada - SI_124_October2016_10_MG | ecosystem: Environmental > Aquatic > Marine > Inlet | place: Canada: British...
TTAATTTTATTGAAATTTTGAGCTAATTTTGAAATAAGACTTTTAGTATTTTTCATGAAAAAAAATAAACCTTTAAAAGTTTCAATTGTAATGGGTAGTCAATCTGACTACAAAACCATGCAACTTGTTGAAAAAACTCTTAAAAAAATTGGAGTTCCTTTTGAAACAAAAATTATATCAGCACACAGAACTCCTAAAAGAATGTATGAGTTTGCATCCTCTGCTGAAAAAAATAATATTGGTGTTATTATTGCTGGAGCAGGAGGATCTGCTCATTTACCAGGGATGATTGCTGCCATATCTCCTTTGCCAGTTTTGGGGGTGCCAATTGAAAGTAAAAAACTTAAAGGTCTAGATAGCTTACTATCTATTGCTCAAATGCCAAAAGGGATACCTGTTGGAACACTAGCCATAGGTGAAGATGGTGCAATTAATGCTGCTTTACTAGCAGCCTCTATAATTGCAAATAATAATTTCACTATAAAAAAAAAATTAAGTAATTTTAGATTATTACAAACAAAATCTGTAAAAAAAAAACCTAAATAAAATGTCGGAAATAACTCTAGGTATTATTGGTGGTGGCCAACTTGGAAGTATGCTCGCTATTTCAGCAAAAAAATTAAATATTAAAACTGTAATTTATTGCGATGACTCTGAGGCACCAGCTCAAAATTTTTGTGATAAATTTATTTCTGGAAGTTATACCAATAAAGAAAAAATTAGTGAATTTGTAAATCTAGTCAATTATGTAACTTATGAATTTGAAAATATTCCATTTGAAACGTTAAATGAAATAAACAAATTAAAACCTGTTTTACCTAAACCTTCAGTAAACAGGCTAATCCAACATAGATTAGCAGAAAAAGATTTTGTAAATAATTTAAATATTAGAACAACAAGATATGCTTCTATAGAAAATAAGTCTGAAATTGATTCACTTGAAGATCTTTTGCCTGGCATTTTAAAAACAACTACTCTTGGCTATGATGGTAAAGGACAGCATCCTATAAATTCAATTGAGGAACTGAATTCTTTAAATATTGATTTTTCAAAAGGTTATATTTTAGAAAAATTAGTTAAATTAAAAAAAGAGATCTCGATTATTATTACAAGATTTAATGATCAAAAATATGAAATTTATGAACCAATAGAAAATAAACATGAAGAACAAATATTAAAATTTTCAAAAATTCCAGCAGATATTGATGAAAAAATCTATGATCAATCTAAAGATTGGGCGATGTCTATAGCAGAGGAATTAAAATACATAGGAACTTTATGTGTAGAGTTTTTTATTGATAGAAATGATAATTTATATGTTAATGAAATTGCTCCAAGAGTTCATAATTCTGGCCATCTTACCATTAACGCTTATAATGTTAGTCAATTTGAAAATCATGTTAGAGCAGTATGTGGATTAGAACAAGTACCCTTGAAAAAGTTATCTAATGCAACTATGGTAAATTTAATTGGAGACCAAATATCTGAGCATAGAAAGTTTCCTAAATTCAAAGACAATGAATTCTTTTTTGATTATCTAAAGAAAGAGATTAAAGAAAAAAGAAAAATGGGTCACATCACAACTTTAGTATAAATGTTAAAATCAATAGAAGGTAATTTTGATAATCCTGAAGTTCATGAACTGCTTAAAAAGCATTTTATTGAATTAAGAGCTGCCTCCCCTGAAGGAAGTGCTCATGTGCTAGATATTCCCGGATTAAAAGTTCCCTCAATAAAATTTTGGAGTTTATGGGAAAATGATCTGCTAATGGGATGTGGTGCTTTAAAATTTTTAGATAAAGAACACGGAGAATTTAAATCGATAAGAATTCATGACAATTTTAGAAGAATGGGAAATGGTATTAACGTAATTGACCATTTAATTAATGAAGCAAAAAAATTAAATATTAAAAAGTTAAGTATTGAAACTGGTGCTGGAGACTTCTTTAAGCCTGCTCGCAAATTATTTAAACAGTGTGGTTTTGAAATATGCGATCCTTTTGCCCATTATAAGGTGGATGTAAACTCTGTTTATCTAACAAAGACCTTATAAAAATAATCAATATTTAATCAATTTAGTTGACAAAACCCTAATAAATCTAAACAAAGCCAGAATTACTTAATTATAAGTAATAAATTAATACAACGAAAAGTAAGAAGATAAATATGAGTCTACAAGGAAAAGTAAAATGGTTCAATCCAACCAAAGGTTTTGGTTTTATTGAAAGAGAAGACAAAGAAAAAGATGTGTTTGTACATGTTTCAGCAGTAAGAGATGCTGGTATGAACGGTTTAGATGAGGGTCAAGCTTTGACTTTCGATGTTGAAGATGGTCCTAAAGGTCCTTCAGCAGTTAACTTAAAAACTGCATAATTCACACTTCCTATTGGCTGAAATAACAATTTTTAAAATTTAGATTTTAAATATTTAGTTTTAGCCAATACCAAAAGCTTAAATCAAGCTTTAAATACAATTTTCAAATAAATAAATTAATTGTACAGTATGTATTATTAATATGAGTAAAAGATTCATTAAAAATATCAACGATTTAGAATTCAAACCATTTGATAATTACGGCAAACCAGTTGAAGGTATGAGTTGGCACAAGATAAGCTACGACAAAAGTAATGGTGGATTTGGCACTTACATACTTAAAATGGATGCTGGTGCTAAAAGCTTACCTCATATTCACCAAGGTTATGAAGAGTTTTATGTAATTGATGGTGAGCTTCAGGATGCAGATGGCAAAATATTTAAAAAAGGTGACTTTGTAACTTTTGAACCTGGTACAGAGCACAACTCTCACACTAAAAATGGTTGCCTACTTATTGTTTTTATGAGAGGTATAAACAAACCAATCTAATAATAATTATTCAAAATAAAATATGATCGGCATTTTAGGTGGAATGGGAACACAAGCAGGTTTAGATTTTTGCAATAAACTTGCTATCTTAAATAGAGGAAAGATTGATCAAGAGTACCCTTTATTCATACTTTACAACAAATCAAACATACCAGGAAGACCAGAATCTATTGGGGTACAAACTAAAAATTTATCAAATAAATCCTCAAATAGCACAAGTAAAAAAAAATATAATAATGTTTTAAAGAGTTTACTTCATGGTTGTAAATTACTTGAAAAAAATAAATGTAAATTTATTGTTATTCCTTGCAACACTGCCCATTATTGGTTCGATGATTTGCAAAAAAAAATTAATATTCCTATTATAAATATGCCAAAAGAAGTTTTTAAATTCACAAAAAAAAATTGTAAGAAAAATTCAAAAGTAGGTTTATTAGCTACTGAAGGAACGCTTAAAACTGGCGTATATGATAAAATTTTTAAAAATGATTATAATTTAATACAACCTTCAGAAAATCTTCAAAAAAAATCTGTTAATAAAGCTATCAAACTTGTTAAAATGGGCAATGTCAAAGCTGCAGCAAAAGCAATCAAGCCTGCTATTAACGAACTAATTAAAATGAAATGTAAAAAAATAATATTAGGTTGTACTGAACTTCCTATAGCTATTTTTGCTTTTAAATCATTCAAAAATGTAAAATCATCTAAAGTTTTTTTAGATCCTAATTTAATACTTGCAAGCTCTGCGATGGCTAAACATAAAAATTAGTTTATGCCTTTAAATATCAATAATGATAAGCCTTACGTTCTAAGAGTAGCAGAATTAATTTATAATAAGGTTGTAAATATAAAAAAACAAAATTCTCAAATGACTAATATTCAAGCTTTTGAAGTTTTTATGACCACAAAAGATTATGATTTAATAAGTTCTGGTGAATTCCATAATCAATGGTTTTTAGAATTAAAGGAAAACGATTTTATTGATAAATTAACAGGAAAGAAAATTAACGAGGAAACAATTAAACTTCTAGAATTACAAAAAGATTCTATGATAAAGTTTTTAATGAAAATCCCAAAACTCTACTATACCAAAAGTCATTTTCCTTTAGAAATATCTCAAAGAGCTTTTGATCACCTCTGGAGAGTTTGTGAAAGTTATGAAATGTGGTGTAAAGAGACTAAACAAAATAAATTGATCAAATTGGATATATTGGAGTAATCCTTTTTTATAGGACTGTAACTAATAATAAAATATATAGTCTATATGGTTAAAGTTTTTCCTCTATTATTTATTTTACTATGGTCTTCCGCATTTATTACAACAAAACCAATAATTGATAATAGTGATCCATTTGCTGCTCTTGCATTTAGGTTTTTGCTTGTAGCTGTTGGTTTTTTTTTATTTTCAATCTATTCAAAACATCAAGTAATTATTCAAAAGAAAAATTTGATTGAATCTTTTTTTAGTGGGGTGCTTTTTCATGGATTTTATTTAGGAGGTGTTTTTTTTTCAATTTCTAAAGGAATGCCGACAGGAATTGCAGCACTAATTGTTACTCTTCAGCCAATTCTTACAAATGCATTAAGTGGGCCAATACTAAATGAAAAAGTAACTATTAAACAATGGATTGGTGTTTTATTAGGATTTACTGGGGCTGCAATCGTGCTCGGTTTTGATATTGGTTCAGATATTCCAATGATAGGTTTAATTGCAACTATAATATCATTGATCGCAATTACTACTTCAACTATTTGGCAAAAGAAACTTAGTAATAATTTACCTTTATCTGTAAGCAATATGTATCAAGCCATAGGAGGTTTTACTTTTCATTTGATAATCATACTATTTTTCGCAAAACCGTATATTGATTTTTCACAAACATTTATAATTGCAATGGGTCATCAAATATTACTAGTTTCATTTGGTGCTTTTACAATATTGATGTACTTAATTAAGAACAACTCAGCGAGCAAAACTGTTTCAATATTCTTTTTAATACCAGCAACTTCCGCTGTTATGGCTTGGTTATTTTTAAATGAAACTCTAACTAATTTAGATCTTTTAGGTTTTTTAATAACTACAATAGGTGTTTATATTGCTACAAGAGATTGAAATTATTTAAATAGATTTAAAGCCAAACTCTAAAGAAGCATCTGTTATAGAATGATAAAAGGACTCACCAAAACTTCTAAGAGTAAATAATCTTATTTTATCAGGATTGTCATCTAACATATCAACTGTAAATGCTATTCCATTATAAGTAGAATTAATTGAATTATTTTTTTCTAAAGTATTAAAATTAAATGGACATCCCTTTTTTAAAACTTCTTTTACTTCTTTTCCTTCTATTTCAATTATAGCTTTTGAATGAGATAAATCAGTTACGGCAAAATCTGTTTCTTTAAAATTTTGTAAAACATTTTTAATTAAATCGTGATTAGTAGAAATTAAAAGCCAATTTTTTGGACCATTCCATAAAACTCTTGTGTCATTATTTTGCATTACATTTAATGGCTCATCTTTTAATTTTAAACCATCAACATCTATGCTTTCAATTGAAACAGAAGAGTTTTTATGCTGAACTATTTGAACTATTAATAAGTTCTTAATCTCAGAAATTTTTAAGAGATCACTTTCATTTTTACCTTCATAATCCCCAAACTGACCTGATAAATGAACATTCGCTAAAGCTGATATTGTGTTCATGATCTCACCCTTTCGCCTTTAGGATCAACATAATGTGAAGAAACTATTTCAACTGGTATTACTTTGTTTTTAAGCGGAGACATGACAAATAATTTTTTACCAATCATATTTTTTCCATCTTTTAATATTGCTAAAGAAAATGGATTATCGTGCTCTACGCTCCAGCAAGAAGCTGAAATATAACCTAATTTTGGATTTGGTAGTGGTGCATTAGAGTCTTTAACTAAATGTGATCCTTCAGGAATGCTTGTTTTTTTATCCAAAGGAACAACGCCAACAACTTTTTGTCTATCGTCAGCTGTAAATGCCTCTCTATTTAAAGATCTTTTTCCTATAAAATCTTTCTTTTTACTCAACAAACCTTCAAGTGAATTATCATAAGGAGTTGTTCTTCCATCCAGTTCAGATCCTGCAACGTGTCCCATTTCAATTCTTAAAGTTGATAATGCCTCTGTTCCATAAGGTTGAATTTTAAATTCTTGACCAACTTCCATGATTTTTTCCCACATGAAATTTCCATTATCTGACTCAACATTTACCTCATATGCAAGCTCGCCTGAAAATGAAATTCTAAAAATTCTAGCTTTTACACCAAACAAATCTCCTTCCATGTAACCCATAAATGGCAATCCTTCATTTGATACATCTGAATTTGGAAATAGTTTTTGTAATAAATCTCTTGATTTTGGACCAGCGATTGCAGCTCCTGCCCATTGTTCTGTAGTTGAAACTACATTAACATTTAATTCTGGCCAAACTAATTGTAAATAATATTCTAAATGTGAAAGAACGTTTGCAGCTTGAGCAGTGGTAGTTGTCATATGATAATGATTTTCTGAAATTCTTGTGGTTGTTCCATCATCCATAACAATTCCATCTTCTCTCAACATCACACCGTATCTTGCTTTTCCAACAGGTAATTTTAACCATGCGTTTGTATAAACTCTATTAAGCAATTCTGCTGCATCTGGTCCTTTAATATCTATTTTACCTAATGTGGTTACATCACAAACTCCAACATTTGTTCTTACATTTTTTGCTTCTCTTTTTGATCCTTCGAATAAATTTTCATTGCCTTGTTTGTAATATCTTGGTCTTAACCAAACTCCTGCATCAACAAAAACTGCATTGTTTTTTTCATGCCATGAATGCATTGGAGATTTTCGTGTAGGCTTTGAATGTTTTCCAACTTCTCTTCCAACAATTGCTCCTATAGAAACTGGTGTATATGGAGGTCTAAAAGTAGTGTGACCAACATTTGGAACTACTTTGTTTTCAATTTTTGATACCAACTGTAAACCATTTAAATTACTTGTTTTGCCTTGGTCAGTTGCCATTCCAAGTGTTGTATATCTTTTAACATGCTCAATTGATCGATAACCCTCTTTAAGCGCTATCTCAACATCAGAAACAGCAACATCATTTTGAAAATCTAAAAATCTTTTATAATTTTTTCCTTCAGGCAATGGTACACACCAAAATTTATCATGTGTAGTAGATTTCTTTTCAATAACATTTGGAAAAGATATTTTATTATCATTATTTGTAATTTTTTTTGATAACTCATGGCCAGTTTCAAAAGAACTTTTTAATGTTTCATCTAAAGTGTAAGTTCCATTTGCAGCACCTAAAGTTTTTTCATTTTGTTTTGATGTTCCAGGAACAAATGCATCAATATCTTCATTAAATTTTGTTTTATTTCCTGATTGTGAAGCTAGATGAATAGTTGGTGTCCAAAAACCAGATACACAGATACAATCACATTTAATATTCTCTACTGCTCCAAGTTTCTCTTTATCGTCAGAAATCTTTGCAATATCAGCTGATTTTACTTTTTTATAACCTTGAGCGGCTACCACTACATGAGAAAATTTAATGTTTATGCCTAGATTTTTTGCTTCATCAACTATTTCTGATTGAGGATCTTTTCTAGTATCTAAAATAACTGAATCAATACCATTTTTTTTAAATTCAATTGCAGTTTCATATCCACTATCATTATTGGTAAAAATTAAAGGGTTTCGACCAACTAAAACACCATAAACTTTAAGATATTCTTTTGCAGCAGACGAAAGCATCACACCTGGTGTATCATTGTTACCAAATACGATTGGTCTTTCAATGGATCCTGAGGAAATTAAAACTTCTTTAGCTCTAATATACCAAAGTCTTTGTTTTGGATGAAATTTTTTTGTCTGTGGTAGATGATCACTTATTCTTTCAGACATCACCAACATGTTATGATCATAGTAACCAAAAACCTGTGATCTATTTTTAACAGTTACATTTGGCATTTCTTTAAGTTCAGCAATAATTCCTTCAGCCCATTCTTTACCAGATTGGTTTCCAATATTTACTTCACTTGTAAGAAGTGTTCCTCCAAATCTGGATTTATCTTCTGCTAAAATAACTCGAGCTCCATTTTTTGCTGCAGCATATGCGCTTGCTAAACCTGATGGTCCTGAACCTGCAATTAATAAATCACAATACTCATATTTATGCTCATATCTTTCTTTATCATGTTTAATAGATGCAACACCAAGACCTGCTGCTTTTCTAATAAAAGGTTCATAAACTTTATACCAAAAACTTTTTGGCCACATAAAAGTTTTGTAGTAAAATCCTGCTGGAAGAAAAATCTTTAAAAAATTATTTATTGCTCCAATGTCAAAATTTACACTAGGCCAACAATTTACACTTGTTGCCTCTAAACCTTCAAAAAGTTCTTGTTCTGTAGCTTTAATATTGGGTTCAGTCTCTCCATTTCTATATAATTGAACAATGGCATACGGCTCATCAACCCCTGCTCCAAAAAAACCTCTAGGTCTATGATATTTAAAGCTTCTTCCAACTAAATGAACCCCATTAGCAATCAAAGCTGAAGCAAGAGTATCACCCTCATATCCATAATAAGTAACTCCATTGAATTTAAATGAAAGTTTTTTGTTTCTATTGATTAAACCAACATTATCTAATCTAAAGCTTTGAGACATTATGAAATTTCCTCATTAGCTTTTAAAGTATTAAAAATTTCGTGAGTAGCGGTATCTCTTTCAACTTTTATCCATTGTCTGCAGCCTGATAAATGCTGCCATAACTCCCAATGTTTGCCTCTTAGACTTTTTCTGTTATAGACAAAATTATCCCAGTCTTGATCAGATATTTCCTTATTTAGCTCTGGTCTTTTAACAGTTGCATCACCACCATATGAAAATTCATTTTGTGATCTCATTCCACAGTGAGGGCATTTGATATGAAGCATTTATGAAATCCAAGTTTTTGTTCCAAGTCCTTTTTCATCAAGTAGGTGACCTGTACTAAATCTATTTAAACTATAACCAGCATTTAATTTGTGAACTCTGTCTTGTGCAATTGTATGAGCAAATGTCCAGCCAGATGCTGGAGTTGCTTTAAACCCACCATAGCACCAACCACAATTTAAATACAAACCTTCTATGTGTGTCTTATCAATTATAGGTGAACCATCCATAGACATATCCATTATTCCACCCCAGGTTCTAAGCATTTTTAATTTACTTAAGAAAGGCATCATCGCTATTCCCTCTGTTAATACATGTTGTAGAGTTGGAAGATTTCCTCTTTGAGCATAACTATTATAGCCATCCAAATCTCCACCCATTACCATTTCACCTTTATCAGATTGGCTTATATAAAAGTGTCCCGCTCCAAAAGTAACTACTCTATCTAAAATTGGTTTTACTGGTTCTGAAACACATGCTTGAAGAAGATGAGTTTCAATTGGTAAAGTCATATTTAATTTTTCTGCTAAAATATTTGTACTCCCTGCAACACATAATCCAATTTTTTTAACTTTAATGTCACCTCTTGATGTTCTAACACCATTAATCTTTCCACCACTGACATCGAAACCTGTGACTTCACAATTTTGAATTATATCAACACCCATTGAGTCAGCTTGTCTTGCATAGCCCCAAGCTACTGCATCATGTCTTGCAGTTCCTGCGCTTGGTTGCATTAATCCACCAAAAATTGGAAACCTTACATTTTCAGAAAAATCAGCCATTGGTATAATTTCTTTAACTTGCTCTCTATTAAGAAGAACTGCATCAATTCCATTCAATCTCATTGAATTTCCTCTTCTTGCATATACGTTCATTTGAGCATCGGAGTGTGCAAGATTAATAATTCCTCTTGGAGAAAACATTACATTGTAGTTTAAATCCTGACTCATCTTTCTCCATAAATCCATTCCAAACTCACTAAAGAGTGCATTATCGTCATGCATGTAATTTGATCTTATAATCGTTGTATTTCGACCAACATTACCGCCGCCTATCCAACCTTTTTCAATGATGGCAACATTTGTAATATTGTGTTCTTTTGCTAGATAGTAAGCAGTAGCTAAACCATGGCCTCCACCACCAATAATTACAACGTCATATTCTTTTTTAGGAGTTGGATCCTTCCAGGCTAAATCCCAGTTTTGATGACCTGAAAAAGCGTTTTTAACCAGATTAAATATAGAATATTTTTGCATCAGATATTTTTATCTCAATGAATATAAATAGTTCTTATTTTTTTTATATATATTTTTTAGAAGTTTCCAAAGATCACAAAAAAGGATAAGAAGTCATCATTAAAAATTTATAACTTTAGGATTTTAAATGAGCGATGTTAAGTCAGATATTCAAATAGCTAGAGAAGCTAAAATGCAACCTATAAATGACATTTTAGCTAAAATAAATGTACCGGATGAAAGTACTGCTTTCAGTCCTATGGGAAGACATATCGCAAAAATTAACTTGGAATATCTTGATACTTTAAAAGATAAACCTGATGGAAAATTAATTTTAGTTACCGCAATCACTCCTACTCCAGCTGGTGAAGGTAAAACTACTACTTCGGTTGGTTTAAATGATGGATTAAATAAAATTGGAAAAAAATCTATAGTTTGTTTAAGAGAGCCAAGTCTTGGACCATCTTTTGGTATGAAGGGTGGAGCTGCTGGTGGTGGCTATGCTCAAGTGGTTCCAATGGAACAAATTAATTTACATTTTACAGGAGATTTCCATGCAATTACTTCAGCACATAATCTCCTATCAGCATTAATTGATAATCATATCTATTGGGGTAACAAACTAGATATTGATGTTAGAAGAATTGTTTGGAAGAGAGTCATGGATATGAATGATCGTTCTTTAAGATCCATCAATATTAACTTAGGTGGTGTTGCAAATGGTTTTCCAAGAGAAGATGGTTTTGATATCACTGTTGCATCTGAAATCATGGCAATCTTTTGCTTATCAAATGATTTAGAAGATTTAGAAAAGAGAATTGGAAACATAACAATTGCATACACAAGAGATAAAAAACCTGTATTTGCCAAAGATTTAAAAGCTCAAGGTCCAATGACTGTATTATTAAAAGATGCCATTAGACCAAACGTAACTCAAACTTTGGAAAACAATCCTGCAATTATTCATGGTGGTCCTTTTGCAAATATAGCTCATGGATGTAACTCTGTAATTGCAACAAAGACAGGATTAAAACTTGCAGACTATGTTGTAACAGAAGCAGGTTTTGGAGCAGACCTAGGCGCTGAAAAATTTCTTGATATAAAGTGTAGAAAATCAAATTTAAAACCAAGTTGTGTTGTAATTGTAGCAACTATCAGAGCATTGAAGATGCATGGTGGGGTTGCAAAAGATGATTTGAAAAATGAAAATGTTGATGCTCTTAAAAAAGGACTTGTAAACCTTGAAAGACATATCCAAAATGTTCAAAAATTTGGTTTACCTGTTGCAGTTGCTGTTAATCATTTCATAAAAGATACAGACAATGAAGTTAAAGCCTTAATTGAATTTTGTGATGGTATGGGAGTTAAAGCAAGTCTATGTACTCATTGGGCAAATGGTGGTGAGGGTACAAAAGAATTAGCAGCTCATGTTTCTGAATTATGTGAGAAAAATGAAGCTAATTTTAAATTCTTATATGAAAGTAAAACCCCATTATTTAAAAAAATAGAGACTATCGCTAAAGAAATATATAGAGCTGACGAAGTAATCGCTGACACCAAAATTAGAGACCAGTTAAAAAGTTTTGAAGAAGCAGGTTTTGGAGAATTACCTATATGTGTTGCAAAAACTCAGTATAGTTTTTCAACTGATCCAAATCTAAAAGGAGCGCCAAGTGGACACTCTTTGCCAATTAGAGAAATTAGACTTTCATCTGGAGCTGAATTTATTGTGGTGGTTTGTGGAGCTATCATGACAATGCCTGGATTACCAAGAGTTCCAGCTGCGGACTCTATTAAGTTGAATAAAGATGGTGAAATTGAAGGTCTATTTTAAGTTAGCTCTTTAAGTAATTAAGCCAATTTCTAACTTCACAAGTTCTATCATTAAAGTTCAATAATTCATTTTCTGACTGTATGTATGAGGCGTGATTTTGATACTCTTCCTCACTAGAAAAATTTTTATTTTTAAATAGTCGTTCTTTTCGACCAGCCATTAAGTTTAGCATCTGAAAATATTCATAATCAGGATGGTACTGTAATCCAATTATTTCTGAATTTCCTGCAGAAAAACTTACACCCATCACCTTATTAACTTTGTCACTCGATAAAAGAATAGCATCTTTTGGTATCTCACTTACTTCATCAAAATTAAAGGCTGGTGAAGTAAAAATATTTTTTTTATCTTTGTAGATAAAATGTTTCATACCTTCATTGTTAATTATTACATCAGATGCAATTCCTATGTGAGCACCATTTTTACCTGGATTTACTTTACCTCCTGCGGCTGTTGTGCAGACTTGTAGTCCCCAACATATTGCTAAAATTTTATTTTTATGATCAAAACAATTAGATGCAAAATTAATATGCTTCTTAATTACATCCGTCATATCATTTAATCTCATTGCACCACCGGTAAACACAATACCATTATATTTGCTCATATTTTCTAGAGCTTTTTTTGTTTCATCTTCATGTCCAGGGTTTATAATTTCTGTATTAGTAGAAGGCTCTAATTTTAAAATTAGATTTTTTAAATTATCTGCTGCAGAAGCTCCAGCTGCTTTAATAAAAAACTCGCTATCCTCTCTAATATTTCCTTCTACAATTAAAATTTTTAGATTATTCATTTAAACAATTCTCCTGACATACTATGTTGGTACATTAACCTCATATCTGTTTCAGTTAATTTCTTTGGGTTTCCTCCGGTAGAAGGATCTGCTAAAGCCATTTTTGATAACCTATCCAGATCAAAATCTTTTTCATCTATTACCTCTGATAATTTATGAGGCATTTCTAGTTTTTTTCTTAAATCTAAAATCCAATTAATAAAACCATCAAAAGTGCGGTCGTTTAGCTCCAAATAATCACAAATCTTAATTATTTTTTTTTCAATTACATCTTTATTAAAAGTTAAAACATAAGGCATAAAAATTGCATTGGATAAGCCATGATGAACATTATTTAAAGCATTAACCGGATGACTTAATGAGTGAATTGCGCCTAAGCCTTTTTGAAATGCAGTTGAGCCCATACTAGCTGCTGATAACATATTCTGTCTTGCTTCAATATTGGATCCATTGTTAACTGCTTCTAATAACCAATCATTAATTATTCTCATACCTTCTAAAGCAATTCCGTCGGCCATTGGATGATATCCTGGCGCACAATAGGCTTCTAGATTATGAGCAAGAGCATCCATACCTGTTGCAGCGGTAATTTTTGGTGGAAGTCCAACAGTTAAAACTGGGTCTAATATGACTATTGAAGGTAAAAATTTTGGATGAAAAATTATGTTTTTCACACCAGTTTTCTCATTTAAAATTACAGAAGCACGACCTGTTTCTGATCCAGTTCCTGCAGTTGTTGGCACAGCTATAATTGGTGCTATTTTTTCAGAATTTGCTTTTGTCCAATTATCCCCAACATCTTCAAAATCCCATATAGGTAATGTTTGACCTGACATAAAAGCAATTGCTTTACCAACATCTAAACCACTACCCCCTCCAAAAGCAATTACTCCATCGCAGTTATTTTTAATATAATAATCAGCACCCTCAGTCACGTTTGTGCCAGTTGGATTGCCTACTACATTAGAATATAATTCAACTAAAATACCATTTTCTTTTAAATTTTTTAAAACATCAATTACAATTTGCGATTTAGCAAGACCGCTATCAGTTACCAACAATGGTTTACTAATATTTAAAGTTTTACAAGCATTACTTAAATCCTTAATTCTGTCTTTTCCAACCCACATAGTAGTTGGGTAATTCCAATTTGATTTCATTTACCAATTAATTTCTAATTTTTTATTTTCACAAATAGTATTTAACATATTAAACATTAGTGGAAAATTTTTGCTATTTAGGTCTTCAAGAATTTTTGGTCCAATTTCTAAAGCAAGTTGAGCACCCTCTACAGTAACATCTTTCATAAATTTTTCTTTAGCTTCATTGTATAAGTGCCCTTCGCCTAAGTATTTTCCCATTAAACTATTTCTTCCTCCGATTGCACTAACATATAAATCACCAAGACCTGCCAAACCATATACTGTTTCTGGCTTACCCCCATAATGAGAAACAAATTCAACCATTTCTGAAATTGATCGATGAATTAATGAAGCTGCTGTATTTAAAAAATATTTGGACTGAATTTCCTTTGTTGCATTAGAATTACTTAATCCTTCAGATGCACCAATTAGCATTGAATATATATTTTTAATTGCTCCTGATAGTTCCACTCCATTAATATCTTCTGAAATTTCTGTAGAATAATAATTTGTTGAAATCATATTTTTCAATAACTGACACTCTTTTATATCTCGATTGGCAATGACTGTTCCGGTTCTCATTTTATTTGCTAAGCCAGCGGCTAAACAAGGGCCTTTGATTGCAGAGATATTAATTTGTGAGTGACCATCTTTTTCTAAAAGATTTCTAATTTTGTCAGATAAAGTTGTAAGTTCATTATCTACTATAGATAAACCTTTTGTTAATAAAACAATTGGTAATTTTTTTTTATAATTTTTTGAGATTTGCTTAACAAACCATTCAATTCCAATTGAGCTTATTCCTGCAACAATTAAATCTAAATCTTTTTCTAAAAGAGACTGCAATTCATTGAATTGGACAAATTTTATTTCTGTTGGAAGTTTTGTTTTTAATCCAGGATGAAGATGATCATTTGAAATGATATCTTTTATCAAATTATCCTCTAAATGAGTTCCAACAATTGTGACATCGTTGTTGTTTTCAACACAAGGAACTGCAAAAGCAGATCCCATTGCACCAGCACCTATTATTAATATTCTTTTCATAAACTAAAATTAAGCTAAAGTTTTTCTAATTGCTTGTTGCCAACCTTGCAATAAGTTATTTCTTAATTTTTTGTTTATTTTAGGGGTAAAAATGGCTTCGTTTTTCCATTTATATTTTATTTCATCAAGTGATTTAAATTCACCTGTTTGGTATCCGGCAAAAAAAGCAACACCTAATGCTGTTGTTTCTTGAATAACTGGTCTTAGTACTTTGGTATTTAAAATATTTGATAAGAACTGTGCAAACCAATTATTAGCAACCATACCTCCATCAACTTTAATAAGTTTAGGTTTAGATCCATCTTTTCTCATTGCCTCAAACAAATCATAACTTTGATAAGCAACTGACTCAATTACGGCTCTAACTAAATTTTTCCAATCTGAATTTCTAGTTAAACCAGTTATTAAGCCTCTTGATTCAGAATTCCAATAAGGGGCTCCCAAACCTGTAAAAGCAGGAACAACATAAATTCCATCATTGCTTTTTTTTGATTTTGCTATTTTTTCCGTTTGATAAGCATTATCTATTAATCTAATTTTGTCTCTTAACCATTGAACACCTGCGCCTGCAATAAAAATAGAACCTTCTAGTGCATATGTGTTTTTATTTTTTAATCTGTAGCAAATTGTAGTTAACAATTTATTTTTAGATAAAATTTTTTTATTTCCAGTATTCATTATTGCAAAGGCTCCTGTGCCATATGTACTTTTAACAGACCCTTTTTCAAAACAAGTTTGTCCTACTGCAGCAGCTTGTTGATCACCTAATACTGCTTGAATTGGTATTTCTTCACCTATAATTTTTTTAGATGTTGTTCCAAAGTTATCAGCAGAATTTTTTACTTCAGGTAAAATAGATTTTGGAATTTTTAACTTATTTAAAATATCATCATCCCATTTATTAGAATTTATATTATACATTAACGTTCTACTTGCATTTGTAGCATCTGTTAAATGACTTATTTTATTTGTTAGTCTCCAAATTAAAAAAGTATCAACTGTTCCAAATAACAATTGTTTATTTTGTAAAAGTTTTTTTACTGATGAAACATTATCTAATATCCATTTTACTTTTGTAGCTGAAAAATATGGGTCTATGAAAAGTCCAGTTTTTTTTCTAAATAAACTTTCAAGTTTTCTTTTTTTTAAATTTTCACAAATCTTATTAGTTCTTCTATCTTGCCAAACAATGGCATTATAAATTGGTTTGCCAGTTTTTTTATTCCAAAGTATGGTTGTCTCTCTTTGGTTTGCAATTCCTATTGAAATAATTTTGGCTTTCAGTCTTTTACTTTTTTTTATAGCATCCTTAATAGTTCTTAACGTTACTCTCCAAATATCTTCTGGGTTATGCTCAACCCATCCTAAATTTGGAAATATTTGTCTGAATTCATATTGAGATGAAAAAATTTTATTTCCTTTAAGATCAAATAAAATAGATCTTGATGAAGTGGTTCCTTGATCTATAGATA
>Ga0233444_10003241_pt1 | contig 16354 bp, 17 predicted proteins | sample SI_124_October20_6_FD_182792 | JGI IMG/M metagenome (GOLD analysis project Ga0233444, IMG submission 182792) | Seawater microbial communities from Saanich Inlet, British Columbia, Canada - SI_124_October2016_10_MG | ecosystem: Environmental > Aquatic > Marine > Inlet | place: Canada: British...
ATTATTTCTAATACCAGCCCATCCAGACTCGACATAAAATCCATTTTCTGACTGCGATGGATTTAAAAATTCAATATTTTTTTTACCATCAACTTTTTGTTTATGATTCTTAAATGATATATCATCTATTAGCCCACCTTCTAAAGAAATTGATCCAACAATATTTTCATTCTCAATTTTAATTCTATTTGATTTATTAATAGACTCTTCTCTAGAAATTTTTTTTTCTACATTAATTTGATTAATAGACGGAGCTTGATTTGTATTTGGTGTAATTGAATCTTCTGTTTTCTGTTGTATTTGATTATTTGATTTTAAATTTTGATTATCTTTTTTCGGTGTTTCAAAAAAAGCTCCCCAAAAAAGTAAAACAGACATCGACAAAGCGATTGCTACAAATACGTTTTTATTATCCATTTGAATTTTCTTTTTTTAAAGTATTTTTATTTGGAACAAAATCAAAGCTAGATCCGCCACCTAAAAATTTAATTGGGTGACAGCTCAACACTCTTTTCATACCCATACAAGAACCTTTTGATAACCCAAATTTTTTAAGTGACTCGATATAATACTCCGAACAAGGTGTTAGATATCTACAATTTCTCCCAAGTAACGGAGAAACTATATATTTATAAATTTTAATAAGGTTAATTTTAAATTTGATTAATAATTTTATCATTTAATTTTTATCGTGTTAAAACTTTTTTCCATCATAGGTATTAATGTACTTTGTTTTTGCAAATAAGTATTTGATTTACCGAAAACTATATAAGTATAATCTTTACTAATTGCACCTCTTTTTTTTAGCAGTTTCTGAACAATTGCTTTTAATTTTCTTCTTATTTTGTTTCTTTTAACAGCATTTCCAATTTTTTTTTTCATGACAAAACTTATAAATAAATTTTCTTTATGTTTTGGCTTATAAAAATTTTTTGCAGCAAAGATTGAAAAAAATTCCGAATGGACTTTTTTTTCTTTTAATGCCTGTTTGAATTGGTAGCTTTTCTTTAAACTCTCAAGCTTAACCATTTGTAATTATGTTGAAATGGTCTTTCGGCCTTTAGACCGTCTTCTTGCAATAAGTTGTCTTCCAGTTTTAGTAGCCATACGCGTCCTAAAACCATGTCTTCTTTTTCTAACTAAATTGCTTGGTTGATAAGTTCTTTTCATAAATATTTTAAGGTATATATTTTAAATGTCGTCTATTGTACAGGATAATTATGAGTAAAAATTTCAAATTATTTTTAGGTTTTACTTACATACTCCTACTAGCAGTATTTCTTTATTTCATTTTTTCAAATATTCAAATTAATAGATTAAACGATTTCTCATATTATAAAGAGCTACAGCTTGGCCTTGATAATTTTATTAATAGCAAACTTTTGATAAATATAATCTATTTTTTTATATTTTCTATTATTTGGGTTGTCTTACTTGGCTTTGGGTCACCCATTTTAATTATTTCAGGAATTATATTTGGTAAATGGATTGGCACAATTGTTTCAGTTATATCAATCTCTATTGGAGCTCTTGCTTTGTACTCGATAGCCAATTTTTTCTTTAGTGATATTGTAAAAAAAATCCTTGAACAAAAATTTAAAAGATACATTCAATTATTTAAAAAAAATGAATTTTATTATTTTTTTTTATATAGATTTGTTGGAGGACTAGGTGTTCCTTTCTTTTTACAAAATGTCTTTCCAGTTTTATTTAATATGAAAAAAAATAATTATTTTTTTTCAAGTCTACTTGGATTTGTACCAGGCTTTTTTATTTTTAATACAATTGGAGCTGGCTTAAATACTTATATTGAAAAATCTGAAAATTTCAGTTTTTTAAAATTTGCATTAACACCTGGAATTTATTTTCCTGTTTTAATGTTTATTTTTTTTTTAATTCTATCTATGGCAATAAAGAAAATTTTTTTTAGTGATGTCAATTAATCAAAATACATTAGCAAATGACCCAAGCCCATATCTTCAACAGCATAAAGATAATCCAGTTAACTGGCAGGTATGGTCAAAAGACATTTTAGAAACTGCTAAAAAAAATAAAAAACCTATTCTGTTGAGTATCGGATACGCAAGTTGTCATTGGTGTCATGTGATGGCCCATGAAAGTTTTGAAGATAATGAGACTGCAGACTTAATGAATAAATATTTTATAAATATAAAAGTAGATAGAGAAGAGAGACCAGATTTAGACTTTGTTTTTCAAAGTTCTTTTCAGTTGTTTAATCAAACTGGTGGAGGTTGGCCTTTAACTATGTTTCTAGATGAGAATGGAGTTCCTTTTATGGCAGGAACCTATTTTCCTAAAAATTCTCAAAATGGTCTTCCCTCATTTAAAGAAGTATTGCAAAAAGTTAATGATGCTTACGTTGAGCAAAAAGAAAATATAATTAAACAAAAAGATTTAATCATTAAGAATTTAGATTTGAAAAAAAATTCAGTTTTAAGTCAAGATCTTGAGCCTATTTTAGAAACATCTTTAAGTTATCTCGACTCAGTTAAAGGCGGGTATAAAGGTGCTCCAAAATTTCCAACTTTTAATTTATATGAAACACTTTTATATTTTTATAACAAAACTAACCAAAAAAAATATTTAGATCCTGTAGATTTATTAATTAAACAACTTTGTTCAAAAGGTATTTATGATCATGTAGAAGGAGGTATTTCAAGATATACAGTGGATGAAGAATGGATAATCCCTCACTTTGAAAAGATGTTGTATGATAATACTCAGTTTATTTTACTTTTGTCAAAATACTGCAAGATAAATAAAGATGAATATTTTAGAGAGAAATTAGATCAAACAATTCAATTTTTAAAAAAAGAATTCCTAAATAAAGATGATCTTTTAGGATCAGCTTATGATGCTGATAGCGATGGTGAAGAAGGAAAATACTACGTGTATAGATATGAAGATATTAGAGACATTAAAGATATTGAAGATTATTTTGAAATAGATGCAAAGGGAAATTGGGAAAACAAGATTATATTAGTTGAAAAAAAGAAACCTACAAAAATGGTCTTAGATAAACTTTTGGAGATTAGATTAAAGAAAAACAAACCTTTTTTTGACGACAAAACACAATTAGACTTAAATTGCTTATGGATAAGTGGGTTAATTTCAGCACATGAAATTCTGCCTCACAAAGGTTATTTAAAATTAGCGGAAATTTTTTTTGTTAAAATTGAAGAAAAATTCTTAAAAAAAAACATTCAACATAGTTATTCAAAAGGGATTGTTTTTTTAGAAGATTATGCTTTTTTAATAAATTCTTTAAATGACCTTTCAGGTAAAACTATGAATTTTAAGTATAAAGATCTTGCAAAAAAACTTTGTATTGAAGTAATCGATAAATTTTATCTAAAAGAAAAAAATATTTTTCAAAAAAATCAAAAAGAGAATAATGATATTTTTTTTAGACCGATAGATATTAGCGATAATACAATTCCTAATGGAAATGCAATTATGTTAATAAATTTAATTAAACTAGGATTGACTGAAGAAGCCAAGAGGTTAGCAAATAGTTTAAATGGTTATTTGAACATTTATAAAAGCCATATGATGACGGCTATAAGAGCACTTGATTTTTTTAATAATATTAACTCTGGAAAAAATTGTAACGAACAAGGCTGTAAAATAAACAATAAAAACAGTTAAAAAGGAGCCTTAATTTTGTCCCGAATTGTTTATAAATACAGTTGGTTTTTTAACTTGCTTGCAAATTGTGAACACTCGAAGTAAATTGATAACTTAATGAAGGAGCGCTTAAAATGGGAATTCACTACGATTATAAATCTACACGTGGCGACAAAGCTATGAAAAAAGAAGCTAAGCGTAAAGCGCGAATTGAGGAACGTAAAGCAAAGCGTTTAAGTAGCGAAATAAAAGAGTCCAAAAAAAAAATAATGCATGATATTGATAAGCCAATAACTTTAGAGGACTTAACTAATCCAGATAAAGACTAGCTATCAATGAAATCTTTTGAAAAAAAAGATTTATTACTTAAAATACGTGAAATAGCGTTAAAAAAAAATTTAAATAAAAGAAAAAAAATTAAACCATTAAATAAAAAGAAAAATGCCAGTACTATCAGACAAGTGGATTAAAAAAGCAGCTAAAACAAAAGGAATGATCAGACCTTTTGTAAGTAAACAAGTAAGAAAAGGAAAAATTTCCTTTGGATTGTCCTCATATGGTTATGACGCTCGAGTATCAAATGAATTTAAAATATTCACTAATGTAAATTCTGGAATAGTTGACCCAAAGGTTTTTAAAAAAGAGAGTTTTGTAACAAAAATTGGTAAGGAGTGTATTATTCCGCCAAACTCTTTTGCGTTAGCGAGGACTATGGAATACTTTAAAATTCCAGAAAACGTTCTAGTAATTTGTCTTGGAAAATCTACGTATGCTAGATGTGGGATTATAGTGAATGTAACACCTCTAGAACCCGGTTGGGAAGGTCATGTTACTTTAGAATTTTCTAACACCACTCCACTCCCAGCAAAGATCTATGCTAACGAAGGAATTGCACAATTTGTTTTCATAAAAGGCAACGAGAATCCTCAGGTAACTTACGCTAATAGAAATGGAAAATATATGAAACAAAAAGGCGTAACTCTTCCAAAAATCTAAACCTTTTAATGCAAAAGCTTATAATTAAAGGTGGGAAAGAATTAGTTGGAAAAATATCTGTATCAGGGTCAAAGAATGCTACTTTACCAATTTTAGCTGCATCAATTTTAGCAAATAAAGTAAAGCTTACGAATGTGCCTTTGGTAAAAGATATTTTAACGATGGTTGAGCTTTTAAGGTTTATAGGATTAGAGGCAAAACTTTTAAAAAAAAAAAATATTTTAGAAATAACAAATAAAGAAAAAAATATTAATACATTAGCACCTTACAAACTTGTAAAAACTATGAGAGCTGGAGTTTTGGTCTTAGGATCGTTACTTACAAAATATAAAAAGGCAAAAGTTTCATTACCAGGAGGATGCGCAATTGGCTCTAGACCTGTAGATTTACACTTGTTTGCTTTAAAAAAATTAGGAGCAAAAATAAAAATTAAAAATGGATATATCCTAGCAGAAGCACGTAGAGGATTAAAAGGTACAATTATAAAATTCCCTAGCATTTCCGTGGGAGCTACTGAAAATGCAATTCTTGCAGCTTTCATGGCAAAAGGTAAGACAACTTTAAAAAATTGCGCCATTGAACCTGAAATAAGAGACCTAATTACGTTTTTAAAAAAATTGGGTGGAAAAATTAAAATAACTGGAAGAGTTATAATAATTAATAAAAGTAAAGTAGAAAAAAAATTAATTAAGCACAAAGTAATTTTTGACAGAATAGAAGCTGGAACCTACATGATAGCAAGTTCCTTAGTTGGTAAAAAAATTATAATTAATAAAGTTAATCCCAGTATAATTCAGAATGAAATTAATGTTCTAAAAACAATGGGTATTAAAATTACAAAAAAAAAAAATTCAATTATTATTAAGAAATATAAAAAACTAAAAAAGGTTAACGTTACTACGAAACCATACCCTGGATTCCCAACAGATTTACAAGCACAATTAATGGTGCTGATGACTCAAGCGAATGGCTTATCAAAAATAAAAGAAAACATTTTTGAGAACAGATTTATGCATGTGTCAGAATTAAAACGAATGGGAGCTAAAATTAAGATAAAAAATAAAACAGCTTTTATTGAAGGCCCTTCAAAGTTAACAGGAGCTGAAGTAATGGCTACAGATTTAAGAGCTTCTGTAAGTTTGGTTTTAGCAGGATTAATTGCTGAAAATAGAACAATAATTAATCGGATATATCATTTAGATCGTGGTTATGAATTCTTAGAACATAAACTTAAAAAATGTTACGCAAAAATCAAAAGGGTTTAATATGAAGGTTAAAAATTTAAAATTAATTGCAAAAACTAAAGAAGACTTAAGAGTAGTTTCTGCATATTTGCAAGACTCTATCGCCAGTATCTCAGATATTGCTAATCTAAAAAAAAATAAAATTTTTCTTATGCAGCTTAATAGGTTTATGTGGGAAGATATTGAAAAAGGTGTTTTTAGAAAAAATAAAAGAATTAGAACTATTTTAAAGTTTGAAAATGTTTTAGAAGTTGGTTCGAAGAATGTAAATCAATTAAAAAAGGATAAATTTCTAGAATTTCTAGCTATTGAAAGTACTCTTATGCCTGATAATAACTACGAGATGAAAATAATATTTGCAGGAGACTCAATTATTAAGATTATTTCAGAAGTGATCGAAGTAACACTAGATGATCAAGGTGAAGCTTGGAATACGATGAACAAACCTAAGCACAAGACTATATAATGTTAAAATTTTTAAACTATAATAAAAGTCATTCAGTAAAGAACTTAGAAACTTTTTTAAATAAAAGAAAGTTTTCACAAAAAAATAATACAACACTTGTAAAAAAAATTATATATAATGTAAAAAAAAAGGGAGATAAAGCAGTTATAGATTATGAAAAAAAGTTTTCTAAAATAACTATTAGATCTAATAAAATTACTTTTTCAAAAAAAGAAATAAATGAAATAGCTAAAAAATTAGATAAAAAAATTAAGCAATCAATTGATTTAGCTTACAACAGAATAAAAAAATTTCACAGTGAACAAAAATTTTTTCCGTTTAGTTTTAAAGATAAATACAAAAATGAATTATCTTATAAATATTCTCCAATAGAAAATGTAGGTGTTTATGTGCCCGGTGGAACAGCAAGTTATCCAAGCACTGTTTTAATGAATTGCATTCCAGCAATGGTTGCGGGTGTAAAAAATATTTATCTAACAACTCCATCTCTAGGTGCTGGCGTTAATTCTGCAGTAATTTATGCTGCCAAAAAATGTGGTGTAAAAAAAATTTATAAAACTGGCGGAGCCCACTCAATAGCCGCACTAGCCTACGGGACAGAAACTTTTGAAAAAGTTAACAAAATAGTTGGACCTGGAAATACATTTGTTGCAAGTGCAAAAAAAGAGGTGTTCGGAGATGTTGGCATTGATATGGTAGCCGGACCTTCTGAGGTAACTATAGTTGCAGATAAATATGCCAATCCCGATTGGATCGCAGCAGATTTGATAGCCCAAGCAGAACACGATATTATTGCACAATCTATTTTAGTTACAACTGATAAAGATTTAATTAAATCAGTTAACTTATCCTTAAAAAAACAATTAAATAAACTGCCAAAAAAAAAAATTGCTTCAGAAAGTTTAAAAAAATTTGGTCTTATAATTTATGTGAAAAATAAAAAAAACATAATTGAAATAATAAATATTATAGCACCAGAACACTTAGAGCTTAATATGAAAAATAATAATGAAATAATCAAAAAAGTAAAAAATGCAGGATCAATTTTTGTTGGTAAATTTTCTCCCGAGGCAATAGGAGACTATATTGCTGGACCAAATCACGTATTACCCACATCCGGTGCAGCCAAATTTTCTTCAGGATTATCAGTTAATGATTTTTTAAAGCGTCATTCATTAATAAAAATATCAAAAACAGGTATTGAAAGATTGGGTCCATCAGTTATAAATCTAGCAAAGTACGAAAACTTAGAAGGTCATGCTAACTCAGTAAAAATAAGATTAAAAAAGGAAAATTAATTGGCAAAACAAGAAACTTTAGAATTTAAAGGAAAGGTAACAGAGTTGCTGCCTAATGCGATGTTTAGAGTAAAATTAGAAAATAATCATGAAATTTTAGCTCACACAGCTGGAAAACTAAGAAAGAATAGAATAAGAGTTTTAGCCGGGGATAATGTAATGGTTGAAATGACACCATATGATTTAACTAAAGGTAGAATTACTTTTAGGTATTAGGCCTTGTAGCTCAGTAGTAGAGCAGTACCCTGAAAAGGTATGTGTCGTTTGTGCGATTCAAACCAAGGCCACCACTAAACAGTTTTACACATCGAAATATAAAATTTTATCTGATATTTATAATCTTATGAGTAAAAAAATTGGATTATTCTGGTTAAGAGATGATTTTAGAATTACAAAAAATCATGGCTTAGCCGAAGCAACAAAAAATCATGACCAAGTAGTTGTTTTTTATTTATATAAAAAATCGATATTTAAAAACCAAGAAGCACAAAAATGGTGGTTAAGCAAATCACTTTTTAATTTCAAAAAAAAACTAAATAACTTCAATATAGCTCTTGAAATAATAGAAACAGAGTCTTTCGAAGTTTTTTTCGACAAACTGCTTAAAAAAAAAGATATCTCAATTTATTGGAATAAAGTTTATGAGCCTGATTATTTAAAATTTGATCAACACCTTTTAAAAAATTTAAAGATTAAAAATATTTTCTATGGTATTTTTAAAGGCAACACTCTAAACGAAATTAGTGAAATTAAAAAAAGTGATGGCACTCCTTTCAAAGTATTTACACCATTTTGGAGAAATGCAGAAAAGCATTATATTGAAAAAATTCCTTCAAAAGAAAAAATAATAAAAAAATGTCTAAGAAAAAAAAATTATTTTCAAAATTGTATTAATGCTGATGAAATACTGCCAAAAAAAAAATGGTTTAAAAATTTTGAAAAAATATGGTTACCTGATGAAGAAAGCGCTTTAAAAGAATTAAAAATTTTTATCAAAAATAGAATTGTAAATTATTCTGATGATCGAAATTTTCCAAATAAAATTGGAACATCAAAACTTTCTCCTTTTATCAAATTTGGACAAATACATGTAGAAACAATTTGGGATAAATGCATTAATGCAAATATAAAAGGAATTGGAACATCAAAATTTTTAGCTGAAATTGGATGGAGAGAATTCAATCATACATTAATTAACCATTTTCCCCATATGTTAAAAAATAATTATTCTAAAAAATTTGATAAATTTCCTTGGGAAAAAAACATTAAATTTTTATCAGCTTGGAAAAAAGGTTTAACAGGGTATCCTATTGTAGATGCAGGTATGAGAGAGCTTTACGCAACTGGATGGATGCATAACAGAGTAAGAATGATTGTTGGATCATTTTTAGTTAAACATCTTGTCATAAATTGGAAAGAAGGAGAGAAATATTTTAAGAATTGTTTGTTAGATTTCTGTGCAGCAAGTAATGTTGGTGGTTGGCAGTGGGTTGCTGGAAGTGGTGCAGATGCAGCCCCATACTTTAGAATTTTTAACCCAATTCTACAAGGAGAAAAATTTGATAAAGATGGAGAGTATGTCAAAAAATGGGTACCGGAATTAAAAAATATCTCTAGAAAATTTATACATAAGCCTTGGGAGTTTATAAGTGATAAAAATTTTAAACTAGGAAGGGATTATCCATTTCCTATAGTAAATCATGAAGAGGCAAGGGCAAAAGCACTAAATGCATTTAAACTAATCTAATAATTAAATATTACCATGACAGTGTTTAAATTTTTTTCCAGATCCACAAGGGCATTTTTCATTTCTGCCAACTTTTTTTTCTTCTTTTAAATTTGTATTTTTACTACTAGTAATTTCTTTTTTTTCCTCTTGATTGGATACAACGATATTTAAGTTTAGAAGAAATTTAATTAGATCATTTTTTATTTTTTCTAATAACCCTTCAAATAATACAAAAGCCTCTTTTTTAAATTCTGAAAGAGGATCTTTTTGACCGTATTGCCGAAGACCTATGACTTGCCTCAGTTGTTCTAAATATTGCAAATGTGATCTCCAAGAAAAATCAATTATTTGTAAGAATATTTTCTTTTCTAAACTATTGTTTTGATCTTCACCCAACATTTCAATTCTAGACTTCTTTTTGTTTGTGTACAATTCTCTTATTTTATCTTTAAATTTAATCTCATTCAATTCTCCCAACTTTAAAAGCCCAGAGTCATTTACTGCATTACCAGAAATATTTTTTATTTCTGTGAGATAGTTTTTCTCATTATGAGAGTTTTTATAGTTTACTCTCGCAATATTTAAATTTTTTAATATTTCATCAAAAAAATCTTTTAAAATTTCGTTTATATTATTTTCTTTTAGAATTTTTAGTCTTTGTGAAAATATTACCTGTCTTTGATCGTTCATAACATCATCAAACTTAATCAAAGTCTTTCTGATATCAAAATTTCTTGCTTCAACTTTCTTTTGAGCTCTCTCCATGGCTTTATTTATCCACGGGTGATCTATAGACTCATTTTCTTTCAAACCTAATTTTTTAAGCATACCATCAATAGACTCTCCTCCAAAAATCCTCATTAACTCATCCTGTAAACTTATAAAAAAAATTGTATTACCTGGGTCTCCTTGCCTGCCAGATCGACCTCTTAATTGATTGTCTATTCTTCTACTTTCATGTCTCTCTGTTCCAATTATATATAATCCTCCAAGACTTTTTACTTTGGACTCATTTTTCTTAATTTCATCAATGTCACCCTTTTTTCCATCTTCAATAAAATCTTTATTTCCACCTAACTTTATGTCCGTTCCTCTACCCGCCATATTGGTTGCAATTGTAACAGCTCCAACTTTTCCTGCTCCTGCAATAATAGCTGCTTCTTTTTCATGCTGTTTAGCATTTAACACGTTATGTTTAATTTTCTTACTTTCTAAAAGTGAAGAAATATTTTCTGATTTTTCAATACTTGTTGTCCCTACTAAAACTGGTTGACCTGTTTTATTACATTCAATTATCTTATTAGTAATTGCATTATATTTTTCTTTTTCAGTTCTAAAAATTTGATCGTTAAAATCTTTCCTTAACATTTCTTTATTTGTGGGAACTGAAACTACATTTAATTTATAAATATCATAAAATTCTTCAGACTCAGTCATAGCTGTTCCGGTCATTCCTGCTAATTTCTGATATAGCCTAAAATAATTTTGATATGTTATTGATGCAAGAGTTTGATTTTCTTCCTCAACTTTTACATTTTCTTTTGCTTCTATCGCTTGATGTAAGCCATCAGAGAATCTTCTTCCATCTAAAACTCTTCCAGTAAACTCATCTATAATTTGAATTTTCCCCTCTCTTACAATGTAGTCTGTATCTTTTTTAAAAAGAAGATTTGCTTTTAATGCCTGATTAATATGATGGACTAAATCTAAATTAGCGGGATCGTAAAAATTATTATTTTTTAATATTTTTTTTTGTGTCGCTAGTTTTTCAATTTTATCAATTCCAATGTCGGTTAGAATTGCATTTTTATTTTTTTCATCTAATTCAAAATCATTTTTTTGTAAGTGCTTAACAAATTCATTTGAGGTTAGATAAAGAGTAGTTTTATCATCTAATTTACCTGAAATTATTAATGGTGTTCTAGACTCATCAATTAAAATACTATCTACTTCATCAACTATACAAAAATTATGACTTCTCTGAACCATTTCATGTAATTCATATTTCATGTTATCTCTTAGATAATCAAAACCTAATTCATTATTAGTTGCATATGTGATGTCACAATCATAGTTTTTCTTTCTTTCAATATCATCCAAATCATTTGTTATGCAGCCCGTTGAAACTCCCAAATAATTAAAAACTTTACCCATCCAAGCAGAGTCTCTTTTAGCCAGATAGTCATTAACTGTTACGATGTGAACACCTTCTCCTGATATAGAGTTTAAATATGCTGGCAGGGTTGATACCAATGTTTTACCCTCACCAGTTTTCATCTCTGCAATTTTTCCCTTGTGTAATATTAAGCCTCCTGCCAATTGCACATCATAGTGTCTCTCACTTAAAGTTCTTTTCGCTGCCTCCCTTACCAAAGCAAAACCTTCTGGTATAATTTCCTCAATGTTTAAAGATCCACTTTGGGCATTTTTTTTGAAATTAAATGTCTTTTCTTTAATGTCCCCCTCAGAAAGTGTCTTAATTTCAGTTTCCTTATTATTTATGGCTTGAATTATGTTTTTTAATTTGTCTAATTCCTGTTGATTAGAGCTTTTAAATATTTTACTAAAGGTTCTTGAAAATAAATTCATTATACTTCTATATATGTATTTATAATTTAAATTAAACAGTAATAATGACGATTAATATTAAAAATTTCCTAAAGGACAAAACAAAATTTTCCAAAATGGGAGAGTTTCAGAATCTTAAGCAAATTGAAGGCTTAGAAATGTCATCAATATCTGCTGACTTATATGGAGACGGAAGAGATGATTTGGCTCTATTTTATTTCAGTAAGGGAGCAAATTATGCAACTCTAACCACAACTAATAGTATTACTTCAGAATTTATTCCTTGGAACAACAATTCTCATAAAAAAACTATAAAAGGATTATTAGTAAACACCAAAAACGCAAATACATTTACTGGAAAACAAGGAAAAGAAAGCATTGATATTCTAGCTAAAAATTTATCGAGAATTTTAACTATCAAAGAGTCAAAATCTGATAAAGGAACAAGCGAGACTGTAAAAATCAAAGACTTAATATTTGCCTCAACAGGTGTCATAGGTGAAGAGTTTCCAGTAAACAAAATAAGAGACAGACTTTCAGATTTAGTTGACAAATTAAGAACTGATCAAAATAAAATGTATTGGCTTAAAATAGCTTCATCTATTATGACCACAGATACAAAACCCAAAGTAGCTTATGAAGAAATAATAATCGGAGACGAACTGGTAAAAATTTGTGGTGTTGCAAAAGGTTCAGGTATGATTGCTCCTAACCTTGCTACGATGCTGTCCTTTATATTTACTAATGCAGATATAAACTCAAATTTATTAAAAACCTTGTTAAAAAGATCTGTAGCAAATACTTTTAATGCAATCACAGTTGATAGCGATCAGTCAACAAATGACATGGTGTCGATTTTTTCCACTAAAGCCGTAAAAATTGGTCAAAATATATCTTTGAACGATAAAAATATTCAAAAGTTTGAGATTGCTTTAAAAAAATTGTGTTTAAATTTGGCAAAACAAATTGTTGTTGACGGGGAAGGGGCAAATAAATTTTTAACTATCAATGTAATTAATGCAAAATCATTAAGCAGCGCAAAAAATATTGCCTTTTCTATCGCGAACTCCCCTTTAGTAAAAACTGCTGTTGCAGGGGAAGACCCCAATTGGGGGAGAGTAGCGATGGGCATAGGAAAATCTGGAGAGACAATAGATCAAAAAAAATTAAAAATAAAAATAGGAAGTTTTTTAGTTGCTGAAAATGGTAAAGTTGCTGATGGTTATGATGAGAATAAATTAAAAGAGTATATGAAGTGGGACGCAATTGATATTGAGATTAATTTAAAGCTCGGTAATGATGCATTCAAATGCTACACGTGTGATTTTACTCACGACTATATTGATATCAATGCTGATTATAGAAACTGATAAATGATAAAATATAATCTAAAATGTAATAATAATCATGAATTTGAAAGTTGGTTTTCAGATTCAACTGAATTTGATAAATTAAAAAAAAAAAAATTATTAGAATGCATATTTTGTTTTTCAAAAAATATTCAAAAATCCATTATGGCACCAATGATTTCTGGTACGAAAAAAAATAATAAAAGTATAAAATCATTTAACAACAAATTAAAAATAGAAAAAAACAATCTATCTCAAATAAGAAAGTTTGTTGAAAATAATTTTGAGTATGTAGGTAAAAATTTTAGTAAAGAGGTCAGAGAAATTTATTATAATAAAAAAAATAAAAAGGCAATTTATGGAACAACAACCTCAGAAGAAAAAAAAGAATTAGAAGATGAAGGTATTGATTTATTGTCAATTCCTTGGATAAGTAAAGATAATTAATTTTTTAAACTAGTAATAATATAATTAACTGACAAATCATTAGATCTGGTCCAATTTTTAAAAATTGGATTAAAACTTAACCCCTTTATGTCAATTGTAGTAAAACTCTTATTATGTAATAGTTCTTCAAGTTCTTCAGGTTTTAAAAATTTATTCCAATCATGCGTGCCTATAGGTAGCCATCTCAAAATATATTCGGCACCAATAATCGCTTTTAAGTAAGATATCAAAGACCTGTTCAAAGTGGCGGTAAACATTAGTCCATCTTTTTTTAATAAATTATAACAAGATCCAATATACAACTCAACATTATCTACGTGTTCAACAATCTCTAAATTTAAAATTACGTCAAATTTTTCTGTAATTTTCAATTGTTCTGGAGACTTATTTATGTAATTAATTTTTAGTTTATTTTTTTCAGAATGTATTTTAGCAACTTTTATATTTTTTTCTGAGGCATCAATTCCTGTGACCCTTCCCCCTAAGCGAGCCATAGGTTCGCTAATAAGGCCACCACCACATCCAATATCTAATATATTTAACTCATTAAAAGGACTTGATTTATGATCATTAATTTTAAAATGTTTTTTAATTTTTTCTGTTATATATTCAATTCTAATAGGATTAAACATATGTAATGGTTTAAATTTTCCATTAACATCCCACCATTCATGAGCTAATTTTGAAAACTTTTGAATTTCTTCTTTATTTATAGTAGTAGTCATTCTGTAATTATTTAATTTAAATACATTAAAATCTTTTAAAATTATATTACATTCTTTAAATGATAAAAAAAGTACTTAAGTTTGGTGGAACATCTGTTGGAACAACCGAAAGAATCCAGCATGTGGCTAATATTATTAAAAAGGAACATTCTGCTGGTAATCAAGTTATTGCAGTCGTTTCAGCTATGGCTGGAAAAACCAATGAACTGATTAAACTTTCAAAAGATATTTCTGACAAATTTAATAAAAGAGAACTCGATGTTATCCTAGCCTCTGGAGAGCAAGTCTCTTCTGCATTATTAGCTGGAGCTTTAATAAAATTAAAGATTAATGCTAAGTCCTGGCTGAATTGGCAGATACCTATACTCACAGAAGGTGATCACTCAAACGCTAGAATAATAAATATGAATATAAAAAAAATTAATGATTTTTTAAATAACAAAGGTGTTGCGGTCATTCCTGGTTTTCAAGGAATTTCAAAAACAGGTGATGTTACAACTATAGGCAGAGGAGGTTCTGATGCAACAGCTGTGGCAGTTGCAAAACTATTCAATGCAGATACATGTGAGATTTATACTGATGTTGATGGAGTATTTTCAACAGATCCAAACAAAATCCCAGTGGCAAAAAAAATTGATAATATCTCTTATGATGAAATGCTCGAACTATCATCTGTGGGCGCCAAAGTGATGCAACCTTCCGCAGTGCAAACTGCAATGATGTATGATATTCCTCTCGAAGTAAGATCTACGTTTACTGATAGAATGGGAACAAAAATCTTTGATCAGGAAAATATTGATTATTCTAAAAGTGTAACAGGAGTAGCCTATTCAAAAGATGATGCTAAAATTACATTAACCGGTGTGCAAGATAAACCAGGTGTAGCAGCAAATATCTTTGAACCTTTAAGCAAAGCGCAAATAAATGTTGATATGGTTATACAAAATATTTCTTCTGATCAAAAAACCACTGATGTCACCTTTACAATTAAAAGAGATGAAGTCTCTAAAACTATAGATATCTTAAAAAACAATAAAGATATTAAATATAAAGAAATAATTCGTAACAATAAAGTTGCCAAGGTATCGATTGTTGGAGCAGGCATGGTATCAACACCAGGCGTAACTTATCGAATGTTTAGATCTTTATCAGACGAAAGAATAAATATTTTAGCTATATCAACGTCTGAAATTAAACTTTCTGTCATAATTGATGAAGACAATACTTTGAAAGCAATCAAGAAATTGCACACAATTTTTGATTTAGATTAATATGGAAATTAGACCTCATAGAAAAATAAACAGAAAATTGACCAAAGAGATAAAAGTTGGAAAAATATCTGTAGGTGGTAATTCTCAAATTAGCATACAGTCAATGACAAATACTTTAACCACGGATGTTAAAGCCACTATAAAGCAAATTCACTCATTAGAGGAAGCAGGAGCAGATATCGTAAGAGTTTCATGCCCTGACGAAGAGTCAACTGGAGCATTAAAAAATATAATTAAAGAAGTAAATGTTCCTATTGTTGCTGATATTCATTTTCATTATAAAAGAGCAATTGAAGCAGCTGAAATGGGTGCTAATTGTTTAAGAATTAATCCAGGAAACATAGGCTCTAACGATAGAATTCTTGAAGTTGTTAAAGCGGCAAAAGATAATAATTGTTCTATACGTATAGGAGTAAATGCTGGTTCACTGGATAAAAATATATTAGAAAAATATAAAGAACCTTGTCCAGACGCGCTTGTGGAAAGTGCTCAGCACAACATCAAATTACTTGAGGATAATGATTTTTTTAATTTTAAAATAAGTGTAAAATCTTCTGATATTTTTTTAACTGTTAAAGCATATAAAAAATTATCCGAAGTTTGCAATTATCCA
>Ga0233444_10003242_pt1 | contig 16347 bp, 15 predicted proteins | sample SI_124_October20_6_FD_182792 | JGI IMG/M metagenome (GOLD analysis project Ga0233444, IMG submission 182792) | Seawater microbial communities from Saanich Inlet, British Columbia, Canada - SI_124_October2016_10_MG | ecosystem: Environmental > Aquatic > Marine > Inlet | place: Canada: British...
TAATATTGGACGTCAAAAAAGAACTCAAAAAGTAATTAAAAAATTAAAGAAAAAGATGGAATTAAATCTATAGTTTTAGAGATATATAATATTAAAAGACTTATGAATAATTATGATTTATATTATAAAAAGTAAAAACAGTATAAAATTTAATCTAAAAGATGAAAAATGTTTTTTATAACCCTTATCAAAAGGATTTTTAAAAACAAAATACAATTATAAATGATGTAAATTGTTAATAGTTAAAAAGTGCATATTCACAAACAAATTTTAGTTAAAAAATGATTGTTTTTCACACCCATTGCCAATTGGGAAATCAAATGTTCATTTACGCATGTGCCCACTCTTTAGCTAAAGAAAAAAATGAAAATTACTGTTTAAGTGATCTATCAAATTTAAAATTTTTTCGTCTAAATAAAAATGAAAAATTAAAAAACCACATAAAATACACCTGGTTTAGAACTTCTTCAAAACTTACGAAATATAATTTTCACCATTTTCAAGACAACAGGTTAGATTACAGCAAAAAGATGCTTCAAAATATTTCAAAGAATAATTGGTATTATGGTTATTTTCAGGGAGAGAATTATTTTTATGGGAACGAAAGAGAAGTGAAAAATAGATTCTCAATAAAACCAAAATATGTTCATGAATTTAATAAGTTAAAAAGGAAAGTGATTGATGGTAATGATTATGCTATAGTACACATAAGATTGAAAGACTATGAAACTTTTGGCCCTGATTTCTTAAACGGACCGGACCTTTCTTTACCTATGAATTACTACCACGATTTAATTAAAAAGTTACCTTCGAATATTAAAGTAATTTTTTTATCAGATGATATCGAAAAAATTAAAAATGATTTTAGTTATGTTAACAATGCATATTTTTCTAAAAATTCAGTTATTGATGATTTTCAATTTATAATAAATGCAAATATTTGTATATTATCTTGTAGTACTTTTAGCTGGTGGGGCGCTTGGTTAAATGAAAACAAAGAATTAAAGGTTTATATTCCAAAATTCTTCTTAGGTTTTAAAGTTAAAAAAGAGTATCCTGTAAATATTATACCTCCAAATTGGAATCAAATTGAAATTAATGGATAATCCTTTTTTCAGTATAATTATTCCCTCATATAACAGAGCAGTTATACTTCCTTCAACTATTCAAAGTGTGTTAGAACAAACATATAATAATTGGGAGTTAATAATCGTTGACGACGGATCAACGGATAATACCAAAGAGGTTGTTGAGAAATTCGTAAAAAATGATAATAGAATAAGGTATATCTACCAAGAAAATTCTGAAAGAAGTGCTGCAAGAAATAATGGAATAAGAAATTCTAATGGTAAATGGATTTGTTTCCTGGACAGCGATGATACCTATAAAAAAAATCATCTTCAAACATTATTCGAATCTATAGAATTTGATTCGCAAAATAATCAACATTTTGAATTTTACTTTACTTCGCAGGAAACACATTATACAATCAACAATACAAAGAAGATTACTAAAACCAATTTTGATCACAATCAAGCTAATTACTTCTTTGCAAGTGAAAGTATAGTTCCCGGCAGGGTTTGTATTAGCAAAAATGTATTGGATAAATTAAATTTTGATGAAGAAATAGTAATTGTAGAAGATTCTGACCTGTGGTTTAGAATTAGCTGTTATCATAAAACAAAATTTATAGATGAGGCAACCTTTATTTATAATATTCATGAAGATAATTCAATAAACGTGAAGAATAATGCATATTTAACTCGATTAAATGGTCTTCAAAAAACTTTTTCCAAACCAGAGAAAAAGTTCTTAACGAGAAAAGAAATAAAAACAATTTTAAATAATTGCTATTTTGGTATTCATAAATATTATGTTGCTAGAAATGAAATCATTAAATCAAGAGTCTCGTTGTTAAAATCTATAATATTGTATCCAAATTATAGGTTAAAAGAAAAATTATATTTAATTTTTTATCCTACTAGAATAAATTAACTTGATAATAGGTAAAATTATATACGCAACTATTTCTTCAAAGGAAAAAGTTGAAAAACATCAACAGATTATTCGTGATTCGGAATGGGCTCAGATAGAAAATCATATAGCTAAAAAATCTAAGCTTCTAGATGTTGGTTGCGGTGCAGGATATTCTCTAATGAGAGCAACCCAAGATTTAGACTGCAAAGCAGTAGGGATTGACCCCGATCCAGGCGCTCATGGTGTAGGTCGGTTTGTAGAAGATTTGGTCAATAATGTTCCTATTAAACAAGGTTTTGCAGAAGATCTTCCCTTTGCAGATGACTCTTTTGATGTTGTCTATTCTTCTCATGTTTTGGAACATGTAAATGATGAGGTTAAAGCTCTTGATGAGATGAGGCGTGTTTTAAAGAAAAATGGTGTTCTTATTATTGGAATGCCAACCTCAAATATGGCTATACTAAACTATATTTCACAAATTTTATTCACCACACATATCAAGATATACGAGTTACTTAGAAATTTATTTTCTGAGAATCCTATAAAAAATTTAATTAAAATTTTTAGAATCAATTCTCATAGCTACCCAAGAGCAAATTCAATTTGGTATGATATTATTCATTATAGAATTAAAGCTTGGAAAAAAACTATCAGTAAACGGTTTGAAATAATAAAAGTCATAAAGCCTTGTCTTTACCCTTATCCTGACTACCCTCAGCTTTTTAAACTACACAAAAATAATTTTTTCTCAAGCTCTGTGTTTTTTATTTGTTCCAAAAAATGAAAATAATACATGTTATACCGAACCTAAACAAAGGAGGCGCCGAAAGATTAGTTCAGGATATTTGCACAGAAATATATAAGAGGAATTCACATGAAATAAAGCTAATAACATTTGGAGAATTACCCAGTAAACACACAAATCTTCCTTTTCATCAACACATAAATAGCAGCTTCAGCCCTAGTATAACTTCTAGATCCGTTATTAAGGTAGAATCGCTGCAACAATTTATAGTTAATTATAAACCAGATATAATACACTCCCACTTGTGGAAGACAGAAATTCTTTTAACAAAAATTAATAGCGGTTCCGCCTTAAGAATCAGTCATGTTCATGACAATATCTCACAACTAACAAAAATTAAATTTCCATTAAAAAAAACCGAACTGACCAATCTTTATGAAAGAAAAATATTCTTCAAGAAAAATAGTAATAACTTTATTTGTATTTCAAATGACACTTTGAAATTTGCTAAAAGAGTTCTTCCAAAAAAAAAGCATTCTAAAACTCATTTACTTCCAAATGCTATTAATTACAATAGTTTTTTCTCTAAAAAAAAGAAAAAACATGACAAAATAAACTTAATTAATATTGGAAGTTTTGTACCAAAGAAAAACCAAATTTTTGCATTAAAAATTTTAAAAAAAATAATTGACTTAGGCCATCCAGCTAAACTAACTTTTCTTGGTGATGGACCCTTAAAAAAAAGCATCAAAAACCAAACGAAGAAATTGAAACTTGAAAATCATGTTATTTTCATGGGAAACGTTGAAAATGTAACTGACTACTTAGAGAATTCAAATATCTATTTGCATACAGCTCACTATGAGCCATTTGGACTAGTTTTATTAGAGGCTATGGCTGGAGGGTTGCCGGTCGTATCATTAGATGGCGGTGGAAATAGAGATTTTATAAATAATGATGAAAACGGATATCTTTTAAATAATGAGAACCAAGATGAATTTGCAAATAAAATAATTAAATTATTTTATGATAAAATTAAGTACAAAAAATTTGTACAAAACGGGCATACTACGGCAAAAAAACATGACATAAAAAATTATGTAGACAGACTTTTGGAGATTTATTTAAAAGCTAGACATTAAAAACATTTTTTAAATACTTTTTTTAGACATCGAAATAAAAAACACTTGAAAATTTATTATAAGCTAAGAGTTTTTAATTTTAGACCTTTTATAAACCATATAAATCATTGAAAAAAAGAAGGGGATAAGAGGAATTTTATATCTCACAAGTGCTCCAAAATTTGTGCCAGCAATTCCAACTCCAAAAGCAAAAGTGATTGAGAAAATGAAGCAATAGACTAAAAAAGGATCTTTAAATATAATCTTAAATACTGTAAACGGACTACATCTCAATAATATATATAATGTAAAAACTATTAAAGTTATATTTTCTAAAGCTGATAAAATCATTGTTGGACTTCCAATTTCCCACGGAAGGGGCCTAAAAATTGCTGTTAAAATTGCAGTTGGAGCAACTCTTATTAGCCCTATCAATGAGCCATCTAAGGTTCCTAAGTCATAATTGTTTTTTCCATATTGATCAGTTCTTAACAAGTCTTCTTGAATAACCTGGGCCTTTTCGATAGCTGTGTCAACATCTCCATAAGCACCCATCATGGAACTCATACTACTAAAGGACATAAAACCTATTCCTGAAATTCCTAAAATAATTATAGGAAAGACTAAAAACTTAATTAACGGATTTCTAATGGCTTTTAAATAAGCACTATTCAACCAAAGAGCCATACCTGGAAATAATGATATGATTATGTAAGCTTTAATATTAATTATAATTAAAAGGTTTATTATAAAGAAAGTTATATTCATAAAGATCTTTTTTCTTGCAATAAATATTTGATAGAAATTGTAAGTTATCCAGCAGGTTGCACCAAGAACGAAACTGTCTTTCATTATTCCACCTCCCCAAAATATCAAACTTGGTAAAAAAAGTATTAAATAAGCAAAAGCCCTAGAGTTTCCAGGATAAATAATATTAAACAATCTATATAGTTTCCAAATTCCTACATATGATAAACATGTAGTTAATAGGCTGGAAACTAAAAAACTTCTAAAGCCTAGTAGGGACAAAGGCGCTGTAAGGATACTAACAAAGAAAGTTGATGGATCTTTCCACATGTAGTACGGGGGAGGAGAAATACCGTAAGCTATAAATTTTTTCCATCCACTAATATCATTTAATGGATTTAGTAAGATTTCTATACCGACGGAAAAATCTTTTATGATTAATTCACTAATAGCCCTTGAACCTAAAAAATAATTTATGGTATCTCCCCCTTGGTAGTAAAACAGATATACAAACATGAACATAGAGACCCCAAAGACTTTAAAATAAAGACCCCTTAAAAAATATTCATATTCAGGAAAATTCTGAATATTTCGTGATTTAATTCGGACAGCTACACCAAATATTACAAATAGGTAAAAAGGAACTAAAATCATATCAGTAAAAGAAACTAAATCAGCCATGCTTTTAAATTCAAAGTTCTTTGTTTTGCAAATTTATAATATATTTTGAATATATAGTTACTTATTAATAATATGTTAATAAACCATCATATAATCAGCTTGTTCTAAGATGGAGTGTCTGAACTACGAAGTCAACCATAAATTTTACTCAACATAAGGGCTATAAAAATATGACTTATTAAAAGTATACTAAACACAACAAAATAAATGTTAAGGCAATTATTTAAATATTTTATTAAAAAAACTTATTTCTCTGTTAAGAAATAAAAATACCTTTTAAATACTTCTTTTTTAATTATTTTAAAGCCCTGATTAATTAATGCTTCTTCAATTGGTATTTCATTTTCCAAATGAAGTGTGTGATCGTCATCTCCAACAGCATACTTTTTGAAATACCGATATCTACTAAGTCTTTCAAAAAAGGAATGAGAAAATAATTTAGATTGTAATTTAGTCTTTTCCTCCTCATTTGGAGGAATATCTAAATGGCTATAAATTAAAAATTCACCTCCGGGTTTTAAAACACGATGTGCTTCAGATATAAATTTCTTATAATCGTCCAAATGATCAATTGCTGATAAATTTAAGACGACATCAAATGAATTTTCCTTTATTGGTAAAAACTCTGCATTTGCTTGTATATGAGACATTTTCAAATAAGATAGTTTTGGATATAAACGAATAAATTGGTCGTGAATAAGTCTAATATTAGGATCAACTAAGAAATAATCAATTGTTTCAGGGAATTCAAAAAAGGTAGCTAGAGTATGTCCAGTCCCTCCCCCAACATCCAAAACTTTTACGTTTTTTTTAGAGCCTAATCCTGAGCTAATTGATAAGTAATTAATTATAGGTGAACTATTTATAATTGTATATACAGAAAGGGATTTATGATAATTTAGGAACTGATTATTTAATTTTTCCCATTCTTTAGAACTTGGAGTTTGATTTGTGAAATTAGGAACATTATTAACTACAGGGTAATCGCTATCACCTATTATTTTATCGTCACTTATTATCAAATCCTTTGATGAAAATGGATCTTGAAGAAGATCTAAATATGAAACTACTTCATTTCTTTTTTGTTCAAAAAGTTCAGCTATTTCATAAACATTTCTTTCTCTATCAATCATTTTATAAAATAGATCTTTATTCATTGTTTTTATAGGTTATTAATTTCATTAATAAATTTATTATAATTAATCTTCGAATTAAACTTATTAATCCATGTATTGTATGCTGCTTTTCTTTTCTCGATTACAAGGTTTGTATTTAGTTCTAAAAACTTTAAAATATCAGAAGTGATTTCTTCAGCTATTGAATCTCTTGCTACCAAAATACCATTATCATCATTGACTAATTCTGACACTCCGCCTACATTTGTGGCTAAAGCAGGAATAGAGTAAGACATAGCTTCCATAATAGAAACTGGGAGACCCTCTGAATAACTCAAATTAATAAATAAATCAATATAATTCTTTTTATAGAAGTCTAAGATTTCAAAATTCAATAATTTACCTTTAAAATCAATTTCAATATTTTCAGGAGAAACCTTTATATTTTTAATTAATTCTTCATAGTAATCCTCAGAAAAGTTTTCAATATAGCTCCCTAAATGAATCCATTTTACTTTGTAATTTAATTTAATTATTGAATTATATATTAGTTCTAATCTTTTATTAGGATATATTTGAGAGCAACTTACAATGGTAAAAACATCCTTATCTCCTGTTTTTTCTAAAGATAAAGATCCTTCTATTACCCCAAGTTGGGAAAGTGATAATTTATTGGGAAAATAATTTGACAAAGGATAATTATTTTCAATATAATTAATTGCATTTTTAGAAATTGGAAAAACACGATCTAAATACTTTAATGTAAAGTATTTATAAGGTAAATATTTACCTTTAGCTCTTTCAAAATAAACATCGTAACCATGACACCTTGTGAAAGCTTTGATCTTTGGATGCTTTTTCTTTAACAATGCTATTGCAATAGACTCATCTAACCACCAATAGGTATACAAATATAGGCTATCAAAGGTTTTATTTTTATTGTCAATATATTTCATCAAAAAAGTATAAATTTTTGATGCGTTTGAAGTAGAATTTATTAAGTAATTAATATTAGTCCTTTTTAAAAAATATTTCCAGTTTTTGAACCTAAGAACTTCCGATAAAAAAAGTGAAAAAAAAAGTTTTATAAAGTGCTTTAACTTATTAACGTTAGACCCATTATAATCATTACAAAAAACAACTTTGGCATTGTCAGGTAGAATTCTTTTCTTAATTGATTTTTTTGATGTGACTATTGTAACAGTTTTAAAGTTATTGGATAAATATTTTATCTCTTCTTCAAGAAATGATTCTCCGATGCCATAAGGAAAAACCTGAGTAAAAAGAATTAAATTTCTGTCTAGGATCATATAAAAAAAGAATTTGTTATAAAATTAATATTAATGGTATATATTCAATTAAAAATTTAGATAAACAAGAACTTTTAAGGACTTATGAAGAAAATCCTATTAATCTCCTATTTTTTTCCGCCTTCCAATTTTGTTGGTGGAGAAAGAATTAATGGTTGGGTTCAAAATCTAAATAAATTTGGGTATTACCCTATTGTAATAACTAGGCAATGGAATTATCATCAAATTGAACTAACTGATAAAATCCAACATAATCAATATGGTATTGATAAATATGAAACATATGAAGTGCACAGGATGCCTTATAAAAGAACATTTAGAGATAGTTTGGCAAAATATCCTAAGTTTTGGGTCCTACAAAAATCTCTTACTTTACTAGAAATTATTTTGTCATCATTATTCATTAGAGTTCTTCCTTTCCGGAATTTTTATAAAATTTCCAATCAAATAATAAAAAAACATTCTGATATTAAATATTGTATTTGTAGTGGAAGACCATTTCAATCCTTTTTCATAGGTTATAAACTACAAAAAAAACATAAAATAAAATTTATACCTGATTATAGAGATGAATGGAATTCACATAAAAATCTTAATTCAAAAGGACTCTTAAATAAAATACTTAACAAAATTCACCTAAAATGTGAACTAAAATGGACAAAAAATTGTGCGTTTTTTATAAGTGTCTCTAAATCTTGCGTTTATTCAATTTCAAAATTGATTGACATTAAAGGATACACCATACTTAATGGATTTGACGACAAATCTGAACACATCAATATTAATTCAGAAAAAAAAACAGACAAAGAATTTGTAATCACTTACGCTGGAACTTTATATGAATATCAAAAAATAGAAATTCTTATTAGTAGCATACAAAAATTAGATAGCGGGTTAAGAAACAAAATAAAAGTCTATTTTATTGGAGTTAATATGATACCAAAAGAATATTCAAGAATAAAGAAACTAATTGAAGGCTCTGAAGATACTTTTATAATAAAAGAAAGAATACCCAAAAAAGAGTTAATCAAGTATTACAAAAAAACAGATTTGCTATTTTTAACTGGGTATGAAAAAAACAAAGGCTGGTTTCCAGTAAAATTAATTGAATATTATATAACTAATATTCCAATGTTATTATGCCCTTCTGACAATGGAGAAATGGAGAATTTTATCAAAGAATCAAATTGTGGATTCATAGCAAACAATATAGAAGATTGCGAAAAAACATTGGTAAATTTAATAGAGAAAAATAATGAAAACAAACGACTTATACCAGGGGTTGAAAAAAATATTTTATTGAATTTTTCACAAAAAAACCAAACAAAAGAGCTTGTCTATTTATTAAATACAATATAAAATGCGTCTAATAACTATTAATTAAATTAGAAACGCACATAACTCGTATTGAAAGTTTTTTTGTTTATACTAAATATCTTTTAAATATTAAATAAGCATAGTTTTATCTTTATTCATGAAAAAAAGCATAATATATGTAAGCTACGATGGACTTACTGACCCCCTAGGTCAATCACAGGTTGTTCCATATTTGACTAAGATTTCCAATGAAAATAATAAGATTGACATTATTAGTTTTGAAAAAAAGGAAGCTTTTGAGAAATCAAAAAAAAACATCTCACATAAACTAAAAGGAGCAAATATAGTATGGCACAATCAAATCTATACCAAAAACCCACCTGTGCTATCTACTATTTTGGATATATATAGTGGATTAAAAATGCTAAAAAAACTCCATAAGAAAAATAACTATCAAATAGTTCATTGTAGAGGATACATAGCAGGGCTAATGGGCTTAAAATTAAAGTACACTTGTAACATATCCTTAATTTTTGATATGAGAGGGTGGTGGCCCGACGAAAAATTAGAAAGTGGCAACTGGAATAGTTTAATTTTCAAACCGATATATAAATATTTTAAAAATCTAGAACTTAAATTATTTAAACACTCCGACAAAACCATATCATTGACTTATGTAGGTAAACAAGAAATATTAAAAAACATATGGGCAACAGAAGATAAAATTGGTGTTATCCCAACTTGTGTAGATTTTGATAATTTTCCAGAGTACAACCCAGAAACTAGAAAACTAATCAGAAAAACACTTTCAATTAAAAATGAAAGTAAAGTATTAGTTTACAGTGGATCCATTGGGGGGAATTATGATTTTGAGGATTTTGCAGTTGTATTTCAAACTTTCTTAAAAATAAGTCTTGATAATCAAATCATAATTCTTTCAAAAACCCCCCTAGACTATCTCAATTTAAAGATAAATGAATTTAAAATAGACAAAAGAAGACTAAGAATTATCTCTGCTCAATTTATTGATGTCCATAAATATTTGCATGCAAGTGATATAGGACTTATTATATATAAGAGAGAATTCTCAACTTTAGGTAGAAGCCCTACAAAATTAGGTGAGTATTGGGCCAGTGGCATACCTGCATTATCCCTCAAAGGTATAGGAGATTTAGAATTAATCATTTCTAAGTATCCATACGGTGGCAAACTAATTAATAATTTAACCGAAACTGAACTTATAAAGGCTTTTAATGTATTAATTAAAAATTCTTCCAAAGAATCACTTAGATCTGCTGCAAAAGATTTTTATCATATTAACAAAGGAGTGGAATTTTATTCTAATATTTACAATGAATTAGCTTAATAAAAAATAGTGAAAAATGTACTTATAACTGGAGCTGCTGGCTTTATTGGGGCTAGAACAACACAATTACTTCTAAAAGAAAATATAAACGTAATTGGTGTTGATAATCTAAATGATTATTATGACATAAGATTAAAAAAATACAGACTAAAAATTTTATTAGAAAACAAATATTTCAAATTCTATAAAACTGACATTGAAAATCAAAAAGAGTTAAAGAAAATATTTAAAGAAAATAAAATTGATGCAGTTATTAATTTAGCAGCAAGAGCTGGGGTTAGATACAGTTTAAAAAATCCATTTATTTATGCAAGCACTAATTATAATGGAAGTTTAAACTTACTTGATTTGATGAGAGTTTATGACATTAAAAAATATGTAATGGCTTCAACATCATCAATTTATGCAGGCTCAGAAATGCCTTATAAAGAAACTTCTTCTGTTAATCAACCTATTTCACCATATGCAGCATCAAAAAAAGCTGCTGAGTTAATCGCCTATACATATGCCCACCAATTTAACCTTGATGTGTCCATATTGAGGTATTTTACTGTGTATGGTCCAGCTGGTCGTCCAGATATGAGTGTATTGAGATTTATTAAATGGATTGATGAAGGTAGCCCCATAGTTTTATATGGCGACGGAACCCAATCTAGAGATTTCACCTATATTGATGATATTTCATTTGGCACTATATTGGCAGCTAAAAGCAAAGGAAAATATGAAATAATCAACTTAGGTGGAGGGAAAAACCCTATTTCAATAAATTTATTAATATCTAAAATTGAAAATTTACTTTCAAAAAATGCAGTTATAAATCAAAATCCATTTCACTCCGCAGATGTTCAGACAACCTGGGCAGATATTACCAAAGCACAAGAAATACTGAAATGGACACCAAAAATAAGCCTTGACAAAGGGCTTATAGAAACAGTTGAGTGGTATAAAAAAAATGTAGGTTGGATAAAGGAAATTGATTTTATTTAAATCATTTATGATGGTATTTTTCACCTTTTAGTATAGTAAATGCCCTATAAAGCTGTTCTTTAAAAATCAATCTTACCATTTGATGAGAAAACGTCATTTTTGACAAGCTTAATTTAGTATTTGCACGCTTGTATACACTTTCGCTAAATCCAAAAGCACCACCTATTATAAATACCAATTCATTGGTACTTGATATCATTTTCTTATTTAAAAACTCTGAAAATTCAATGGAAGAAAGTGTAATTCCCTTATCATCTAATAATATAATATAATCACTGTTTTTTAAAGATTCTAAAATTAGATTTCCTTCTTTTTCTTTAAGTTCTCTTTTAGAAAGTTTACCTGCATTTTTAACATCTGAAATTATAAGTTCTGAAAATTTACAGTAATGCTTTAGTCTTTTTTGATATTCATTTTCACCATCTAAAAGAAATTTAGATTTAGTTTTACCAATTACAATTAGCTTCACTTTCACCTTACAAATCTATGCCAAATATCTAATAAAAAAATATAGCTTTGTGATTGGATTATAAGCGAATCCTGATAGCATCGTAATATAATATTAGAATGCTGAATATTTAACTACAATGAAAAAAATTCTTATTTGCGTAGGGACTAGACCTAATTTCATAAAAGTCACAAGATTTAAAAATCTTGCTTCTAAATATAATTTAGAAATAAAACTTTTACATACAGGACAGCATTTTGACCACCAAATGAGTAAAGTTTTTTTTAACGAACTAAAATTAGAGAAACCCGACATATACCTAGTTGCAAAAGGAGAAACTCAAATTGAAATGATGGCTGATATCATGGTAAAATTTGAAAGAGAATTAACTAATTATAGTCCAGATATAGTTTTAGTTCCAGGGGATGTTAATTCTTCCTTGGCTTGTGCATTGGTTGCTTCAAGAAATGGTATTAAAGTAGGTCATATAGAAAGCGGTTTAAGAAGTTTTGATCGTAAAATGCCAGAAGAAATTAATAGAATATTGATTGACGATCTTAGTGACTTTTTCTTTGTTACAGAACAGAGCGGGATAGACCATTTAATAAAAGAAGGTAAAGAAAAAAATCAAATTCACATGGTAGGTAATACCATGATAGACTCATTAGTTAATTTTAATAGTTCTATTCAAAAAAGCAACATTTTGAAGAAAATTAAGTGTCCTGAGGCGTATGGACTAATGACTTTTCACAGACCGTCTAATGTAGATAGAAAAGAAACTTTAAGTGAGCTTTTAAATACAATTGAAAAATGCTGCCCTAGCCTCACTATGGTACTTCCCTTACACCCAAGAACCAAAAAATCGTTAGAAAAGCACAACCTTTGGAACAAATTTAAGAGCATTAAAAATTTAATATATACTGATTCTTTAGGCTATTTGGACTTCATGAAATTAGTGTCTAATTCTAAAATTGTAATTACAGACTCTGGGGGTATTCAGGAAGAGACAACATTTCTTCAAGTTCCATGCATTACAGTTAGAGAAAATACCGAACGCCCAATTACAATTGAAATAGGAAATAATGAACTAGTTCAATTAAATGCTAGTCTTATATCTAAAAAAATGGTAGAAAAATTAAAAAGCGATCAAAAAGGAACAATTCCTCCACTCTGGGATGGGCATGCTACAGAAAGAATATTAGAAATATTAAGCACAAGCAAAAAAAAATGAAAAATTTACATGCATTAGTAATTGGCGCCACAGGAGCTACAGGGAGAGAATTGGTAAATAAATTATTACTAGACGACGATTTTCAACAAGTCAGTATTTTTGTTAGAAATGCTCCAAATATTAAACACGAAAAATTAAAAATTCATGAAATAGATTTTAAACAACTGGAACAATACAAAGACATAATAAAAGGAGATATATTGTTTTCTGCTTTAGGAACTACCAAAAAAGATGCTGGCGGAAAAGACCAGCAGTACGAAATTGACTACACTTATCAATATGAATTTGCAAAAATAGCAGCTGAAAATGGGGTAGCTATTTATTTGTTGGTTTCCTCAGTTGGAGCAAATGCAAAATCTTTTTTTTTCTATCCAAAAATTAAAGGGGCATTAGAAGAAGGGGTGAAAAAACTAAATTTTAACAAAATTGACATATTTCAACCACCCATGTTAATAAGGCAGCCAGACTTAATGAGAGAAGGAGAAAAAAGCGGAATTAAAATTTTAAATAAACTAAATAAAATAGGAATTCTAAAATCTCAAAAACCTTTAGCAGTTGAGGCGCTAGCTGAGAAAATGTTGGAAATTGCAAAAACTCCATCTAAAGAGAAAATAACCACCTTTCAACCGAAAGATTTATTGTAAATAACAAAATTTTGAGACTCAGACTTTCCCTATTTTTAGTTTTTTTTAACCTAGTGAATTTTCATTCTCAAGACTCCGATTTTTATAAAAAAGATATATTTAAGAATTCTATTTTAGAACTTAATTTAAACCAAAATACGGCTAGTCTTTTTACCCCATCTTTTAGAAATATCCATCCAGGAATTAACGGGACATTAAGTACTCAATGGAATAAAAACAAAAAACTACAAATAAGACAAGATTTTATTACTGGATTTTTTTATCACAAAAGTTTTCAGAGTGTTGTTCAGCTATATTCAGAATTTAATTTTAAAATAAAAATCTTAGATAAATTCTTTTTAAGCCCATTAGTTATTGGTGGTGGATATTACCTATCTTTTTTAAATATGCAAAGTTTTTATTGGGACGGCAATCATTATGTTTCAAGAGCTCACACAATGAAAAGTAATTGGGTTATTTCTTTAGGCTCTAACTTAGAAATCCCTACCAACTTCAAATTATTTAATAGACCGTTAAGTATAACAGCTAAGTATAGACTTCAAGTCCAAGGAGTGATAGTGAGATATAACGTTCCAATTATTGCTTACTCGCCAATAATGGTTGGAATTTCAATACCCTTAAATAATTAATATGAAAAAATTAACATATCTAATCTTAGTTGTTTTTTTATTATCGGACTGTACAAAGCACTTTATTGCTCCAACCAATATTTGTATGGACAACCAAGAATTTTTACAGAGTTCCGTGTCTCATCCTAAGGGAGAAGCACTTCAAGCAGTATTAGATCAATACATTTTGGATGGAATACCCGGAGCTACGCTATTAGTGGCTGATAGTGACGGTGTATGGGCTGGCGCAGCTGGATATGCAGATCTTCAAAATAATATCAAAATGCAGCCATGCCATATTTTAAAACCAGGAAGTGTTACCAAAATGATTATTGGAAATGTGATGTGGCAATTGCAAGAAGAAGGTAGATTAAATATTAAAGACTTAATATCGAATTATATTCCAAATATTGCTCAAAACATTACTAGTGGGGGGCAAATTACTATAGAAATGCTGCTAAATCACACCTCCGGAATTTATACTATTGCAAGAGATTTAAATTACAACTTGGCGGTAGTGAATGATTTTACAAGGGGATGGAATGCAGAAGATATCATTCAATACTTTTCTAATAAACCCGCAACCAACCTTCCAGGTGAAAAATATAACTATTCCAATACCAACACGTTAATTTCGGAACTCATTATTGAATCTATAACCAATGAGCCATTAGAAAATACTTTAGCTGAAAAAGTCTTTGATCCATTGGGGATGAAGAATACCGTATATTACGATTACTCTGAAAAATTTCCATTAGGAAATTTAGCACAGGGCTATGTAGACTTTCATAATGACGGTGGAAATATTCAAAATATTTCTGATCTAAACCCAGGGAGCGGAAATGGGTACACTGGACTATACTCTAACGCTGAGGACATGTATTTATTTACAAAAGCTTTATTTAGTGATAATACTTTAATTTCTGAAAATAGTTTAAATGAAATACTAGATAGTTTTTTCTACTCTGAAAGTGGCAACTCAGCTTCTAGCTCAGGAGCAATTCATAGAGAGGATATTGAGTTTTTTGGGGATAGTATTACAGCCTATGGTCACGCAGGAGGCGACATTGGTTATACTGCAAATGTTACTTTTATTGAAAATACGAATACGATAATTGTAATTAACTATAATTATGGAACACAATTTTGGACACCTATGGGAGAAAAAATACAGGAAATGAAACGAGCTATTTATACCACAGTTATAAAGCCTTAATTTTTCAAAGATCTACAAAGAGCCCACTGATTTTTTGCTCTCACTAGATTTTGATCTTTATAACTAGTTTTATAATAGCTATCCCCATTTAAATAATCGGTTAAAAATCTCACACATTGCATCAACGTTATAGCCATTCCCCCAAAAAACAGACTTTCTTTTTCTTTTTTTTCTAAGACTACTTTTTTTGTAAACTCTTGTATTATGGCATTGATAATTTCCATATTGCAAACCACCTTTTCAATCTCCTTAGATTCCTCTCCTACAGGATTGCTATAAGTTCTAATCATATCACCAATATCTGAAAGAACACAACCAGGCATAATAGTATCCAAATCGATTAATGCCAAGACTTCATCCGTTTTTTTATCAAACAAAAAGTTGTTGATTTTAGTATCGTAGTGAACCACTCTTTTGGGGAGGGAATTACAGACTTCGTCCCATTTTTGTAAAATAGGCAATTCTTTTTCAATTTCATTTATTAGAGACCTAGTTAACAACAACCTCTTCTTATCGCCATTTAAAATAGCCTCTTTAAATTTTTTTGTTTTAGAGTTGCCATTGTGAAAATTTGGCAGTGTAATAGAAAGACTTTCAGAATTAAAATCAGACAAATTGTGGTAAAATTCACCAAGACAATTAGCTGCACTTTTCACTTGATCTAGAGACGAAACTCGATTATAAGAAATACTATTCTTAACAAATGGCAGAAGTCTCCACACTTCATTTCTTTCCTTTAAGTATTGCCCTTTAATAGGAAGAGGAAACGAGTAAGGATAATTTTTCCTTTTAAGCCAATTACCAACAGTTAGAATATTTTCTAATCCCTTTTCA
>Ga0233444_10003251_pt1 | contig 16321 bp, 18 predicted proteins | sample SI_124_October20_6_FD_182792 | JGI IMG/M metagenome (GOLD analysis project Ga0233444, IMG submission 182792) | Seawater microbial communities from Saanich Inlet, British Columbia, Canada - SI_124_October2016_10_MG | ecosystem: Environmental > Aquatic > Marine > Inlet | place: Canada: British...
AAAAAAGATTCTGAAAATAATGAAATTAGAGAACTGACAACTAGAATCTTTTCTCCTGCATATTTTCAATTAGGTTCAGGGTTTTTATGGAAAAAAGATGAAAGATTATGGGTAAATTACTCTCCTCTTGCTACAAGATTAATTTTAGTGAGTAAAAATTTTACATCTAGTTTGCCTGAAAATGAAACATACTTTGGAGTTACTCAAAATAAATCTTCAAGATATGAGCTTGGCTCAAACTTAACCTTTCATTCCGAAGGAGCTATTTCTGAAAATGTAAACTATAAGCAAGATTTAAAGCTATTTTCTAATTATCTAGAAGATCCATCCAACATTGACCTTGATTATTTAGTACAAATAGAAATTGATGTAAATCCATTACTTTCAACACAGTTAATATTCCAATTGATTTATGATGATAATGCTGTTGCTAGACTTCAGGTAAGAGAAGTATTTGGAGTGGGTGTTCAACTAAAATTAAATTAGTTTGGAAAAGATCAACATACTAATTATTTCATATTATTGGCCACCATCAGGTGGTTCTGGAGTTCAAAGGTGGATGTATTTTGCAAAATACCTAAAAAAACTAAAGTGTAATCCAATTGTTTTAACTGTAGATCCGAAATTTGCTTCATATAATTTAAAGGATTCATCACTAATTAATCAAATTAAAGATATTGAAACATATAAGACGTACAGCCTTGAAGTTCTTAGTTTATATTCCATAATTAAGTCAGGAGATAAAACTAAAAGTATTCCTCAATCTTATATTCCAAATAAATCAATTTTTGATAAACTTTCATCTTTTATAAGACTAAATTTTTTTATACCAGATTCAAGAATTGGATGGAATTATTTTGCTTTTAAAAAGGCAAAAGAAATTATTAAACACAATAAAATTGACTATATTATTACTACTGGCCCTCCTCATTCTTCTCACTTAATCGGTCAAAAAATTTATAATAAGTATAAGTTAAAATGGATTGTTGATTTGAGAGATCCTTGGTCTGAGCTTTTTTATTTGAAAAGTAAATTCAGATTTAGTTTTTCAAAAAAAATAAACGATCGACTGGAGTATAAAGTTCTAGAAAATGCTGATGCTATAATTACAACAGTAGGAGGTAGATATCATAAAATTCTTAGTGGTAAAATTTCAAATCCAAATAAAATTCATAAAATTTACAATGGATATGATAAATTAAATTATGATAAGATTAAAGAAATTAAACCAAGCAAGTATAATATTGTCTTTACAGGAGTGCTAACTAAAAATCATAACTATGAGATTTTTCATGAAGTTTTAAAAATACTTAGCCCAAGTAAACAAAATTTAAATATGGTTTTTACTTTAGCAGGAAGAATTGATAAAAATATTACTAAAGTTTACTCTGATGAAATTGAATTGATAAATAAAGGATACGTAGATCATGATATTGCCATAAGTATAATTAAGTCATCACATTTATTAATTAATTTTAACTATAAAGAGACTGAAGAAACAGATATGATTTCTGGAAAACTAATTGAGTATTTAGCATCAGGCACTCCAATAATTAACTTTTCAAATTCAGCTAAAGAATCGCATGAGGTGTTAAAATTATCTCCAAAATCATTTAATGCAAACATTAATAATGTTAAGCCAGTTGTTGATTTTATAAAAAGTGAATATAATGACTGGGCCGAAGGCAATTACAAGAAGCAAAGTCTTAAAAATATTGATTCTCTCTCAAGAGAAAGTCTAACTAAAAAGCTTCTAAAAATAATTAAAGGAATTAAGTAATAAATTTAAAGAAGCCTAAAACTTCTTTAGGGACAAGATCATCTATTTTTTTATTAGATTTTATAAGCTCTCGTATATGACTGCTTGAAATTTTTATTTTGGGAGCATCAACCAACTTGATGTTTCTATTTGTCAAAATTTCATCAGGTATTTTTTGGTTTGTATCTCTTGGATAAACATAAACTTCAGCAATCTCAATAATTTTTTCATAGTCCTTCCATTTATTAAATCCAACTAAATTATCCTCACCAATCAATAATATTAATTTATTGTATTTATGTCTCTTTTTAAATTCCTTCAAAGTATCAATTGTAAAATTAGGCTTGGACATTTTAAATTCAATATCAGAAACTCTAACATTATCAAACTTTTTAAAAACTATTTCAGCCATTTGAAGCCTTTCCTTATCATTAATTAATCCATCCTCCTTTTTAAATGGACTTTGAGGGCTTATAACAACTAATACTTCATCTAATTCTGGTAATTTAGAAAAATATTCAGCTAGGGTTACATGGCCATTATGGATAGGATTGAAAGTGCCAAGATACAAGCCAACATTACTCATTTTCTATAAATTTTTTAATCATTGAAAAAGCAATTTCTTTAGATTCTTTAAGATCACTATTAATTATAATATTATCAAATTTTGAAGCAAAATCTAATTCATTTTTTGCTTTTTTTATTCTCATACTAATTTCATCTTTTGAAATATCCCCTCTCTCAATTAATCTTTTTTCTAAAATTTCAAGACTAGGAGGCATAACAAAAACAGAATGAGTTTCTTTAGGAAACATTTTCTTTATATTAACCCCTCCTTCTACGTCTATGTCAAAAATTACAATTTTTTCCTCTTTCCATATTCTTTTTAATTCTGATTTAAGTGTTCCATAAAAGTAACCTCCATAAACTTCTTCATATTCAACAAATTCACTCTTTTTAATTTTCTCCTTGAACTCATCATCAGTTAAAAAATAATAATCTTTACCATCTTTTTCACTACCTCTTTTTTTTCTAGATGTTGCAGAAATAGAAAATTCTAAATTATTAAACTGGGACAGTAAATACTTTACTAAAGTTGTTTTACCTGCTCCAGAGGGTGCTGAAAAAACAATAAGTTTTTTACTATTCATTATACTATATTTAAAATATTTTCTTTAATCTTTTCAAGTTCCTCTTTCATATTAACTACAAGACTTTGAATCTCAAAATTATTAGCTTTTGAACCAATAGTATTAATCTCCCTTCCAATTTCTTGACAAATAAATGAAAGTTTTTTCCCTTTAATTTCTTTATTTTTCATTTCTGAAGAAAAAAACTTCAAATGGTGTTTTAATCTTATAATTTCTTCGTTTATATCTAACTTTTCTATATAGTATATCATTTCTTGCTCTAACCTAGATTTATCAAACTTATTATTAAGTTCATTAAAATATGACTTGAATTTCTTTTTCTTATCCTCAACTCTATTTGATTCAATAGAAGCTATTTTGTTTTTATAGCTATTTAATTTGGAGACACTTTTTTTTAGATCAATACCAATAGATTTTCCTTCAGTCCTTCTGTATTTTAATTGGTTTAGAATAACCTTATCTATAAGTATTTTGATTTTTTTTTCTTCACTTTTATTAAAAGTAATATTTGAGTTTACATAGATATTTCCTGCTAGTAAATTAGAAATAATTTGAGACTCATCAATTTTAAAATCTTTTCTAAGTTCTTTTAGATAAGCCTTTATTTTTGATTTATTAAAAGGGACTTGAAGATATTCACTAGTATCGTCTATATCAAGAATTATATCAACCTTACCTTTTATTATTTTTTCTTTTACAGACTTTCTTAAATATTCTAAAATAAAAGAGAATGAGTCATGAACTTTGAGATTTATATCAAGCCCCTTTGAATTAACTGTCCGGATTTCAATGACTATTTTTTTATTATTTATAAGCTTCTCTTCACGTCCGAAGCCAGTCATTGAATGTATCATATTAAATTTTTAAAATTCCCTGATTTTTATATTTCTAAATTTAACATTATTTCCATGATCTTGAAGAGAAATTTTACCAGTTTTAAATGTACCAAATTTTGGTGCATATGTAGCATCTGGTCTTTTAGTTTCAGGGTTAAATTTAGAATTAGATACTAATTCATCCCACTCATTACCAGACAAAGGATATGAATAGGCCAGCTCACCATTCATTGTTACAGAACCAAGATTATTTGAATGATCAATTTTTATTAAAACATGATTCCAATTTCCGTGAGTTTTTACTTCTATGTTTTTGTTATCTGAACTAACTAGATCAAAAAGTGAAGGAGCTTTATGAAGTTCTGTAGAGGTGTAATAGTTTTCATTATCTAAAACTTGAATTTCAGGTCCAGTTTTAAATGGTGCATCAAATTCATCAAGCTCTTTAACACCATATAATATTCCGCTATTTCCATTTTCTGAAATATTCCATTCAATAGAAAGTTCAAAATTAGTATACTCTTTATCTGTTACTAGATCTTGTCCATATTCTTCGTTGTTTGTAAATATCAACTCACCATTATTTATTGACCATTCATTTCCAATTGATTCAGTATTAGAAACATGCCATCCATTAAAAGTTTCACCATCAAATATATATTCCCATTTTGGCGACGTTTCAGTTGAACAACCATTTAATTGAGTACATAGAAATAGAATAGAGACTACTCTGGCTGTTTTTAGGTAAAGTATGTTTTTTTCTTTCATAACATTTTGTGTTTAATGTTAAGTTATTAATTTAAACACCTGGTTAGAAAAATTATTTTACTGCATTATTACGGCTTATTACTATAATTCTTTGATTTTTATATTTCTATACCTCACTGTATGACCATGATCCTGCAAACCAATACTTCCTGTTTTAAATTTACCGAAAAATGGGGCATATGTAAAAAATGAATGTTCAGGCCTTAAATTTTCATAGTAATTATCATCACTAAATTTTGATCTTGAAACCATTTTATCCCACTCCTCACCATATAATGGAAAAGAGTATACTTTTTCACCGTTAAATGTAATTGAGCCAATATTTTTCTCATGATCAACTTTTAAAAGAAGGTGATTCCATTCACCATATTTATTGTATTTAATCTTACCAATTGGTTTAAGATCATAAAGAGCTGGAGCCTTATGATATCTGTTAGCTGAAAAGTTATCATTATCAAGCACCTGAATCTCTGGTCCAGTTTTCCATGGTTGATTAACTTCAGGAATCTCAACAACTTTGAAAAATACTCCACTATTACCACCCTTTACTATATTCCATTCAAGTGATAGTTCAAAATTTGTAAATTTTTTATCTGTTATTATATCATTACCTCTACTTAAATTATCATTTTTAGAAGATAAAATTAACTCACCATTTTTTACTGACCATGAATCTCCAACTTCTCCACCATTATATTCATGCCAACCATTTAATGTCTCTCCATCAAAAAGATAAGTCCATTCTGAATCCTGGGAAAATCCAATGCTTGTTGTTAAAATTAAAAATGTTATTAATATTTTTTTCATATTTAAATATTTAAAATGTTCCTTAAATCTTCATTATTTGTCTTTCCTCCTGCAAAGTCATCAAATTTTTTATCGGTACAATTAATAATTAAATCCTGAATTATTTTTGCACCTTCAGTTGCTCCTTGTTCAGGACTTTTAATACAACATTCCCATTCTAAAACTGCCCAAACATCACAACCGTATTGAGTTAGTTTAGAAAAAATAGTTTTAAAGTCAATCTGACCATCCCCAAGCGATCTATATCTTCCAGCTCTATCAGCCCAATCTAGATATCCTCCAAAAGCCCCCTTTTTACCAGTAGGATTAAATTCAGCATCTTTTACATGAAAAGACTTTATAAACTCGTGATAATGATCAATATATGCTATATAGTCTAGCTGTTGCAGAATAAAGTGACTAGGATCATAAAGTATTTTTACTCTTTTATGATTATTTGTAGATTTTAGGAATCGCTCAAAGGTAATACCATCATGTAAATCTTCACCAGGATGAATTTCATAACATACATCAACTCCATTTTCATCAAATACATTTAATATTGGAAGCCATCTTTTAGCTAATTCTTTAAAACCCATTTCAACAAGACCTTTAGGGGCTTGAGGCCATGGATGCCATGTATGCCATAAAAGTGCTCCTGAAAAAGTTGCATGAGTTTTTAGCCCTAGTCTTCTACTAGCAATTGCTGCTTTTTTAACTGTTTCAATTGCCCATTTTGTTCTCTCTTTGGGATTTTTTTTTAGGTTATCAGGTGCAAAATTATCAAACATCAAGTCATAAGCTGGAGAAACTGCAACCAGTTGTCCTTGAAGATGAGTTGATAATTCTGTTATTTCTAGTCCATAAGATTTTACTTTTCCTAAAAGTTCATCACAGTAATCTTGACTATCAGATGCCTTATCTAAATCAATAAGTGAGGTTTCCCAAGTTGGAATTTGAATACCTTTATATCCTAGTCCTGAAGCCCATTTACATATTCCATCTAAAGAATTAAATGGAGCAGCTTTATCTACAAATTGAGCTAGAAAAACCGCAGGTCCTTTAATTGTTTTCATTTTAGTCTCTGTTTAGTTTGACCCAGGTATTGCCCTTATTATGAGATTCAACAGCTTTTTCAATAAAAAGCATTCCTCTTAAACCATCATTTAAAGTAGGATATTCTCCAGTAAATTTTTTTTCACCCCTTATATCTCTTGCGACACCATTATATATATTTGCCATTGAATCAAACATTCCTTCGGGATGACCTGGAGGAAGTTTAGTAGAGATTTTGGAAAAATCAGAGTTATAATCATGACCAGGTTTTAAAATCTTAAGAGGCTCCCCTTCACTTAAATGATTAAGATAATTAGGGTTTTCTTGTTCCCACTTTAGACCTCCTTTACGCCCATATATTGCAACTGTAAAACAGTTCTCTTCTCCAGTTGCAATTTGACTTGCTCGAATGACCCCTTTTATTTTATCTGAAAACCTAATCAATATAGTACCATCAACATCCATCGGATTATCATCATAAACATAATTTAAATCAGATAAAAGTTCTTTTACTTCCAGACCTGTAACATATTCTAGCATATCAAAAGCGTGAGTGCCAATGTCTCCTATACAACAACTTATCCCAGATTTATTTGGCTGAAGTCTCCAAGTTTCAGACCTTTTTGATTTATCATGAATTATTGGATTAATCCAACCTTGATAATATTGAAGATCAACTCTTTGAACTTCTCCTATTATGCCTTCATTAATCATTTCTTTCATCTGTCTTATCATTGGATATCCAGTGTAAGTGTAGGTTACAGCAAAGGTTAAATTTTTCGACTTATATATTTGTTCTAAGTCTTGAGCCTCTTCAAAAGTTGTAGTCATAGGTTTTTCACAAATGACACTAAAGTTATTTTCTAAAAGCTTTTTAGCCATAGGATAATGAAGAAAATTAGGAGTCAGTATAGATACAACCTCAATCCTCTGGCTTTCATCCCGCTTTAACTCTTCTTCAATCATCTTTTCATAGTCTTCGTAAATTCTATTTTCACTAAGACCTATTTCTTTTGCAAACTTTACATTTTCTGAAAAATTTGGATTAAATACACCTCCAATAATTTCATAGCTATTATGCATTGAAGAGGCTATTCTGTGAACAATTCCAATTAATGAGTCTCCTCCTCCACCTAAAATACCTAACCTAATTTTATTTTTCAATTTCTATTTTTTCATTTTTAAAAGTTAGAATAAAAAGAACTAAAACAACTGCCGCAAATATTGCTGGGTAAGTCCAGATTTGTGACCAGTCATGCCCTCCATCAATTACAAATTTATCAGTAATTCTTCCAGCCAATCTAAAACCAATTAACATTCCTACTCCATATGTTGCAAGTGCAATTAGTCCTTGAGCAGCACTTTTATATTTCTCTCCTGCTTTGTAATCAGTATAAATTTGACCAGAAACAAAGAAAAAGTCGTAGCATATTCCATGAAGAACAATTCCAAAAATTAACATCCACATATTTGATCCAGTATCTCCAAATGCAAATAGAACATACCTTAAACTCCAAGCTAACATTCCCACAATTAAAGTTTTCTTAATTCCATACTTATTAAGAAATAGAGGGAGAAGCAGAATAAATAATGCCTCGGAAATTTGACCTAATGTCATAACTCCTGCAGCATTTTCAACTCCAAGTTCATTTAAAAAAAGATTTGCATCTTGGTAGTAAAATGCAAGGGGAATACATATTAGAATTGATGAAATAAAGAATACAAGATATCTTGTGTCCTTAAGAAGTTTTAATGCATCAAGACCCAAAATTTCTCTTAGACTTGGACTTTCATTAGTTGCCTTAGGAGGAGTTTTAGGTAAAGAAAAACTAAATAAACCAAGAGCAACAGAAACAATAGCTGCTAGATAAAATGTGTATTCTAGTGTTTGACTTGATTCCCATCCAACACCATAACTTATAACAAGGCCTGCCACAATCCAACCTATAGTTCCCCAAACTCTAATTTTAGGAAACTCTTTAGACGGATCTTTCATTTGTCTAAATGCAATAGAGTTAACCAATGCTAAAGTTGGCATATAAAGTATCATATAAATTAATATATATGGATAGAACTTGTCAAATCCAAGAGCCACAGAACACATAAATAAAAGCCCACCACCTAAAACATGAATTATTGCTAGAATTTTTTCTGCATCAAAATACCTATCTGCAATAAGTCCAATTATAAACGGTGCAATTATTGCACCCCATGATTGTGTTTCTTATGCCAATGCAATTTCTCCACCTGAAGCACTGAATGCTTGAGATAAGAATGTACCCATTGTAACAAACCAACACCCCCAGATAAAAAATTCTAGGAACATCATTACACTTAATTTAATGTTTACCGCCTTATTCATAATTTATTAAATTGATTGACCAACTTTAATTAATAAATCTCTCGTTGCTTTAATTCCTTCAATTTCAGATAATCTTTCACCCTCATATTCAACCCCAACATAACCAGTATATCCGAAACTTTTTACAATTTTCATCATTCTCATGTAATCAATAGTTTTTTCATCTCCATTAGCATCAAAGTCATTTGACTTAGCACTAACTGCAAATGCCTTTGGCATCATTTCTTCTACACCTTGATAAAAATCATACATTTTTTCACATGAACCATCGAATACAGAACCGTATCCCTCGTCAGCCATACAGAAATTACCAAAATCAGGTAAAGTACCAACATTGTCCATGTTTGTTCCATAAATAACATTCATAAGCTCTGGAATATTGGAAGTAATTCTACCGTGATTTTCAACAATTACACTTAATCCAGTTCCTTTTGCATATTCTCCTAGCTTTGATAAACTATCAATTGATAAGTTTTTCCATGTTTCAACATCTTTAGAACCATAAAGATTTAATCTTATTGATGAGCAATTCATTGCAGCAGCAGTATCAATCCATAACTTATGATTATCTATTGCGATTAGTCTCATATCCTCATTCTCATCTGCTAAATCACCTTCATCATCTATCATAATAAGTACGTTTTCAACTCCGTTATCATCTGCCAGTTGATTATTCTTTAAAATAAATTCTTGAATCGCCGAAGATTTATCTTCACTTTTCATAACATCATCGTATAATTGATTTACATATTCTAGTCCTGTAAAACCTAACTCACTAGATTTCTCAGCAAATAAATATGGATCCATTTCTCCACCTCTAATAGCCTTGTTTAAGGACCACTGTGCAAGAGATAGCTTAAAAAATAATTCTTTTTGAGTTTCACATGATAAATACCCTAAAGATGATACACCTAGTGCACCTGTTGAGGCTAATTTGATGAATTCTTTTCTTTTCATTATATGTTGGTTTTTTATATTAGTATAAATATAAATTTAAATAATTAATTACGATTTCAAGTATTTATTCTTTAAATTGAAAAAAACTAAAAAAAATGCAAAACAAATTTGATGCTATAGTTGTAGGAACGGGAATAAGTGGTGGATGGGCAGCAAAAGAATTGACCGAAAAAGGTCTTAAAACTCTTGTACTTGAAAGAGGGAGAATGATAAACCATATTGATGACTATCATACCGCTAATATGGATCCATGGGATTTTGAAGGAGGGGATACTATTACTCAAGAAGCATACAAAAGACAACCAAAACAAAGTAGAACAGGATATGTTAATAAAAAGTCATCTAGACATTTTTTTGTTGATGATTTAGAACACCCATATAATGATGATGAAAATAAATTTAACTGGATTAGAGGATATCATGTAGGTGGTAGATCGCTTACATGGGGTAGACATACATATAGATTAAGTGAATTTGACTTTGAAGCAAATTTGAAAGATGGAATAGCAGTTGATTGGCCTATAAGATATAAAGACATTGCACCTTGGTATGATTATGTTGAACAATATATTGGAGTTCAAGGAAGACTAGAGGGACTTCCTCAATTTCCAGATGGAAAATTCTTAAAACCATTTGAATTAAATGTTTTAGAAAACCATATGAGACAAAGTATTTCAAAGAACTTTAATGATGGCAGAATACTTTCAAATGCAAGAACAGCACATATTACAGAAGGTACTAAACCTGGTCTTGGAAGAGTCACTTGTCAATACAGAAATAGATGTATGAGAGGTTGTCCATATGGAGCTTACTTTAGTAGCAACTCATCTACATTACCTGCTGCTGAAGCTACAGGAAATATGACACTAATGCCTAATTCAATTGTGCATGAAATTATTTATGATGAAGACAAAAAAATTGCCAAAGGTGTTAGAGTGATAGATTCAGAAAATAATGAGTCTTATGAGTATTTTGCTAAGGTTATATTTTTATGTTCATCTGCAGTTGCATCAACATCAATTTTAATGCAATCAAAATCAAATAGATTTCCTAATGGTATGGGAAATGATTCTGGAGAGTTAGGGCATAACTTAATGGATCATCATTTTCAAGTAGGAGCATCTGGAACTTTTGAAGGTTTTAAAAATAAAACTACTTACGGAAGAAAACCTGCTGGTTTTTTTATTCCAAGATTTAGAAACTTAGGTGGAAAAACTGATAGAAAAGACTTCATTAGAGGTTATGGTTATCAAGGCGGAGCAAATAGAGGTTTTATGAGTATAGCAGACAGCAAAGAAGAGCTAGTATCATATGGTACAAGACTAAAAGAAAATATTGTTAAACCAGATGAATGGACAGCTAGTATGACTGCATTCGGTGAAATTCTTCCTTATCATGAAAATAAAATGACATTAGATTATAATAAAAAAGATAAGTGGGGTCTCCCAACAGTTACTTTTGATGCAAAGATTAAAGAAAATGAATTTGCAATGAGAAAAGACATGAAACAACAAGCTGAAGAAATGCTTGAAAGATCTGGATTCAAGGATATATATGGATGGGAGAGTAAATATGTTTTTGGTAATGGAATTCATGAGATGGGTACAGCAAGGATGGGGCATGACCCAAAGACATCAATACTAAATGGAAATAATCAAATTCATGATGTTAAAAATGTTTATGTAACTGATGGTGCATGTATGACATCTGCTGGAAATCAAAACCCATCAATCACTTATATGGCTCTAACCGCAAGAGCTGCAAAGCATGCAGTTGATGAGCTCAATAAACAAAATATATAGAAAAATGAATAGAAGAATAGCAATTAAAAGAATTGGATTATCATTTGGATCTATTTCACTCTCAACAGGAGTAATCTCTATGATTAAATCATGTCAATCGCCAAACGCAGATCTAAAATTCTTCAGCTCTAACCAAATCTCTTTTCTAGATAGAGTTCTTGAAATTATTTTACCTGAAACTGAAACACCTGGAGCATTATCGTTAAATCTTTCAAAATTTGTTGATTCATACGTTTCAGAAAACATAAGGAGTGAAGATCAAAAATATTTAATTGCAATGATCGATGAATTCACTCATATGATTTTAAAATCAGAAAACCTAAAATCAATTGATCAAGCTGAAAACAATGTAATTGAAAAATATATTTCTGATCATATCGATAATGGAAGTATGATTGCAAATGATGGTAAAAATTATTCTCAAATTTGCGGTTTATTTCGAGAGATGGCAGTTAATTCTTATAAGGCTTCAGAGTATGTTATGACCAATAAACTTGGTTATGTTCCAATGCCAGGATATTATGATGGTAACGTAGATGTTTAATCTAGTGTTCTAAAATATTCAATAATCTCTCTTGCTTCATCTTCAATTAAATTTTGATTATACATATACTCATTATTATATTCTATCAATAATTTTTTAGCTATTGGATCTTTCTCAAGCATCTCGGTTGGATTTAGTATCATATTCATTATCCATTCAGGTGATCTCCTATCAAATATTCCTTCAATTGCTGGTCCTATAGATTCTTCATTAATCATATGACAAGATGTACAAAGCTGATTAAATAATTTCTTTCCAGACTTAGCCAGGGTATGATTTATTTCAGTATCTAAGACTATTTCACTTATAGGCCCAATTCCTTTATTGTTTTTTAGTGATGAAAAAGAAGACTCTTTTGATTGAGAGTCACATCCTAAAGCAATAATTAAAAGTAAAAAAATAAACTTATACATTTTAACAAGGTAAGAAATCAAATTGAAATCTAGGTAACTATAAACTCACCCATCATAAGTTGATAGTGCCCAGGAAATGAGCAAATAAAGATATAGGTTCCTGGCTCAGGTGCATCAAAAGTTATAGTATCAGACTCACCCCCACCCAACATTCTTGTATACACTAATTCATCACCTCCATCAGGAATATATTCAGTATTTCTTGCACCTGCAGCTCTTAGAGCGTATTCATTTACATCAATATCTTTTTTAAGCAAAACAAAATTGTGACCCATCGAACTTACAGGAAATCTTCCAGTGTGATTTAATGTTAGAGTAACTTTTTCATTAGAGTTGACTCTAATAATTTTTCTATCAAATTTCATTTGATCATTAGAGTTAAGAGTAACAGTATTTGAAACCATGTTACCTTGAACGATTGTAGGCTCTTCTTTAACCCTCTCGTATTGAAATTTTTCTTTTGTGTTATTTGAGTTGTTACAAGAGAATGTAAATAATGATAATACCAGTATGAGTTTAATTTTCATGTACTTAAGATTAATTTCAAATTTATCACAGAAAAATTAAATTAACTATAATAATTGATTATAATTTATTATTAGATAATTAGTTATTTCTATTACGAGTAGAGACTAGGTATATACCTATAAAAACCAATAAACAAGAGAATAATTTTGTAGTATCTAATATGTCATTACCAGTAATTAATGCAAAGCCAATTGTTATTATAGGCTGAAGATAAATAAATGAACCAACTGTGGTTGGAGATAAAGTTTTTAAGGCATATACGTTAAATAAATAAGTTAAAAATGTTGTGCCAATAACAACATACGCCATTCGCCAAATTGCAAACCAAGGAAGTTCAGTCCAATTAACTTCAACAAATTGATTAAAAGTAATAGGTGTGGATAAAATTAATCCAATTAAAAATAGCCACTTCATTAAAGTGAAAATATTATACTTATTTGTTAATGGCTTAATTACAATTAAATAACCTGCATAGGCAGATGCATTTAGTAAAAAAAACGAATTTCCAAGTGGAATATTTGGGGCGTTTATTCCAGTTTTACTACTATTAAGTATTAAAAAAACTGCACCAGCAAATCCAATTAAAATTCCAATAATTTTTTTCGTAGTTATCTTTTCTTTTAAAACAAAGTATGAAAGTATTAGAACTAAAACAGGAGATAAAGTTATAATAATACCACTATTAATAGGTGTTGACAACTCAAGACCTCTAAAAAAAGCAAGCATATTAATACACATTCCTAATATTGCAGCAAGAAGTATTTTTAAAAAATCTTTCTTTTCAATTTTTTCATTAGGTGTAAATAGACCTATTAGCCAGAAAATTAAACTTGCACCTAGTAACCGTAACATGATAAATCCAGATGACCCAATATAAACAGGCATGACTTCTTTTGCTAGAGTATGATTAATACCATAAATACTGGTAGCTAAAAAAGCTGCAATTAAAGCTAGATATCTTTTATTCATTCCAAAATTTATGCAACAAAGAAAATCATTTTAATATAATTAAAAACCTAATTTCGAATATCTTTATCTTTGTTATTATGAAGAAAAAAATGAAGTTCAACACAAAAGCAATTCATGGTGGTCAAATTCTTGACCCAGCATATGGATCTGTTATGACTCCTATATATCAAACATCAACATATGCTCAAACTTCTCCCGGAAAACACAAAGGATATGAGTATAGTAGAACACACAATCCTACAAGAACAAACTTCGAAAGGTCTATTGCTTCTTTAGAAAATGGAGATCATGGACTTGCATTTTCATCCGGATTAGCAGCAATTGATGCTATAATGAAAACTTTAAACCCAGGAGATGAAATAATATCTACTAATGATTTGTATGGAGGAAGCTATAGATTATTTAAGACAATATTTGAAAAATATGATTTGAAATTCCACTTTGTAAATATGGAAGATTTAAAGTCGGTTGAAGAAAAAATTAATAAAAACACTAAACTATTTTGGGCAGAGACTCCAACTAACCCGATGATGAATGTAGTTGATATTAGGTCAATGTCAAATCTATCAAAAAAAAATAATATTTTACTTTGTGTTGATAACACTTTTGCTACACCATTTATTCAAAGACCTTTAGACTTAGGAGCTGACATTGTGATGCATTCTGCAACTAAATATATTGCAGGTCATAGCGATGTAGTTATTGGTGCAATAGTTGTAAACGACTCAATTCTTAATGAGAAATTATCCTTTATACAGAATGCTTCTGGAGCAACTCCAGGCCCAATGGATTGTTTTCTAACATTAAGAGGAATAAAAACACTTCATTTAAGAATGCAAAGACATTCTGAAAATGCAGAAAAAATTGCAAAATATTTGAAAAATCATAAAAAAATATCAAAAGTATATTGGGCAGGATTTAAAGATCATAAAAATTATGAAATTGCAAAAAATCAGATGGATTTTTTTGGAGGAATGGTTTCATTTATTCCAGTTGATGACACATTTGAAGCTGCAAAGAAAATTGCAGAAAATCTTAATTTATTCACTTTGGCAGAATCATTAGGAGGGGTAGAAAGTCTATGTTGTCACCCATCAAGTATGACTCACGCTTCAATTCCTGAGGATGAGAGAAAGAAATCAGGTTTAGTTGAATCATTATTAAGATTAAGTGTTGGAGTAGAAGATGTAGATGACTTAATTGATGATTTAAATCAAGCCATAGGATAAAATTTATGGAAATTCCAAAAGACAAGAAAATATACTTTAGTTCTGATAATCATCTTGGTTCTCCATCAACCAAAGAGAGTCATAAAAGAGAAAAAATATTTGTTTCATGGCTTGAATCTATTAAAAATGATGCTGATATAGTCTTTTTGCTCGGAGATCTTTTTGATTTTTGGTTTGAATATAAAGAAGCTGTTCCCCGAGGATTCACTAGAGTTTTAGGAAAACTTGCAGAGCTATCTGATTCTGGAATTAAAATTTACTTTTTTATTGGAAATCATGATTATTGGATGACTGACTATTTTGAAAAGGAATTAAACATCAAAGTTTTTAAATCACCAGAGTTATTTATTTTTAATTCAAAATCTTTTTTAATAGGTCATGGAGATGGACTGGGACCTGGAGATTACGGGTATAAAAGAATGAAATTAGTTCTATCAAATCCCTTTTTTATATGGTTGTTTAGGTTGTTGCATCCAGATATAGGTATTAAACTTGGTAAATATTTATCTCAAAGCAATAAGCTTATGTCTGGAAAAGAAGATAAAGACTTTAAAGGAGAAGATAATGAGTGGTTAATTCAATATTGTTTAAAAAGATTGACTAATGAGCATATTGACTATTTTATTTTTGGTCATAGACATTTACCTATTGTACACCAGTTAAAACCTAAATCAAAATATATAAATTTAGGTGATTGGATCACTCATTATACATTCGGTGTTTTTGATGGAAAAACTTTTAATCTAAGAAACTATCTAAAGAAAAATGATTGAGTCTCAAAAATCAAACTTTGAAAGAAGTGTATTAGTTGGAATTATTAATGATTCTCAAAATGAAGAAAAGCTAGATGAATTTCTTGAGGAATTAGAATTTTTGTCTGTAACAGCAGGAGGTGAAGTTGTAAAAAAATTTAAACAAAAAATTAATATTCCTAATCCAAAAACTTTTATAGGCAAAGGAAAAATTGAAGAAATTCAAAAATATGTTAAAAATAATGATGTATCGATTGTTATTTTTGATGATGAACTTACACCCACTCAACAATCCAACATAGAAAAGTTATTAAAGTGTAAAATTCTAGATAGAACAGCTTTAATTCTTGATATTTTTGCTCAAAGAGCTAAAACAAGTTATGCCAAAACCCAAGTTGAATTAGCTCAA
>Ga0233444_10003252_pt1 | contig 16321 bp, 18 predicted proteins | sample SI_124_October20_6_FD_182792 | JGI IMG/M metagenome (GOLD analysis project Ga0233444, IMG submission 182792) | Seawater microbial communities from Saanich Inlet, British Columbia, Canada - SI_124_October2016_10_MG | ecosystem: Environmental > Aquatic > Marine > Inlet | place: Canada: British...
CTTTTTCCTTTTCTTTACGTAACTTTAATAGTTCTTTAATTAATGAAGCATTATACTCATCACCTGACATGTCTTTTGCTGGAACTTCTTCTGGTTCAAAATGTTCTTCTTTTATATCAACATCTGTTTCGTGTTCACTTCTTACCTTTAACACACCATCTCTTAATCCTAACATGTTTCCAATTTCATTTTGAACTTGATTTGCTGTTACGATTCTATTTGTTTCAAATTCATACATGTATACTTCATAACCTCTGTGTTGAGGGAAGTCTCTAGGTGTGCTTTGTAGGATTGTTTTCTTCTCACCACTAAGTCCTTTAGAGTCATATTTCATTAAGTGGTTCTCTATGCGATCACATTGCTCATCTGTTAATTGATGAACTGTTTTGATGCAGAATTTCCAAGTCTTATCTGATTCTGCTAGATATTGTGTAAATGATTTCATAATGTCTTCTCCATAATACTATTTATCATCGTTCCTCATTTTATTCATGATTTCAGCTAACAATTCTGATCTATCGCCGATAATACGTCCTGTTGCTTCTTCGGTCTCATCATCAGTTCCTAGTTTATCTTTTACATATGCATCTGTTTTCTTTTCTTCTTGCTGTATTCGTTGTTGACGCATTTGTAATTCAATCATTTTTAATTTTTTGTCCATTTTAGCTTGTTTGGCTTGTAATGCTGCCGCAAGCATTTTACTTGCACTATCAAAAATTGGTGCAGCATGTCTATCTTCTACATTTCTGCCTAAATCTACTAGATCATCAAATGTTGCCATGGCCTTTAATGCATATGCATCCATTTCTCTGTCAAGCTCTTCCATTCCTGTTACCATAGGAAGTGCTGCATCGGCACGTTCGGCAATGCTTAGATCATCTTTATATTTAACTATTTCGTTTTGAGTTTCTTCTACAGTAGGCTCTGATTCTTCTTCAGGTTCAATGTCTGGCATTAATTCTTCAATGGACGGTAAGTTAAATTCTTCTTCTAATTTTTTTGTCATTTCTTCCTCTTTTTAGAACGAGTAGGTTTATTAAAAATTTGATGTTCAGTTATTACTCTAAAACCCATTCCTTGTTGTTTACACCATGCTTTTGCTGATTCCCACTTAGCATGATTAACTACTGCTTGTGCTTTATCCATTTGCGTTTTAGCTTCACCTAATGTTTGCTTTGCTGGTTTTATTTCGACCATCTCTGCGTGATTTCCACCGCTTGCATCTTTGTATACCATAAGTAAATCTGGAACATATGTTGATGGTTTACCTGTTAATGGGTTTCTATATGGAATTCTGTGTGTTTCACTGCCCCAACCTAATACGGCTGGGTGGTTATCACACATACGGAATACTGCTAGTTCCCATCCACTTCTATAGCGTGGTGCTTTTTTACCTAAGTATTTACCTGGGTTAGAGACTTCATATATGCCTTGCATGTATGTCTTAGGCATAAGTTACTGTCCTGAATTTGTAGATCGTATATCAAAACCTTCGTATACGAAAGTTAATCTGTATTGCACTAGTTGGCTATCTGAATAATCTAAATTATCTGCTGCTATATCTGTAATAACTGGATTGTAAACAGTTATATAGTTTATATCTGTTTTACTACCTTGTCTGATGATATTTAATGTTTGAATATAGTTACGATCTTCTTGTAATTTAAAACCTTTAGGGCCTGACGTATGACTAGGTTCATCTATGGTATTCATCGGCCCTTCGTAGTAATAGTTTGAATATTTTTTGAGAAAAGATTCAAGTGCTGCCGGGTCTCTTGTGTCATATGCAACAACAGTAATAGGAGAATACTCGTAATTAGTTTGAACAACTTTTTTACGATTATAGGCATTCATTGTCATTGCAGACGAAGACCATCCCGGCATTGTAATACTTGCTATCTTATCAAGCGGAACAGTTCCATCTTTTGTGGCAAGACTGGCAGTAAAATTGAACTTACTTCTTGGTACACCTTTAACAATCGAGGCTTTTTGGCCCTGATTGTATTTGTCATACGCATAGTTCGTTCTCATTTACTGTCCCTTCTCCACTAGAGCGAAATTAACTTAATTATTTTTTAAGTGTATCAGCTTCTATGTTTGGTTCTGTAGATATAGTATTCGAGGCATTATCATAACGTATTGTTGCAGTAACCTGAACCATATCAGATGTTCCATAGTTTAAATCACCATATTGAACATTTGACAAGTAGCACCCTACTAATTCCCATGAATCTATTACCTTTGGATTGGCTTGTCCATCTAACGTTTCAATTTTCATTGAAAACTTGTATGGATTTCCTGGACCAGCTGCACTTGCTGTTGAACCAATTGCTTGGCCACCTTGTGTGCTATGATCTAATTGTTCTCTAAGTTGGTTACCAATTTTCTTAATAACGTTAGAATTCATATCGTCACGCATTACCAATGTAACTGGTTCCCATGTGTGCTTACCTGCAAGGTATGTTTTTGAGTTATAAGAATCTACTATAACTTCTTCATGTGTTATTGATGGTCGACCGATACTAATAACGTTTTGCGTTACTTCTGTATTGTTGGTAGCATCGCCACCCATTTGGGTAAACGAAACACGAAACCTATATTGCAACTTAGGCATTAAAGTTTGATGATTTGATCCTACCGGGACTCCAAATTGTGTTGTTACAGCCATATTGTTTTCTCCTTGTAAACTGTATAAGTTTTTCTTCTACTAGAAAAACTTTACGCTTTTCTATATATTGTATTTATCATTTTAGACAAAAAAATAAAGGCTACTTTAAAAGTAGCCCCTATTTGTATTTTATTGTATGATATACGAGATATTAGCTTAATTCGCCAGTGTTTACAATTCTAATTGGAATGTAAATAAACTCTGCTGACTTTGAAGGCTCAATTGCCACATCAATCCAAAATTCGTTTGCATCAATTCTTGCTGGTGTGTTGTTTGATTCATCACATACTACTGCAAAGTCAAAAACACCTCTTGTTTCTAGTATACCACTCATGAATCCATCAAATGTTGATTTAGCATTTCTGCGAGTATCTTCATCGTTTGGTTCAAACAAGAATGGTCTTGCAATAACTGAGAATCTTTCACGTAAGTATGCCGTTAAACGAGCAACATTAACACGATCTAATGCACTAGCTGATGGGTGTAAAGTCTTTTGACCAAACACTACAACACCTTCTGCAGGAAATCTTGCAATTGGGTTAAGTTTAGCATTATACATTGTGTCTCTGTTTCCTTGTGTAAGTGAAACTGATTTAAATTCATTTTCAGAAGTTAAATATCCAACACTTGCTGCATTTTGAACTTGACCACGTGTTAAGCCTGCTGGTGCAAACCATTGGAAGCTCACGTTATCACTGTATGCAAATGTGTATAATGCAATGTGTGATGCTGGAGCAACAACGTTGTCGCCAGTTGCTGGGTTAGTTGTAAATGCATGTGGGTAATAAACCGCACTGTAAGTATTTTTAGTAGCTAATCCTGATTCACCGTTTGAGCTTACGCCTACTCCGTTAATCCAGTTAACTGCTTCTGTTGGAGTTACACGGAATGGAGCATCAATAATAACAAACGCTGTTTCGTTGCGATTGCTGTTTAATGTTACCATTTCGTCAGTCATTTCTGGATATCCAGGTGCTGCAATTAAGCTGAATGCTACTGTTTCTTGTTGTAGTTCTGAACCTGATGCACTTGCTTGCATTGCCGCTACAACTACTGCTCTTTGAGCATGTCTACCAAATGAACCTGATCCATCAACTTGTGCTGGAGCATGGTTACGCCATTTCCAAGTTGTAGATAATGATGAATTATACTTTCTAACTGTTCCACCTGAGCGACACATGTTAATACCAGTTGTTCCAACTGGGTGTAACAATGGATCTGGAGCACCTGCTAATAGAGTTGCTTCATAGGCACCTACTGTTGTATCGTTAGCTGTAATATCGCCAAATACAACGCCTGAACTTGTGCTTTGGTCTGCATTGTCTTTCTTAACCCATGAAGCACCGTTTGAACGGTAAATTGCTGGATAGCCTGCTTCGTCTGTGTCAATCCAATAGTCGCCGTCGGCGCCTACTGCTGGTGCACCTGTTCCGTATGCTACATTAGTTACACGTTGCCATTTTTGTGTTCCACTATCAAGTGCAACTTCATAAATTGCTAATTCGTTAATGTCACCATCATGCCAAACTGTTCCGTCAACTGGTGTTCCACCTGGTTGTGTGTCTTGACCAACTACTACGATATCATCCCATGCACCTGAAGTATAAACTTTTAATGCAAGTTTGTCAGTGTCGTGGTCTAACCACATGTCACCTTCAACTAATGTTCTAGCTGTAGTGCCTGTTCCGTTTTGCATTACACCTGCTGAGGCAGTTGGTGCGATGTCTTGTGCATATGTTACTGCTTGTGCTACAAAAGAACCTGATGCTGTTGTGTATTTTGAAATATCTAATTTAAAACCATTACCTGGTGTAGTAGTTTTAACCCATAAGTTACCTACAACTGCTGCTGGTTCGCTATAGTGTGGTGCAAAAGTATCAACTGCTGCTGTTACCCATGCGCCGCTGTCTTCTTTCCAATATTTAATTTCAGTATCAGCTGCACCTACGGCTACTTCTACTAAGTATCCACCTGTTACAACTGCTGAAGTTGGAGTGCCTTGACCGTCTGTAATTTCTACTGTTGGTGTTACCGCTTCCCAACCTGTTGCTGTTGAAGTGTATTTAAACAGTCCCCAGTTAGATGTGCCTGGGTTAAGCCAGTATGTGTTATTTGCTGCAGGACCAGTTGGTGCTGAGCTTTGTGGACGCAATGATGTTAAATCAACATCTGCTCTAACAATATAAGCTGCTGAGCTTTGTCCTAAAAATGAATATGCGGCTAATAGTCCGTATTCGTTAGTTTCATCACCCTGAGCGACAGAGGCGCCTACTTTATGAAAATCAACATTACCGAAGTTTTGTGTTAATTCACGTTGTGATGTTACTAATACAGGCTTGCCTGCTTTTGATTTAACAGTTTGTGCTGCTATATCTGTTGTGCCAGTTGGGTCAACCTTGTCTTGGCCTGTCGCAATGAATAACATTGGAACTGTGCCTGTGCCAGTTGGACCGTAAACTGATTCGTCTGTGATTGTTACCTGAACTCCAGGTGAAACAAGATTTGCCATAATTTAGCTCCTTTATTAAAAACGTAGAATCGTTGTCTACTTGTATTTATGGTAGGTGCTGTAAAAAGGGGTGGTTACAGAGTTAAGTATATACTTTATAGAAGGTATTTTAGCGTTTGTTGACGTAAATCTTCCAATGTGCCGATATTGTTAATCTGTTTGTCAAATGTCCAGCCTGCCCAACTCCATTCACTTGGATGAACGCTTGGGTATTGTGTTTCCATGATGTGTGGTGCATGTTCTGTATTTGCCTTACAAGCACTTCCCCACCATTCAGGTTCACTGTCTCGCCAAACAACTGCGGTAGTTCCGCCAAAACGTTTTATTACGTTTAGTTCATTAAAGAATCTACAATCACTAATAACAACGTTTTTATCTGTCATTGCAATTTGACGTTCACATGCTGCAACCCATATGTCTGGATGAAAATGTCTACGCATAACATCTGTGCCTACTTGCTGTAGTGCTAGTCTGGGTGTGAAGTTAGGAATACTTAAACGTTCAGCCCACCATTCGTCAACAGTTTCTCTCCAGACTCTGCTTTCGGGTGTGTTACCTTCTAGTAGTATTCTATCCCATTGAAATACATTAGCACATGCATCTTTTAGCACACCTGCAAAACTAATACGCTGAAAACCTTCTTCAATTAAGAATCCTGCAGCTGTATCTTTGCCGTGCCCTATAAGTCCGCATATACCAATTACTTTTTTCAATGAAATCTCCTATAACTTTTATATATTATAGTAGAATATTAGGGATTTGTCAAGTATTATCCGATAACGAAACCTAAGCCGCTTTGTCCATCATTATATAATGTTAGCTCAGTTTCTAATTTATCAATATCTGCCATTGCATCTGTTCTAAGCTGATCTGCGTTCATTGTAGTTCCACCCTGTGGTCCTGCAATCTGTGTAAATTTGCCACGTGCTTCTGCTATCATAAGTTTTGCATGACATAATGCATAATCTTTAAGCCAAGGACCGGCATATTGATCGCTAATTAAGCCTTCGTCTGTTCTATAGTTGTAACACCATAGCACTGCATTATCATTTGCTTTAAGTTTACGATGTATAATAAGTTTTTTATCTTGTGGACGCCAAGTAAACATAAGCTCTGCTCCAAATAAGCGGCCCATTGTTTCTCTGCTTTGTTGTAGGAAATCAAATGTAGCTAAACTACCTTTACGTGATGATCCAAGTAAGTATGTTTGCATATATGCTGATTGAAATGGTTCAAAGTCATTGCCTGAACCTGCACTTACACCTGTGGTGCGTCTATAAATATCACGGACTTCAATAACTTCATTGGGTAATGTATATTCGCTTTGGTCTTCTAAAAGTTCTAATACAATAAAACTTTCTTCTACTGCGTTTTCACTTCGTTGTCTGTATTTTTCTAGGCTTTTCTTAATGGCAAGTTCGTAGTGTTCTGGATCAAGTTCAACATCGACCATTCCTCCGCCTAAACGAAGTTCAATTTCTTTTTGTAATTCTGCTTTTTTGCTCATGAATACATTCTCCTGGAAGTTCTTTTCCTTACTATGTATTTATCACATTAAACTAGTTATTCACTAAATAAATTGGTTGCAAGTTTTACCATTTCTTCTGCATATTTTTTATCTACCGCATTGGGTGTTTTTAGTTTAGCAATATCTGGTATTTCCCTTGCTGATAAATCTTCTAGAAATTCATAATTATCATCATAAGGGTTTAAATATGTTATATCTAATTGATCCATGCTTACATGTGTTAATTCATCTACTACATTTCCTAAAAATGGATCTCTAATATCAAAGAACTTATACTTTTCAGTTTCAAATATAAAGAATTTTCTAAAAACAAAATCATCTTTTACAAAAGCACTTAGGTGTGGGAACCTTCTAGTAATTTTTGAACTTTTATCACCAAACAATGTGCCAGAAAATACATATATAATTTTCCATATGCCTATTTTTGCAAGTTCTTGCACTGCTACATCAAAATCAAGTCTATCTTCAAACATTATAATATTATTAAAACCAGCATGGCGGGCAGAATCAAGTGATACAAGTCCTAGCTTTTGATCTAAGTCCATGTCAAGTGAAGGAGTTTCTGTGTTTTTACAATCTATAATTACACCAAACTTATCATCCTCGCTCCTATTAAAGATTTCGTAAGGATTAATATATACGAACATTAGAATACTGCCAATATCACTGTTTCATTATTAAAGCGACCATTAAGTTTTGTTTCTGTTGTTTTTAGTGTTTGAAACAACTTCTCTGTTTTAGACTTGGTTGTTTTCTTAATCTGTGGTAAAAACTCATCTGTTTTACGCACTGTGCGTTGCACACTTTTTTCTTCGTTATAACCTAGCAATGTTGTTCCTTTTACACTAAAGCCAGATCCATCTCTACCCATCTTTAATGGATCTATATTACTTGCATAATACAAACCAATTTTACGATTCTTACAATTAAATATTAATGCAATATTGGCTCCAATAAGTTTCTCAGGTGGAATACTTGCAATACCGTAATTACTATCGCTTAGTTTATAATTAAGTTTCTTAACAAGTTGATCTGCTGATTTAAGTTTTGCTTTACGTGGCTTACGTTGTGCTTTACTTTCTACAGAAATAATATCACATGCATCTACAATACGCTGATACATTTCTAATATAGACTTTTGTTGCTTAGTTGATAGATGATTATAACCTTCTTTAAGCTGAGCATACATATCTTGATCTTGCTCGCTCATTTTCTTTAGTTTAGCAGTAGTAGGAAAGTTAACTAAATCATAAATTTCATCACGTTCGCCTTGATACCATGTTTTAATTAATCGTGCATGTCCGGCTTTGCAATTTTCTCTGCGTAATATTTTTACAGGATCAAACTCTTTTAGTGCTGTTGCATCATAATCAGATAGATATATATTTACAAAATTTTCAATCTCATCTGCCATTATAATACACGCTTCACGCATACGTTCTTGTATAGTAGGTTGATATGTATTTGCTTTTTCTTTTACAATTTCTTGTTTGGCTTCAAGTATAGGTTTGCCGGCTTTTATTGCAATTTTAATTTGCTTTCGTAAAAAATCACCAAGTGGTTTTAGGTTACCCATTGTGCCGGGTAAAGACTGCCAATATTCATCTGCTTTTTCGTTATACTCTGGCATTCCACTTAATATTAGTTTTGCTGTAATACCTGCTGTTACACTTAGCGAATGTCCAGGTGCTGCCTTAACTGCTTTTATATCTTCTTTGGTAAACTCATCACCTTGTTGTATCATCCATGCGCCAACGGCTGGATAAAGATCTGCAGGTTTATAATTGTGGTAATACCATTCACGGGCATGTGTTGACTTGCGGTGAAATTCTTCACCTGTCCAATCTTCCCATCCTTCCCATGATGGTGAATCAAGTTTAGCGCCTCGTTTAATACGTGGAGCACCTCTGACAACCTTTTTCTTTTTTCGAGGCTTAATATTCGTTGTTGCCATTTTAATCTCCTATGATAAAAGTCTTGCAATTATAGTAATACAGTTTATTGGTTTTGTCAACCAGGACGGTTGCAAACCTATTCTTCGTTGTCTAATGTTTCTTGATCAACGTCTTCAAATACAACGTCTTCTAGTGCAATTACATCAGCTGGCATATCTTCAAACTTTACAGTTTCATTTAGCATTTTAATTCCTTTTTGCTTAACTTACTTATACAGTATAAGATATCTTGGTGCGTTTGTCAAGAAAAAACCCAAGAAAAGAATCCTGGGTTTTCAATTAGTTACAATTTTTCTTAAATTATTTTTCGTTTATTTGCTTTTCAAATTCTCTTAAACGTTTAAATACACTCATTAATTCAATAAGTGTTGGCCACGCTCTGAAGAGATATTGCATTGAACCTTCAACACGTCCAAACGCTCTAATAATCTGTTGCATTACACCAAGTGTTACTACGCCCGCTACAATAGCCGGTGCTAAGAACACATATGCTGATAACACATTTGCTTGTAAATATGTAATACGTCCTACGTTAAAATACAAGTAACGCAAGTAAGACTTGAAGTGAATACTACGAACATCTGCGAATAATTCATCAATAGTTTTTGGTCTTACTGTTTCATCATCTTCTGCAATAACGAGTATTTTTCGGTATGCTGCTTCTTTCTTCTGTAAGTCATATTCTACACCAACTAGGCGTAATAACCAACCTAGTGCAACTAAGAATAATGTTCCACCTACTGACCAAACAATAGCACCTGTAACAAGTCCATATTGCCAATCACCAAAGAAGAAGATAGGAATACCAACTGATAGTCCTAATAGAATAGGAACGAACTGAATTAGAACCATAATCGATTCAATAAAACTTGTTCCTAGACCTTCCATAATTCTACTAAACTTAATAGTATCTTCTTGCACACGCTGAGCGGCGCCTTCAATAGTTCTAGCTTTGTCATATACACTATGATACCATTCAACCATTGCTGTGCGCCATCTAAATAGATAGTGTGCTGTAAAGAAACTTACTACTACTGCGATACCTACATAGATAGCCGCTAAGTATAAGAAACTTGCTAAACTGCCCCAATATTCACCTATGGTGATTGCATTAGGTGTTGCTAATGCCTTTTGAATCATATCATAAAATTGGCCAAACCATTCGTTAATCTTAACATCAATCTCGACTTGTATCCAAAGCGATGATAGGATTATTGCTGATCCTAGCCAGGACCATAAAGCCCATTTTTTTACTGTAAAAAATCTAAACATAATTTTTCCTCTTTATAATGCTAGTTAAGATTAACTACGCATATAACTATTTACCATCTTGGAAGTTCGCAAGTCATAAATACTGTATATAATAGGAAAACCATATGCCAAGACTCAGTTTATATAAACCATACAAAAGTAACGATTTTACCTTCATGGATAGAAGTATTCTTGAACAATTCTCAATCGGTGGTGTCGCAATACATGTTCACAAGTATCTTGGGCCACGAGATGACCCATCCAATAACGATCCAAGTGAACCTAACTATAGTAGTGGCACACAAAAAGATATGTTATCCGGTGAAGAATTAAATCCAGAAGGTTTAGTAGACGAAACTAAAATACAAGACTTACTGTTTATGGAAAATAGAGATCGTAAATACGATCCAGATATTTTTGAACTACGTGGTGTATATAATGTAAGTGATAACGACTTTGATTTAACACAGTTTGGTTTATTTTTAACTAACGATACACTGTTTATTACTTTTCACATAAATGATATGGTTCAAAAACTTGGTAGAAGATTAATGCCAGGTGATGTATTAGAATTACCACATTTACGTGATGAATTACTATTAAGCACAGACAGAGATGCTGTTAACAAATTTTATGTAGTGCAAGATGCCGCAAGAGGAAGTGAAGGTTTTTCACAAACTTGGTATCCACACATTTGGCGTGTTAAAGTAGCACCACTAACAGATACACAAGAATACGCAGATATACTTGGAACTGCTAGTGATCCAGATAGTCTAAAACAAAGCCTAAGTTCATATGAAACTGAAATGAACATTAGTAATGCTATTGTGGCTTCTGCAGAAGAAGCCAATCCAAATAACCTACCACTAGCAGAACATTTATTTGGAGTAGATGATCAAAAAGAAGGTGCATACGAGCATGGTGAAGTTTTACAAACAGGTGATCAATTCCCACAACAACCAAACGATGGAGAATATTTCATAAGAAATGATTTCAATCCAAATAGATTGTTTGTGTTTAGAGGCAGCAGATGGCATAGGTTATATGATAACATTACAGACAAAACATGGTCTGATAAAACTTACAATGCAGGAGACTTTATTAACAATGATTCAACAACAGTTGTCAACAATACAGAGGTCCCAGAACGTCAAGCATTATCTAAGGTAATGACACCAAAGAAAAAAGGACTAGATTCAGACTTTTAGGAATAAGCAATGGCAGAGCAACAATACTTTTACGATAAACAAATTAGAAGATACATTCAGCAGTTTATAAGACTGTTTAGTGGATTCAGTGTGCAAATGGGCAAGGATGAAACTGGCTTAGCACAAATGCAATTAGTTCCCGTTCGTTATGGTGATATTAATCGTATGGCAGCACATATAACAAGAGAGAATAGTGAGAACATTGTTAACACTGTTCCTTTTATTAGTTGCTACGTAACTAACTTAGCTATGGCGCCAGAATTAAGAACATTTCCAGCTCATGTTGATAAAGTTCAAGTAGCTGAAAAGAAATACGACGATGTAACTGGCCAATATAGTAACGAACCGGGTAATAGATATACAATTGAACGACATAACCCAGTTACATATAAGTTATCAATGAATTGTGATATATGGACATCAAACACTGAACAAAAATTACAACTAATGGAACAAATATTAGTGTTATTTAATCCTACATTAGATGTTAGAACATCAAATAATCCATTTGATTGGAGTGCTTTAACCTATGTAGAAATGATGAATACTACATGGAGTAGTAGAAGTATAGGTAGTAGCATTGACGATATTATAGATGTTGCATCTATACAATTTGACATGCCAGTATTAATTAATCCGCCAGCGAAAGTTAAACAACAAAAACTTATTCATACTATTATTAATCAACTATATAATTTAGATGATGCAGATTTAGATAACTTTAAACAAAATACTCCATTTGATAAAACTTCAGTTGAATATACTGTTGTTACATTTGAAGATAGAAAAATTAAATACGAGGATGGTGAGGTAACACTACTTGCACTAAATGGATCTAACTTAGACTCAAGTGATACTGTTATTACATGGGAAAAAGATTTAAAACCTTTTGGAACATTACGTCCTGGTATTAGTCAAATTAGATTAAGAAAAAATTCAGAACCAGGCGAAGACGATGATGATATAATTGGAAAACTATACGAACATCCAAATAACCCTTCAAAATTAAATGTTACAATTGACGAAACTACTTTGCCAACTAATACATTATCACCTGTTGATGGGATAATAAACGGTATGGTAAATTATCCAGGTGACGGAACAGTTCCTACTCCAAATAATGTTGGAGTTAGATATTTATTAATTGATGCAATTCCTGTTAGCTCTAATTGGAATGGACTATCAACTGCAGGCAAATATGATATTGTAGAATTTGATGGCAGTGGCTGGTCTATAGTGTTTAATGCTGGTGAAAATATTTCGTCTAAGCATTACTGTAATAATATATCAACTGGCGATCAATTAGAATGGAAAGACGGAGCATGGGTTAATAGTTACGAAGCTGTATATAATGCAGGATTCTGGAGACTCTACTTATAATGATAGAAGCAAGTGGCTGTATTTTTCTTAGCTCACAAACAGGAAGAATTTTATTACAACTTAGAAGCACCAAAGTTACTCATTCTAAAACATGGGGATTTTTTGGTGGCAAAAGCGAAGAAGACGAACGCCCAATCGAAACACTAAGACGTGAAATACAAGAAGAAATCGGCATGATGCCTGAAATAGTAAAAACTATTCCTATAAGCAAATTTACAAGTGGTAATGGTAGATTTATATACAACAGTTTTGTTGTAATAGTAAAGGAAGAGTTTATTCCTATTCTCAACGGAGAAAGTGATGGATATGCTTGGGTTGATATAGGCAAATGGCCTAAGCCTTTGCATCCAGGTGCAAAGATACAGTGTAAGTCTAGAGATTTCTTAAAGAAAATAAAAACTATCTACGCAAATGCATAGATAGTTATAAAGTTAGTCAGCACTAATACGTTTTTTCATACTTTCAACAAATTGTTCACGTAACCATTCAAAATCATTAATTTTGTTTAGTGCGTCTACATCATCTTTATGTTGAATGCCGTATGCTTTGCCTTCGTTTGCACCTTTAATACAGTAACGTCCAAAACGTCCACCATTATCAACTTCACACCACGTTTTTAAACGATCTTCAGTTTCTTTAACAGGTGAATTAGGGTTAATTTGTGATGATAATTTTACACATTCACGGAATGCACTGCGCCATGTTCTAAATGGATCTCTATTAAAACGTGTTATGTTTGAAACATCTCTAACTGGTTGATAAAATGCTGATCCTGTGCTGAAGTCTGGTAACACATGTCCCATTTCAATAACTTGTTGTCTTGGAAATAATTTTATACCGCCATATCCATATTCCAAATCATTAATTGGGTTACGAGCAAACCATACATATGTTGTATTAGCTCTTTTTGCCATTGGTGGGATATAATCAAAACAAAAATCATTCATAATATCTGCATCTGCATCAACAATATATACCATTTCTGATTTTGCAAGTTCTCCTGCTTTTTTATGAGCATTACCAATGCCTTCTACATTTTTAACATGTATTGCATCTGGAAAACGAACTTTTAGTTTTTGATAATTTTGATCTGCTTCTGCTTCATGGAAACTGATCATAACAATATCAAAGTCTGCTTCGTGATAAGATCCTATTACTTTATTTTTTACTGCTCCGTGTATTACACCACCTGTTGGAACTAGTTGAATGTCTCCCCAATTTACAGGACGTCCAGTTCTTTTAATTACCTTTGGAAATTTGTGTATAACATTATGTCCTACATCACTTGGTTTATAGTGCCAAGGAAAATTAGGGTTTACTGTTGCTCCTTTAAGAACAACCCAAACCATATCTGATTTACCTGCATATTGTGATGCAAGTTCAGATAAAGAATCTGTATCAGTTGTTTTTTGATCTACGTAAATTATTGGATATGGAGTAAAAATAAATTTCTTTAATCTATCCCAAGGTGTAATTACACTTTGTCCATTAAAACTAAGTAAATTATTATTTGTTGAAGTTTTGCTAATCATAACAATCGCCTTTTATTGTGTATTCTTTTGTGCCTATGTGTGCAACTCTATCACTTAACTGATTGTCAACATGTGAAATATATCCATGTGTTGACGCTTTTTTGCAAAAATATATATCTTCGCCCATTAAGTTAGTATAGTCATCATTCCATTCAACGCTATAGTGAGGTTTAGGAATATTTTCATATACACATCTATTTACCAATAACAAACCACTGCCTAATGCAAATACTTCTTCGACACCGTTGCCTCCGAAAACTCTTTTATCAAGATTGGTTTCATTTTTAAATGCTACTGGTCTATGCGGTTTTACCCTAGTGCTATAATTTGCTCCTACAATATCTTTTTTATGTGATAGCAAAGAAAATAATGCATCTACTGGAAATTTCATATCACTATCAACCCAAAATATATGTGTTGCTTGTGTTTCTAAAACTTCGTCAACTAATTGTTGTCGTTGCATTGCTACTTCGCTGCCCATTACCATATGTAGAGAAACTTTTTGTCCTTTCTCACCACATTTTTTCATAAGCATAGCCAAACTATAACTAAATGTGGATGTTACAAGGTCCCTTACTGGAACGCATATTGCAACATTTGAGGTAGGGTCAGGTTTCTGTATAAACTTGGGTATACTTACCATTTAAATTAATTAGTAAGCTCTGAACCAAGTTCTGCTTCAATTTCTTGCACTGAATCATTTAATGATTTAGCAAGCATAGTAGCTGATTTTACAGATGAAGCAAATGCATCATCAGATAAAGATGCCATGTAATTCATATGCTCTGGTTGAACTTTACCAATTGTAAGAATATCAATTGCAGCCAAACGTGCTAGACGTTGTGTCCAATATTCTTCTTCAGTCGATTCAATGCCGCTGATTAAAGCGTCAAATTCGCCGTTTTTAGCAACAAAGTCAGTAGCCACTGCTTCTAGTATTGCTAAGTCTGGGTGTGACTGTGAACGTGCTTGCATTAGCTCATTTTGTAAATTTAATGCTTGTCGTTCTACTGTTGGGTGTGCTCCCAACAAAAATGTTTCTATTTCAAATCGTGTTCTTGAACTCATAGTTTTCTCCTGTATTGAGTATACTTGTATGTATTCGTTTAATTATACAACATAAAGTAAACACTGTCAAGAGCTACTTGACAGTGTTTTAATAAAATTATATATTTTATGATGCGCCTGTTGAGTTAGGGTTTTGCCATCCGCCAAACGTAGCTGATAGTTTAATGTTGGTTGTCACATTAGGTGAGATGTATGTTCCTAGTTGGTATAGTGAAACTGTTCCACTTAATCCAAAGTAGTCACGCACTGTGCTCATGCTAATTTGTGATCCGGTTGCTGGTAATGCCATTTGTTACTCCTCGAGTTTATTAACGTTAACAAACATTCGTTTGCTAGTTATATTTATCGTAATCGATATATAAATTGTGTTTAAGGTTAATTATCTTTGGCCTTTTAAAAATTCTACTTCCTTTGTAAGATCTTCAATTTGGCTTTGTTGTTCTTTGATTGCTTCAATAAGAACGCCTACTATATTTCCATATGCTACAGATTTATAGCCTGTGTTGTCGTCGTTATGCACTACCTCTGGTAATACTTCTTCTGTCTCCTGTGCAATAACACCAGTTGACTGTCTTAGTTCACCAGTTAGTGAATTTGTTTTATCAAACATAACACCACGCATTGCTTTAACTTTGTCTAATGCATCTTCTATTGTTGTTATGTTGCTTTTTAGTCTTTCATCTGAGTATGCTGTAACATCGCCTGATGCTGTAAAATCACCTGTGTAGCTTCCACTCATTTTAAACTGTGTGCCAGTTAATGTCAACCCATTTCCGGCTGTATATGTTGTGTTTGTATCAGTATTTGTATCTACCCATGGAACATTTACAAACATTTTTCCACTTGATAATTCTACTGGATAGTTTTTACCACTCTCAACATATCCAATTTTAACTAATCCTAATGTGCTTGATGTAGCAGTTGAATATGTTGTATTTGTGTCAGTATTTGTATCTGTGCTACTAATAGTAAAGTTAGGATATGTTCCACTAATACTTGTAGCGCCTGATCCTGTTAAACTTACAGTTTGGTCTGGTGCAGTATTTTGAAACTCTGTTCCAACTAAGTTTAATCCTGTGCCTGCTGTATATGTTGTGTTTGTGTCAGTATTAGTTGTTTGTGCAACCCATGATAAATCACCATTACCATCTGTTTTTAGAACTTGGTTAGCTGATCCATCTGCTGCTGGTAATTTAAATATTGTATTACCAGAACTATCAAGT
>Ga0233444_10003259_pt1 | contig 16300 bp, 22 predicted proteins | sample SI_124_October20_6_FD_182792 | JGI IMG/M metagenome (GOLD analysis project Ga0233444, IMG submission 182792) | Seawater microbial communities from Saanich Inlet, British Columbia, Canada - SI_124_October2016_10_MG | ecosystem: Environmental > Aquatic > Marine > Inlet | place: Canada: British...
TCAAGACCTACAGAAACTCCATAGCCCTGCATACAAGCAATTAAAACGGTACCGTATCTAGTGATTTGAGTGATTTTTTTTCTTCCTATTTCACCTTGTTCTTTAAGATTTTTAAAATAATCTGAGACGCCAGTAAGCAACTGAACAATAATAGAAGCTGAAATATAGGGCATTATTCCCAAAGCAAAAATTGCCATTCTTGTTACTGCACCTCCTGAAAACATATTAAACATACCCAGTAAACCTTTTTGACTAGAAGCCATTATTTCTTTTAGAGCTAGAGGGTCTATGCCAGATAGTGGCACGTATGTTCCTAATCTATAAACCATTAATATTACAATAGTAAATAAAATTCTTTTTTTTAGATCTTTAGCCTGACTAAAAGCTCCACCTGTATTGAGTGTTTCACTAGACATAAATAGTTATTTTTTAATTAAATCTATTTTTCCACCAGCTTTTTCAATCTTTGAAAGAGCTTGCTTAGAGGCAAAATTAGCAGAAATTTTTATATTATTTTTTATTTCGCCAGAACCTAAGATTTTAAGTTTTGAATATTTTGTGTTTATTAATTTTTTTTCTTTCAAAATTTTTAAATCCAAGGAATCTTTAAGATTATTTTTAGATTTATCTATCATACTTTGTATTTTAGACAAATTAAGCACAGCTGTATCGTTTTTGCTTAGTGATTTAAAACCTCTTTTTGGCAACCTTCTGTAAAGAGGCATTTGACCACCTTCAAAACTCTTTATAGCAACACCAGACCTTGATTTTTGACCCTTATGGCCTCTTGATGAAGTTTTACCTTTACCGGATCCAATTCCCCTACCTACTCTTATTTTCTTCTTATTATTTTTAATTAAACTATTTAATTCCATTACTTAGTTTCTCTCTTTAAAACGATATCTGCTATTTTTTTTCCTCTAATTGACGATAAAATTTTTGGTGAATTTTGTGATCTTAAACCATTGACACATGCTTTTAAAACATTATGAGGATTTGCAGATCCTAGCGACTTAGCAACAACGTCTTGTATTCCTAATACTTCACAAACAGATCTTATTGCTCCTCCAGCTATAATCCCAGTACCAGCAGGAGCTGATCTTAAAATAACTTTTCCAGCACCATTTTTTCCCTTAACATCGTGATGTAAGGTTCTTCCATCTTTTAATGGTATTTTAATTAAATTTCTTTTTGCATCTTCTGTAGCTTTTTTGATAGCATCTGGCACTTGTTTAGATTTACCTTGTCCTATTCCTACAGACCCCTTTTGATTTCCAACAACCATTAAGGCCGCGAAACCAAATCTACGTCCACCTTTGACAACTTTCGTTATTCTATTTATTGCAACAAGTTTTTCCTTTATATCACTTTCAATTTTTTTAAAATCAGGCATATTAAAATTTTAATCCATTTTTTCGTAAAGTTTCAGCAAACAGTTTAATTCTTCCATGATATTTATTTTCACCTCTATCAAAATATACTTCAAGAATATTTTTTTCTTTTGCTCTTTTAGCTAAAATTTCACCTATTAAACTTGATTTTTCCATCTTTTTAATTTTTTTTAATTTAATTTCTTTTTCTATTGATGATGCAGAAACAATAGTTTTCTTTTCTTTATCATCGATTATTTGTGCTGATAAATTGTTTAAAGATTTAGTCACCGTTATTCTTAATCTGTTGTTATTAACATCTTTCAATTTTTTTCTATTTCTATATTTTCTTTTAATTTTATTATTTATTTTTTTCATTATTTCTTCTTACCTTCTTTTCTTAGAACAAATTGACCTTTTTCTTTAATGCCTTTGCCTTTATAGGGTTCAACAGGTTTTAAGTTTTTAATATCAGCTGCAATTTTAGATACTAGTTCCTTGTCTACACCGTTAATCTTAATAATTGTTTGTTTTTCTACAGTAATTTTGACATCTTTAGGAATCTTAAAGTTAACATCATGACTAAAGCCTATTTGTAGATTGAGTATTTCACCTTTCAAATTAGCTCTAAATCCAACACCATTTAATTCTAAAATTTTTTCGTGTCCAGACGAAACACCTGTAACAGCATTGTTAACTAAACTTCTATAAGTGCCCCACATGATAGATGTTTTTTTATCTATTTTCTTTTCTAATGGTAATATTTCAAAATCACTCTCGTTTAACTTCGATGAAAAAATTTTGTCATTAATATTTAATGTTTTAGTTCCTTTTGGACCAGTAATAATTAAATTAGAACCTTCAATTTTTATTGAAGAATCTTTAGGTATTTGTATATTTTTTTTACCAATTTTTGACATTAAAAGACCCTACAAATTATTTCACCACCAATATTATTTTTTCTAGCTTCTGTATCACTCATTACACCTTTGGGTGTTGAAAGTATAGCAAGACCTAGTCCATTCATAACTTTTGGTATACTAGTAGCTCTAGAGTAAACTCTACGTCCTGGTTTTGAGATTCTCTTAATTTCTTTAATTACAGGAAAACCTTCATAATACTTAAGCGAAACCTTTAAACTTGTTTTTTTATTTTCAGTCTTTTCAATAAAAAAATCTTTTATATAACCTTCGTTTTTTAAAATTTCTAAAATATTTTTTCTAAAATTCGATGATGGTATTACAATAGAATTTAACGATCTCATTTGGCCGTTTCTTATTCTTGAAAACATATCGCCTATTGGGTCAGTAAATGTCATAATTCTCCTACCAGCTTGATTTTGTTATACCAGGGATTTTTCCAGAAGACGCCATGTCTCTTAGTGCAATCCTTGATATTTTTAATTTTCTATAAACTCCGTGAGGTCTGCCTGAAACTTCACATCTATTTCTAATTCTTATTTTAGAAGAATTTTTTGGTAATTTGTTTAATTTTAATTGAGCTTCAAATCTCTCTGATAATTCTAATTTCCTGTTGTTAATTATCGATTTTAAAGCTGCTCTTTTTTTTGCATACCTTTTTACTAGCTTAATTCTTTTTAAATTTTTTTGTACTGCGCTTGTTTTAGCCATTTATATCCTCAGTTCTTTTTATTAATTAAGGGAAAATTAAATTCTTTTAACATTTCTAAAGTTCCCTCTTTACTTTTACTTGTTGTCACAATCACTATATCTAGACCTCTAATCTTATCTACTTTATCAAAATTAACCTCAGGAAAAATTATATGTTCCTTTATTCCAAAAGAATAATTATTAGAGCTATCTATACCCTTTGAAGATAATCCTCTAAAATCTTTAATTCTAGGCAAAGCTATATTTATCAACCTATCTATAAATTCATACATTTTGTCAGATCGTAAAGTTACTTTAACACCAGCATTTGATCCTTTTCTTGTTTTGAAGTTTGATATGGATTTTTTGAATTTCGTTATAACAGGTTTTTGCCCAGCTATAAGTGCGATATCTTCAGCGCATGCTTTTAGTTTTTTTCCATCAGATGCATCTTCTCCCAAACCCATATTAAGTATAATTTTTTCAATTTTAGGCACATCATGTTTATTAGTTAAAGATAGTTTGCTCATGAGCTTTGAAACTATTTCTTTGTTATATGAGTCTTTTAATCTTGGCATTATTTTTTAGTCAACTCTTTCTTTTCTTTTTTAACAACATCTATATTTTTAATATTTGACTGATGTATAAAACTTTCTCTGGATACAATTCCACCTTTATTTTCTTTAGTTGGTTTTGTATGCCTTTTAACTATATTTATTGCTTTGACTTTAACTTTATTTAATTTTCTACTAATTTCTAAAATTTCACCAGTTTTACCTTTATCTTTACCTGATATAATTTTTACTTGAGCTCCTTTTTTTAATATCATATTTATAATACCTCCGGTGCTAGTGAGATTATTTTTGTATGACCCCTTGTTCTTAATTCTCTTGTAACTGGTCCAAAAATTCTTGTGCCAATTGGTTCACCTTTGTCATCAGTTAAAACTACTGCGTTTTTATCAAATTGAACTTTTGATCCATCATTACGATAAATTTCTTTTCGAGTCCTAACTACAACTGCTTTATGGACAGCGCCTTTTTTAACTTTACCTTTTGGTATCGCATCTTTAACACTAATAACTATTATATCACCAACAGAAGCATATCTTCTTTTAGAACCACCTAATACTTTAATGCACTCAACCCTTTTTGCTCCTGTATTATCTGCGACTGTAAGCTCTGTTTGAATTTGTATCATTATTCAATTACCTGCCATGTCTTTTTTTTTGAAAAGGGTTTTGACTCCATTATTGAAACTGTTTCACCTTCTTTAAATCTATTAGTTTCATCATGCGCATGATATTTTTTAGATCTTTTAATTACTTTTTCATAAAAAGGGTGCTTGAATTTTCTTGTAACTTCTACAACAATTGTTTTATTGTTTTTAGCACTCGTAACTGTCCCTTTTAAAATTTTTTTGGTCATTTTGTATTCTTTATGGTTGTGTATAGTCTAGCTATACTTTTTTTAATTTGACTATATTGAGCTGGGTTATTAATTTGATTATTAATTTTTTTAAACCTTATATTAAACAAATCTTTTTTAAGTGTTAATATTTTTTTTTCAGCTTGATCTTTTGTCAATTTTTTATCTTCTTTCTTTTTGCTCATATCTATCTTTTAATAAACTTTGTTTTAATTGGAAGTTTAGCAGAAGCTTTGTATAAAGCTTCTCTAGCTATTTCTTCACTTACTCCATCAATTTCAAAAATAATTCTTCCAGGTTTTACTCTACATGCGTAATATTCTGGAGATCCTTTACCTTTTCCCATTCGTACCTCAGTAGGTTTTTTTGAAACAGGTATATTTGGAAATATTCTTGTCCAAACTTTTCCTGTTCTTTTCATATATCTAGTTAATGCGACTCTTGCAGCTTCTATTTGTTTTCCTATAATTCTCTCAGGCTCAATTGCTTTTAAACCAAATTGACCATAATTAAGTTTAACGGCTCTTGCAGCTTTGCCATGAATTCTACCTTTAAAGGCTTTTCTAAATTTAGTTCTGACTGGTTGTAGCATTTTTTACCCTTTCCTTTTTTTCTTTTTCTACATCTTTTGCCATCAACTCACCTTTATAAATCCAAACTTTGACACCTATAATTCCGTACGTAGTTAAAGCCTCAGCAACACCATAATCTATAGAAGCTCTTAATGTATGTGACGGTATGCTTCCTTCACGTAACCATTCTGTTCTAGCTATTTCATTTCCAGCTAATCTACCGCTTAGCATTACTTTAATACCTTTTGCATTCAATCTCATTGCTGATTGCATTGCTCTTTTCATTGCTCTTCTATATGCAATTCTTTTAACTAGTTGTTGAGCAATATTTTCTGCAACTAAATTTGAATTTAGTTCGGGTTTTTTAATTTCTTTGATATTTACATTCACATCGCCATCTGTAATTTTCATTATATTTTTTTTAATTTTTTCTATATCAGCACCCTTTTTTCCTATGACAAATCCAGGTCTAGATGTGTGAATCGAAACTGTACATTTTTTTGAGGACCTCTCTATAATAATTTCTGATACACCAGAGTTTGTAATATTTTTCTTAATATATTTTCTGATTTTAAAATCTTCGATTAGATATCTTCCAAAATCCTTCTTTTTTGCAAACCAAGTCGAATCCCAACCTCTATTAATTCCAAGTCTTAATCCTATTGGATTTATTTTTTGTCCCATTATTTGCTTACCTTTTTCTCTTTTTTCTCTTCTAGCACGATAGTTATCCTGCTGAATGGTTTTTTTATTGGACTTGCTCTTCCTTTAGCCCTTGGTCTGAATCTTTTCATTACTAATGACTTTCCAACATATGCTTCTTTAACAAATAAATTGTCAATATCAAATTGGTGATTATTTTCTGCATTTGATATTGCTGATTTTACTGTTTTACTTACATCTTTCGAGATTCTTTTTCTTGAAAATTCTAGATCTCTTAAAGCAATATCAGCTTTTTTTCCTTTAATAAAATTACACACCAAAGCAAGTTTTCTTGGACTGGTCCTTACATTTTTATTAATTGCCTTAACCAATGAATTATTTTTTTCCATTATTTTTTCTCTCCTGCCGGTTTAGCGGCTGGTGATGCTGCTTTTTTATCTGCTGGAGTATGTCCTTTAAAAGTTCTTGTTGGAGCAAATTCTCCTAGTTTATGACCCACCATTTCTTCAGATATAGTTATTGGTATAAAAGATTTTCCATTATGTATCATAAAGCTATGACCAACAAAATCTGGTATAATAGTTGAATTTCTAGACCACGTCTTAATTGGTTTTTTATTAGGAGCATCCTTAATTTTATCTATTTTTTTTAATAAACTCGGATGTACAAATGGACCCTTCCAAATAGATCTGGTCATTATCTTTTCCTTTTCTTTCTTCTTGTAATTATTAATTTATCACTTCTTTTTGGTCTTCTAGTTTTTAAACCTTTCGCAGATTGTCCCCATGGGGAAACTGGGCTTCTACCACCAGATGTTTTTCCTTCACCACCTCCATGTGGATGATCTACAGGATTCATGGCAACCCCTCTAGTTTGAGGTCTTTTTCCTCTCCATCTATTTCTACCAGCCTTACCAATCTTAATATTTTTTTGATCTGGGTTTGAAACACTGCCTATTGTTCCTATGCAGGCACTATTAACTTTTCTTGTTTCTCCGGAAGATAATTTTAGTATGGCATAATCTCCATCGTATCCAGACAATGTTATTGAAGAACCGGCTGATCTGGCCAATTTACCACCATTTCCTGGTATTAGTTCCACATTATGTATAGAGGTTCCTGGAGGTATATCTTTTAATTCTAATGTATTGCCAATTTTTATTTCAGCATTTTTTCCCGATTCTATCGTATCACCTATTTTTAAACCTTGAGGACAAATTATGTAAGATTTTACTTTATCCTCATAAGTTATTAAGGCAATGTACGCTGTTCTATTAGGGTCGTATTCAATTCTATCAACTGTAGCCTTAATGTCTTTCTTTTTTCTGAAAAAATCTATTATTCTAAATTTATGTTTTGATCCGCCTCCCATATGTCTAGAAGTAATACGACCTGCATTATTTCTTCCACCTGTAACATGTTGACCCTTAGTTAATGGCTTGAAAGAAGAACCTTTCCATAAATCGCTCTTATCTACAACAACAGTTCCTCTTGTTGACTTTGTATAAGGTTTAAATGTTTTTAAAGCCATAAAATTAAATTCCAGTTGTAAGATCTATACTTTGACCTTTTTTGAGAGTTATTATTGCTTTTTTATAACCACTTTTAATTGATTTTTTTCCTTGTTTCATCTTCAGTTTAGATTTTTGATTAATAATATTAACTTTTATCACATTAACTTTAAATAATTTTTCTATATTTCTTTTAATTGTCTTTTTATTTGCTTTTTCATGCACTTTAAATACAGTTTTATTTTGTTCTGATAAAATTGTAGCTTTTTCAGTAATTATTGGATGTCTAATAGAGTCTATGTGATTAATTTTTTTCATTTAAAAACCTATCTTGAATTTTTTTTGCTGATGTTGAAGTTATTATAACATTTTTATATTTAAAAATATCATAGATATTCGCACCTTCATCTTTGATTAATTTAATATTTTTTATATTTCTAGCAGACTGGTTTATATTTTTTATTGAGTCTGTATCCGATATTATTAATGCATTGGCTAAATTATTTTTTTCTAAAAATTTATTAAATTCTTTTGTTTTTGTTATTTTCTTTTTTACATCTGCAAGTATATGAAGTTTTTTATCTGAATTCTTTTTTGAAAGTGTTTGAGCTAAGGCTAGTTTTTTTACTTTTTTATTAATTTTTTTAACTTTATAATTTGCACCTTTGGGTCCATGGGCTACTCCACCACCAACAAATAAAGGTGCTTTTTTACTAGCGTGTCTTGCTCCTCCACCACCTTTTTGAGGAACAATTTTTCTTGTAGACCCTTTAATTTCATTCCTTTGTTTTGTTTTAGCAGTTCTTGGTTTAGCATGATTTAATTGCCAATCTATTACAAATTTAATTAATTTATGATTTACTTTTAACTTCACTAACTTATCTGAAATTTCTATAGAATCAGCTTTAGTACCATCAATATTTAAAAGAGGGAATTTCATTTACTTTTTACCTTTCTTAGCAGCTGCTTCTTTGACTTTTGCTTCATGTTTTTCTTTTATTGTTTTTCTTGTTATATTTTTAATCGCTCCTCTTAAAATTACTGTAGAATTTTTTGAGCCAGGAATAGATCCTTTTAAATATAATAAACTATTTTCTAAATCTGACTTAACTATTTCTAGATTTAACATTGTTCTTAATTTATCGCCCATATGACCAGCCATTTTTTTTCCTTTAAAAACTTTACCCGGGTCTTGTCTTTGTCCTGTAGAACCATGAGATCTATGAGAAACTGAAACACCATGTGAAGCTCTTAAGCCACCAAAATTCCATCTTTTCATAACACCTGCAAACCCCTTACCAATTGTCTTAGATCTTACGTCTAAAAATTTATTATCTTTAAAGATTTCTAAACCTAGTTCGTTTCCTTCTTTAAACCCTTCAGTATTTTCAACTCTAAATTCTTTAAGAATTTTCTTAGGTTCAGTATTTTTTTTAGTAAAATAACCCTTCATTTGCTTTGTTAATTTTGAATTTTTTAATCTAAAAAATCCTAATTTAACTGCGTTATAACCTCTTTTGTCTTTAGATATAACATCAAGAACTCTACCTTTTTCCACTCTTATTACTGTTACTGGAACTGACTGACCACTTTCCATAAACTCTCTAGTCATTCCTATTTTTGTTCCTATTAATCCAATGCTCATAATTTTATATCTTTATTTCTATATCTACCCCTGAAGCTAAATCTAATTTCATTAGAGCTTCGACCGTTTGTGGCGTTGGTTCTATAATATCTATTAATCTTTTGTGGGTTCTTGACTCAAACTGTTCTCTACTTTTTTTATCAATGTGTGGAGATCTAAGAACGGTATATCGTTCTATCCTAGTAGGTAATGGAATAGGTCCTTTTACTTGAGCACCTGTTCTTTTAGCTGTATTAACAATTTCTTCTGTTGAAAGGTCTAATATTTTATTGTCGTAAGCTTTAAGATGTATTCTTATATTTTGATTTTCCATAGATTAAGCTAGTTTCTTTGTTACTTCGTCTTGAACATTTTGAGGCACTTTATCGTAATGACTAAATTGCATTGTATATTGGGCTCTTCCTTGTGTAGATGATCTTAAATTATTTATATAACCAAACATATTTGCTAGCGGTACCGTTGCATTTATAGCTGTAGCATTTCCTCTTGCTTCTGTTGAGGCTACCTGACCGCGTCTACTATTTAAGTCACCAATTACATCGCCCATAAAATCTTCTGGTGTTACGACTTCAACTTTCATCATTGGTTCTAATAATTTTAACGTCGCTTTTGTGCAGGCTTCTCTAAAACACATTCTTGAAGCTATTTCAAAAGCTAGAACACTAGAGTCTACATCATGATGTAATCCGTCTAAAATTGTAACCTTATAGTCAATTACAGGAAAACCTGCTAATATTCCGCTCTCGGCTACACTTAAGACGCCTTTTTCTACGCCTGGTATAAATTCTTTTGGTATTGAACCGCCTTTAATTTTATTTTCTACTTCTCTTCCTTGGCCTGGTTCCAATGGCTCTACACTTAATGTAACTTTAGCAAATTGGCCTGAACCACCACTTTGTTTTTTGTGTATATAAGTGACTTCTGTTGAGCTCAAAATTGTTTCTCTGTATGCAACTTGTGGTGCACCAACATTTGCTTCTACTTTAAATTCTCTTTTCATTCGGTCTACGATAATATCAAGATGTAGCTCTCCCATACCTTTAATAATTGTTTGACCAGACTCTTCGTCAGATGTAACTCTAAATGAAGGATCTTCTTTAGCTAGTCTGCCTAAGGCTTCACCCATTTTTTCTTGGTCAGCTTTTGTTTTTGGCTCAACTGCAATTTCAATAACGGGATCTGGAAATTCCATTGGTTCTAACAAAATAGGTTTATTTTCATTACATAAAGTGTGACCAGTAATTGTATGTTTTAAACCTGCTAAGGCGACTATATCTCCAGTAGTTGCTTCCTTAATGTCTTCCCGACTGTTTGCATGCATAAGAAGCATTCTTCCAACTCTTTCTGTTTTTTCTTTTGAAGAGTTATATACTGATGTTCCGGCTTGTATTTTACCTGAGTAAATTCTTATAAATGTTAAAGATCCAACAAATGGGTCGTTAGCAACCTTAAAAGCTAAAGCTGAAAAAGGTTCAGCATCGTCAAAATTCATTTCTAATTTATCCTCTGAATTAAGTTTAGTTGCCTCAATAGATCCAATATCTTTGGGGCTTGGGAGGTAGTCAATAACAGCATCTAACAAGGGTTGAACGCCTTTATTTTTAAAAGCTGATCCAGTAGTTATAGGAACAAAGCTAAAGCCTAAGGTTCCTTTTCTTATACACCTAATTAAATCCTCTTCAGCAGGCTCTTTACCTTCGAGGTACGCCTCCATTAAGCTCTCGTCCTCTTCAACAGCTGCCTCAACTAATTCTTTTCTGTATGAAACTGCTTTTTCTTTTAGATCCTCTGGGATATCTACAACATCAAATTTTGCACCTAAATCCTCATTTTGCCAGATAATTGCTTTCATCCGCACAAGGTCTACAACACCTTTTAAGTTTGCCTCTGAACCGACAGGCAGTTGAAGAACAAGTGGCTTGCAACCCAGCCTGTCTTTAATCATTTCAACACAACGATAAAAATCAGCACCAGTTCTATCTAATTTATTTACAAAACATATTCTTGGTACTTTATATTTATCTGCTTGTCTCCAAACTGTTTCAGATTGAGGTTCTACGCCAGCAACACCATCGAAAACACATACAGCGCCGTCTAAAACTTTAAGAGATCTTTCAACTTCTATTGTAAAATCAACGTGACCAGGAGTGTCAATAATATTAATTCTGTGATCTCTCCAAAAACATGTGGTTGCTGCAGAAGTAATTGTGATACCTCTTTCTTGCTCTTGTTCCATCCAGTCCATAGTCGCAGCTCCATCGTGAACTTCACCTATTTTGTGACTTTTTCCTGTATAATATAAAACTCTTTCAGTCGTTGTTGTTTTTCCAGCATCAATGTGTGCCATGATACCTATGTTTCTATATTTATCTAAAGTGTATTTAACCATAATTTCTTACCATCTAAAATGTGCAAAAGCCTTATTAGACTCCGCCATTTTGTGAGTGTCTTCTCTTTTTTTAATTGCAGACCCTTTATTTTGCGAAGCATCTAAAAGTTCTGCATATAACTTTTCAGCCATTGTTTTGTTTTTTCTTTTACGTGTCGCATCCATTAGCCATCTTAAGGCTAAAGCTTGAGCTCTTTTAGCTTTAACTTCAACTGGTACCTGATAAGTGGCACCACCAACTCTTCTTGACCTACATTCTAAATTTGGTTTTACATTACTGATAGCCGTATTAAAAAGTTTTAAAGGATCTTCGTTATTTTTTAATTTGATTTTATCAAGAGCATCATAAAGAATTTTTTCAGCTGTAGATCTTTTCCCATCATACATTATAGAATTAATAAATTTAGAAACTACTTCAGAGTGAAATTTTGGATCTGGATAAACTTTTCGAACAGGAGCTTTTCTTTTTCTAGACATAAATTATTTTGGTTTTTTTGTTCCGTAAAGAGATCTTCTTTTCTTACGATTAGCTACACCTTGGGTGTCTAAATTACCTCTTAAAATATGATATCTTACACCTGGTAAATCTTTTACACGTCCGCCTCTTAACAATACAACAGAGTGTTCTTGCAAATTGTGACCCTCGCCTGGAATATAAGCTGTAACTTCAAAACCATTTGACAGTCTAACTCTAGCAACTTTTCTTAAGGCAGAATTCGGTTTTTTGGGTGTTGTTGTGTAAACTTTTACGCAAACACCACGTTTAAGTGGTTGTCTCTCAAGAGCCGGAACTTTATTTCTGGCAATAGGTTTAATTCTACTTTTTTTAATCAATTGATTAATTGTCGGCATAATAATATTTTGAAGTTAAAGTAAGAAATACCTATTTATAAAATTTGTTAGTGTTTAAGGTTTTAATACACCTTACTTCTAACATTCAAAATTTGCCGTAAAATAACACTGAATCAATGAAAGTCAATATTTAACGATTTTTTTTTAAGCTAAATTAGGCTGTTTGGTCAGTTGCTACTGGGGCTGATTCAAGCTCTTGTTTCTTAAGTTGCTCTAATCTCGCTTTATCCAGTTCTTTCGCTTGTTTATCCCAATCAATTTTAGTCAAACCAGTACCAGCTGGGACTAATCTACCAACTATTACATTTTCTTTTAGTCCTTCTAGGGAGTCTGTTTTTCCTTTAATAGATGCATCAGTTAACACTCTAGTGGTTTCCTGAAATGATGCAGCAGAAATAAATGAATTAGTTTGTAAAGATGCTTTAGTAATACCTAATAATATTCTCTCATAAATTGCTGGTTTTTTCTTTTCTTCTCTCAATTGTTCGTTAATTACATTTATATCTAATAAATCAATCACTTCACCAGATAATAATTTAGAGTCTCCAGGATCTTTAATTTCAACCCTTTTTAACATTTGTCTAACGATTGTTTCTATATGTTTATCGTTAATTACAACACCTTGAAGCCTATAAACTTCTTGAACTTCAGTTATGAAGTACTCTGTTAGCTTTTCAACGCCTAAAACTCTTAAAATATCATGCGGCAAAGGAGCTCCATCTAACAAATATTCTCCTTTTTTAATTTTTTCTCCTTGATTAAAATTCACATGTTTTCCTTTTGGTATTAAATAGTTTGAAGTCTCTCCTTTTGAAGAAACGATTGAGATTTTTTGTTTTCCTCTAACTTCTTTTCCAAATTCAATTACTCCGTCATTTTCAGCTATAATAGCACTATCTTTTGGTTTTCTCGCTTCAAATAATTCAGCAACACGAGGTAATCCTCCTGTTATATCTTTTGTTTTAGATGTTTCTTTTGGTAATCTTGCAAGTACATCACCGGCTGAAATCTTTTGTCCATCTTTAACTGATAAAACGGTATCGGGTACTAAATAATACCTAGCTTCATTGCCATCTGCTTTTTTAATTATTTCACCTTTATCATTTCTTAAAGTTATTCTAGGTTTAAGTTCAGAATTTTTTGATGAAGATTTCCAATCAGTTACTGATTTAGATGATAAACCAGTTGCGTCATCTAAGGTTTCTGTTAACGAACTCCCTTCCATTAAATCCATATAATTTGCGACACCACTTGTTTCTGCAATCACTGGCAATGTATAAGGATCCCATTCAGCTATTTTTTTACCTTTTTCTATAATATCACCATCTTTAAAAAATAATTTAGATCCGTAATTAACTTTGTATATTGCTAATTGTCTTCCACTATCATCTTCTATACTTAATTGGGTATTTCTACCCATTACAATAATATTTTTTTTAGAATCTTCAATTAAATTCTTATTTATAATATTTAGTTTTCCTTTGGTTTGTGAAACTATTTGGGACTCTTCTTTAATTTGAGCTGTTCCGCCAACGTGGAAAGTTCTCATTGTTAATTGTGTTCCAGGCTCACCTATTGATTGAGCTGCAATCATACCGACTGCTTCTCCTATACTTACTAGTTTTCCTCTTGCTAGATCTCTTCCATAACATATTTGACAAACACCTTTTTTTGACGCGCAGGTAATTACTGAATAAACGTTAACAGATTTTACTCCTGCTGCATCTATTTTTTCACAATCAAATTCATCAATTAATTTATCTTTTTTAAGAATCACTTCTCCTGTAACTGGATTCTTAATATTTTCAGCTATGACTCTTCCTAAAACTCTTTCTGATAAACTTACAAGGATATTTCCTCCCTCGATTATTTCAGAAATGGTAACAGAAGATCTCTTTTTTGGATCACATTCTGCTTTTGTAATCTGTACGTCTTGAGCAACATCACATAATCTTCTTGTTAAGTAACCGGAGTTCGCTGTTTTTAGAGCTGTGTCCGCTAACCCTTTTCTCGCACCGTGTGTTGAATTGAAATATTCTAGAACTGATAAACCTTCCTTAAAATTTGAAATTATGGGTGTTTCAATAATTTCACCAGATGGTTTTGCAATAAGACCTCTCATGCCAGCTAACTGTTTCATTTGAGCCTGTGATCCTCTAGCACCAGAATCTGCCATCATGTAAACTGAATTAGTCTCAATCCGATCATCTTCATATATTTTTTCTGCTGATGAAATTTCTTTCATCATTTCGTTTGCCACTGTATCAGTACATTTAGACCATATATCGACAACTTTATTATACTTTTCACCTCTAGTTATTAATCCATCTGAATATTGTTTTTCATAATCTTCTATTTGTTTTTTAGTATTATTAATTAAACTTTCTTTTGTTTTAGGTATCAACAAATCATCTTTACCAAATGAAATACCAGCTTTAAAAGCGTGTTTAAATCCTAAGGTTTTAATTTTATCGCAAAATATTACAGTTTCCTTTTGTCCGCAAAACCTAAAGATTATGTCTATTAATTCTGAAACATTTTTTTTAGTTAAAAGTTTATTTACTAGAGCAAATTTTATATTTGTATTTTTTGGCAATATATTTGCTAAAAGAAATCTTCCTGGAGTACTTGTGTATTTTTCGATTTGAGTATTTCCGTCTGCATCAGTAGCCATATATGTTGAGATAATTTTTGAATGTAGACTTATTGACTTATTTTCTAATGCTTGTTCAATTTCATCTATGTTAGAAAAAATACCCTTTGGTTTCTTTTCATTTTCATCTGCTTGGGATAAATAATAAATACCTAAAACAATATCTTGGCTAGGTACGATGATAGGTTTACCATTCGAAGGGCTTAAAATATTGTTTGTTGACATCATTAAAACTCTTGCTTCTAATTGAGCTTCTAAACTTAAAGGAATATGAACAGCCATTTGATCGCCATCAAAATCAGCATTAAAAGCAGCACAAACTAGCGGGTGTAATTCAATAGCGTTTCCTTCAATAAGTTTTGCTTCAAATGCTTGTACTCCTAATCTGTGAAGTGTTGGCGCTCTGTTTAAAAGTATTGGATGCTCCCTGATGATATGTTCAAGGCAATCCCATACTTCACTTTTTTCTTTTTCAACAAGTCTTTTTGCTTGTTTAATAGTAGTAGCAAGACCTAATTTATCAAGTCTAGCATATAAGAAAGGCTTAAATAATTCTAACGCCATTTTTTTTGGTAAACCACACTGATGTAATTTTAATTCAGGTCCAACAACAATTACCGATCGACCTGAATAATCAACTCTTTTTCCTAATAAATTTTGTCTAAATCTTCCTTGTTTACCTTTCAACATTTCAGCTAAAGATTTAAGTGGACGTTTACCTGTACCAGTAATTACTCTACCTCTTCTACCATTATCAAACAAAGCATCAACAGACTCTTGAAGCATCCTTTTTTCATTTCTAACTATTATGTCTGGAGCTTTTAAATCTAATAATCTTTTTAAACGGTTATTTCTATTTATAACTCTTCTGTAAAGATCATTTAAATCAGATGTAGCAAATCTTCCTCCGTCTAATGGAACTAAAGGTCTTAGTTCAGGTGGTATAACTGGAACTGAAGTCAAAATCATCCACTCTGGTTTATTTCCAGAGCTAATAAATGACTCTACTAATTTTAATCTTTTAATAGTTCTTTCTTCTGTAACTTTAGATTTAATACCCGCAAGTGACTCTCTTAATTTTTTTTGTTCGCTTTGAAGATCTAAATTAATCAAAATTTCTCTAACTGCTTCTGCACCAATTCCTGCAGTAAAAGCATCTTCACCAAATTCCTCTTGCGCCTTTAGTAGTGCTTCTTCAGAAATTAATTGACCTTTTTTTAAAGTTGTTAGACCTGGTTCAATAACTATGAAACTTTCAAAATATAAAACTTTTTCTACTTCTTTTAGCTTCATATCAATCGTTAAAGATATTCTACTAGGCAATGATTTTAAGAACCAAATATGAGCTACTGGACAAGCTAAATCTATATGACCCATTCTTTCTCTTCTAACATTTGATTTTGTTACTTCTACGCCACATTTTTCACAAATTATTCCTCTGAATTTCATTCTTTTATATTTACCACATAAACACTCATAGTCTTTTACTGGACCAAAAATTCTTGAACAAAACAAACCATCTTTTTCTGGTCTAAAAGTTCTATAGTTAATTGTTTCAGGTTTTTTAATCTCTCCATAAGACCAAGATTTTATTTTTTCAGGACTTGCT
>Ga0233444_10003266_pt1 | contig 16256 bp, 13 predicted proteins | sample SI_124_October20_6_FD_182792 | JGI IMG/M metagenome (GOLD analysis project Ga0233444, IMG submission 182792) | Seawater microbial communities from Saanich Inlet, British Columbia, Canada - SI_124_October2016_10_MG | ecosystem: Environmental > Aquatic > Marine > Inlet | place: Canada: British...
TGTAAATCTGCTCTGGAAGCAAGTGTTAAGTATTTGGCAAGAGATCTAGGTTCAAAAGGAATGCGTGTTAACGCAATAAGCGCTGGTCCTATTAAAACTTTAGCAGCATCTGCCATTGGAGATGCAAAATTTTTGTATAAATGGAATGAAGATCATTCTTTTTTGAAAAGAAATGTGGACATTCATGATGTAGGAAATTCAGCTTTATATCTACTAAGTGATTTAGCTGCAGGTGTAACTGGTGAAATTCATTATGTTGATGCCGGATACAATAAAGTAGGGATGCCTGATCCTAAAAATATCACCTAAATAATAATCTAGATAAAATTCATTTTACATAAAGTTATGAAGATTATTAAAAATTTTTTTTATCTTTTTATTATCTATTAAACTTTTAATAAATATTTCGGGAGGACACAGATATTCATCTGTAATTCTTAAAGATTTTATAAAATTTTTTTCTATTAATTTGTAACCAAAAGCGCTAATAATTTTTTTAAAAATTTTCACTTACATTAAATTATTCAGCTTTGACCTGTTTCATTGATAGTTTTACTTTACCTCTGTCAAAGCCAACTACTTTTACTGAAACTTCGTCACCTTCTTTTACAACATCTCCAACTTTTTCAACTCTTTTAGCCGCAAGTTCAGAAATATGTACAAGACCATCTTGTTTGCCTAAAAAGTTTACAAATGCACCAAATTCCATAATTTTTACTACCTTGCCTTTATAAATTTTTCCCATTTCAGGTTTTGCAACTAAACTTTTAATAAATTCAATTGCTTTGTTTCTAGACTCTTCATCCGGAGCAGCAACTGTTACTTCTCCAGTATCTTTAACGTCAACTTTTGCACCAGAAGTTTCAACTATTTCTCTAATAGTTGCTCCACCTTTACCTATTACTGTTGCTATATCTTTTTTATCAACTTTGATAATTTCCATTTTTGGTGTGTGTTTTGAAAATTCTTTTCTAGAATCCTTAAGTGCTTTGTTCATTTCACCTAAGATATGCTCTCTGCCACCTTTTGCTTGGTCTAAAGCTTTTTCCATAATTTCAAAAGTAATACCTGTAATTTTAATATCCATTTGAAGGGATGTAATACCATTTTTTGTACCAGCTACTTTAAAATCCATATCTCCTAAATGATCCTCATCTCCTAAAATGTCTGATAAAACTGAAAAATCATCACCTTCTTTGATTAAACCCATTGCTATACCTGCAACTGGTTCTTTGATTGGAACACCTGCATCCATAAGAGCCAATGAAGTTCCGCAAACTGTTGCCATTGATGATGAGCCATTAGACTCGGTAATTTCGGAAACCACTCTTAAAGTATATGGAAAGTCTTCACCTTTTGGTAAAGATGAATTAATTGCTCTCCATGCTAATTTCCCGTGACCTACTTCTCTTCTTCCTGTGCCTATTCTTCCGCATTCTCCAACAGAAAAAGGAGGAAAATTGTAGTGCAACATAAATCTGTTTCTTTGCATTCCACTTAAGCTTTCAACTCTTTGTTCGTCATCGGACATGCCTAAAGTAGTTACAACTAATGCTTGAGTTTCACCTCTAGTAAATAAAGCAGATCCATGTGTTCTTGGTAATACTCCAACTTCACATTTAATTTGTCTAACATCAGCTAAACCTCTTCCATCAATTCTCTTTTTATCTTTTATAATTGCTGTTCGAACAATATCTTTTTCGAGCGACTTTAATTGAGCCATAACTTGGTTCTCAGTTATGTTTTCATCTTCAGCAAACATTTCTTTGCATTTTGATTCTATTTCTGAAATAGCAGTTGATCTTTTCTTTTTGTCTATTTCTTTGAAAGCTTTTCTTAAATCTACTTCAACAACACCAGCAATTTTCTTTTTAATTTCTGAATGATCTACTTCTTCGACTTCCCATTTAGGTTTACCTGCTTTTTTAGCAAGTTTTTCTATTGCTTCTATTACTGGTATAAAACTTTCATGTCCAAATTTTACTGCATCTAACATTACTTTTTCTGAAAGACCTGAAGTTTCTGACTCTACCATTAAAACAGCATCTTTAGTTCCGGCTATGACTAAATCTAATTCTGAGTCTACTAACTCTTCTGGTGAAGGGTTTAATAAATATTTACCATCTTTGTAACCAACTCTACTTGCTGCTATTGGTCCGCCAAATGGCAATCCTGAAATAGCTAACGAAGCGGAACATGCAATAATTGAAAGCACGTCAGCTTGGTTTTCACCATCGTATGATAATACTGTAGGCAACAATTGAACCTCATTCATAAAGCTGGACGGAAATAACGGTCTAATGGGTCTATCAATCAATCTTGAAATTAATTGCTCTGACTCAGTCGGCCTTGCTTCTCTTTTAAAGTATCCGCCAGGAATTTTTCCCGCAGCATAATATTTTTCCTGGTAATTTACTGAAAGTGGAAAAAAGTCTTGTCCGTCTCTTAATTTTTTTGCACCAACAACAGTTGCTATCACAACTGTTTCACCACACGTTGCTATAATTGCTCCATCTGCTTGACGTGCTATTTTACCAGTCTCTAAAGTTAATTTTTTTCCATTAACTTCTAGTTCTTCTTTTTGAATGTTAAACATTATTTCCTTAAATTTAATTGTTTTAAAACCTTTTGATATGATTCAGGTTTATTTTTTTTTAGGTATGAAAGTAATTTTTTTCTTTTATTAACTGATTTAGTCATTCCTACAGCTGAGTGCTTATCTTTTTTCGCATTTTTGAAATGTTCAGCTAATTTTGATATTTTATCTGTAAGTAATCCTATTTGTATTTCTGTTGAACCAACATCTTTTTCATGTGTGGCCAAAGATTTAATTGTATCGCTTTTTTTCTTTATCATTTTCTTTGTTTTTCTTTATTAATTTTTCAATCTTTTCAGCATATTCAAATGAGTTATCTTCTACAAATGTAAGTTTAGGAAGAAACTTTATATCTAGCCTTTTAGACAGGGCTCTTCTAACAAGATGTGAGTACTCCGTCAAGATCCTAACTGTTTCCCTGGTGTCTGCTCCACCTAAGGGAATAACATATACTCTGGCTGTTTTTAGATCTGGGGTCATTCTTACTTCAGTAACTGTAATTAATTTAGAGTTTACTAAAGGTATTTTTGCTTCATTTCTGATCAATAACTCACCTAAATTCTGTTTTACCAGTTCCCCTACTCTTAGTTGTCTTTGACTGTACGACCTTTGTGAAGATTGATTTCCCATTAAATTGACCTTTGTATTTCCTCCGCTAAAAAGGACTCAATTATATCTTTTTCTTTAAAATCTATAAAATCTTTTAAACTTATCCCGCATTCTAAACCTGTTCCTACTTCTTTAACCTGATTTTTTTCTCTGTAAATTGTTAAAATTTCTCCAGTATAAACGACAACACCGTCTCTTATTATTCTTGCTTTAGATCTGCTTTTGATTTCTCCGTTTACAACTTTAGAACCTGCTATTTTTCCAGCATTAGAAACTGCAAACACTTTTTGAATCTCTGCGCTTCCTAGAACTGTTTCTTTTATATCAGGATCTAAAAGTCCAGATAAAGATTTTGAAACATAATCTAGAGCTTCATAAATAATATTAAAATATTTTATATCTATTTTTTGTTCTTCGGCTAATTTTTTTGATTCTCTATTGGGTTTGACGTTAAAACCTATTAATATTGCGTTTGACGCTTTTGCTAAAGAAACATCTGTTTCATTAATCATGCCAATATCTGATAAAATAATTTTTGCTTCAACTTCTTCATGTTCGATTTTATTGATAGCCATTTTTAACGCTTCACTTGAACCTTGCACATCAGATTTAATTATAATATTTAATTCATCTTTACCTTTTACATCATCAAATAAAGCTGTTTTGTCTTTTACTAGAACTTTATTTTGATCGGAATTAATTTGTTTAAATTCTGCCATTTTTTTTGCTTCTACCTCATCTTTGGTAACCATGAATTCTGCTCCCGCATAGGCCGAACTATTCATTCCAAGAATTTCAACAGGCATTGAAGGAAGAGCTTCATTAACAATTTTTCCATCATAGTTAATCATTGCTCTTATTTTTCCCCAAGTATTTCCACAAATAAAATGATCACCTCTTTTTAATTTGCCATTACTAACTAAAATAGTCGACACAGGTCCCTTTCCCTTATCTATTTTAGACTCGATAACAACACCTCTTGCTTGATCTGAGAAAGAGGCCTTTAAATCAAGTATCTCTGACTGCAATAGAATACTTTCTTTTAACTTATCTAGATTAAGCTTTTTTAATGCAGAAACTTCAACGAAAAGTGTATCACCACTTAAATCTTCTGCGATTAACTCGTATTGCATCATTTCATTTTTAATTTTACTTATGTTCTTTTCAGGTAAGTCACACTTATTTATTGCAACAATTATAGGTACTTTAGCAGCTTTAGCGTGTTTTATAGCTTCTACAGTTTGTGGTTTTATTCCATCATCTGCGGCAACAACTAATATAACTATATCTGTTATTTTTGAACCTCTTGCACGCATTTCAGTGAACGCTGCGTGCCCAGGTGTATCTATAAATGTAATTAATTTATTATCATTGGTCTTTACCTGGTAAGCGCCAATATGTTGCGTTATGCCTCCGTGCTCTCCTGAAACAACATTGCTGTCTCTTAAGGCGTCCAATAAAGAGGTTTTACCATGATCTACGTGACCCATTATTGTTACGACAGGCGGCCTTGTTTGTACATCTCCCTTTAAATTTTCTCGTTTTTTCTGAACTTCCAAGTTTGGTTTTTCTTCTAAAACAGGAGTGTGACCAAATTCTTTTACTATATATTCAGCTGTGTCTTTATCTATTACATGATTAATTGTTGCCACCACCTTCATATTAAATAAAAATTTAATTACATCATTGGATTTTTCTGCCATTCTATTGGATAATTCTTGAATAGTTATTTTTTCTGGAATTTTTACGTCACGCAAAACTTTTTTAAATTCTTTTTTGTCACCGTCTGGATTATTTTTTTTCTCTTTTAACCTTGCTCGTTTAACAGAAGCCAAACTTCTTTGTTTAATTTCAATTTCTTCTACATTTAATGCTCTTGAAACAGTCAGTTTAAAATCTCTTTTATCTATGGGGCCTTTAAGTTTTAATTTGCTTTTTCCTGTAGGTTTATCGTCTTTCTTTATAAAAGCCTTAGTTGCCTGTTGCTCGACAAATTTTCTTGCAAAGTTTTTCTTTTTAGGATCGAGGTTTTTTACTTGGGCTTGATTTGTGTTAACTTTATTGAAATTTTTATTACCTTTAAATGGTTCTCTTTTTTTAACAGCAAAAGATTTTTTTCCGTCAGTGCTTATAGAAGTTGTGTCAATTTTCTTTTTTAAATCTGATGAAATTGTAAGTGTCTTTTTTTTTTTGTCTTTTTCCATAACATTACTTGTACGCTATCTCTCTAGCTGACATAATTAATTCGTCTGCTTCTTTTCTTGATAAAGAAAATTCTTCTAGATACCCATCTATTCTAATTTTTTTTCCTTTAATCTCATCAAAACCACCAATTAATTCATCGGATGATAAATCAGCAAAATCATTTATTTTTTTAATATTTTTCTGACCTAGTATTACAAGCATACCTTGCGTCATACCTTTCAAATTAATTAAAGCTTCTTCGACACCCAATTCTTTAAGCTTGAGAGCTACAGCTTCTTTTTCTTTAATCAAAGTTTCTTTTGATCTATTGATCAATTCATTTGCTGTTTCTTCGTCAATGGCTTCAATTTTTGCAATATCTTCGGGTGCAGCTTGAGAAATATCTTCTATACTTGGAAATCCTTCTGAAACTAAAAGCTGGCCCAAAGTTTCATCGACTTCCAAGTTTTTAACCAATGTATCGGTTCTTTCTTTAAATTCAGCTTGTCTTCTCTCTGAGTCCTCTTTATCTGTAAGAATATCTATTTCAAAGTTAGTTAGCTTTGAAGCAAGCCTTACATTTTGTCCTCTTCTACCAATAGCTTTACTAAGATTTTCTTCGGTTAAAATTATATCAATTCTTTTATTGTCTTGATCAATTAGGACTCTTTGAATTTCAGCAGGTGATAATGACTCTGAAATCAATGTCGGCAAATCTTCAGTCCATTTGATAATATCAATTTTTTCACCATGTAATTCATTTACTATTGTTTGAACTCTACTTCCTCTCATACCGACACAAGCTCCAACTGGATCTATTGATGAATCTTGTGAATTGACACAAATTTTAGCTCTACTTCCTGGATCTCTTGCAACTGATTTAATTTCAATAGTTCCCTCATAAATTTCAGGCACTTCTTGAAAAAATAATTTTGCTAAAAATTGCGGATGGGCTCTTGATAAAAAAATTTGGTGCCCTTTCAATTCTTTTTTTACTTCATAACAATAAGCTTTTACACGATCACCTGTTTTTAAAATTTCTCTTGGTATTAATTCATCTTTTTTAATTACACCTTCAGCCTTGCCTAGGTCTACGATAACATTCCCATACTCTAATCTCTTAATAATACCACTTAATATTTGGCCCTGTTTTTCTATAAAATCTTCGTATTGTCTATTTTTTTCTGCTTCTCTAACTCTACTACTTATTACTTGTTTGGCACTTTGTGCAGCAATTCGTCCAAAGTCAATTTGAGGAAGTTCTTCAAAAATTTTTTCTCCTACCTTAAGTTCAGTATTTTGTGGCTTTATTTTTTTTGCCTCATCCAAAGTAATTTCTCTAGAAAAGTCCTCTACTTTTTCTACTATATCTAAAACTTTTTGAATTTTTATATCACCACTTTCTCTGTCAATTATAACTTCAATATTATTGTCATTACCAAATTTTGTAAGAGCCGCTTTTTGAATAGCGCTTTCCATTGAACCTATTACCAATTCTTTATCAATAGATTTCTCGTTTGCAACAGCCTCGACTATTCTTAAAAGTTCTAATTTATCTAATCCTCTATTTAACATATTATTGCTCCTAAAAAAAAATGGGCTAGTGCCCATTTTGAAAGTTTGATTATTAAATATCTTTTAAAAGAAAATTATGGTTTTTTCAAGATTACAGTTTAAATAAGTCAGTTTTATCTGTTTTTTCCCAACTAAATTCCCCATTATTTGATGGCTTCCTACCAAAGTGACCGTATGCGGAGGTAATTTCATATATTGGATTATTTAATTTTAACATTTCACGAATACCTCTTGGCGAAAGGTTAAAATTGTTTTCAATAATCTTTTTTATTTTTTCAACCTTAGAGTCATCTCCATTTGCTAATTTTAAAAAAATAGAGAGGGGTTTGGATACACCAATTGCATAAGCTAGTTGAATTAGGCATTTTTGAGAAACGCCAGATGCAACAATGTTTTTAGCTAAATATCTTGCCGCATAAGCTGCAGATCTATCTACTTTAGTTGGATCTTTACCAGAAAAAGCTCCACCACCATGTGGCGCTGCACCTCCATATGTATCTACAATAATTTTTCTTCCTGTTAAACCGGTATCACCATCAGGACCACCTATTATAAACTGCCCAGTAGGATTTATATAAATTTCTTTTGTGTTTAAATCAGCTAAATAATCTTTTGGAATAGATTTTTCAATATAAGGAAAAATTAAATTTTTTACTTTTTCTTGATTTAAGTCTTTTGAATGTTGTGTCGATATAACGACTGATGTGACTTTAGTTGGTTTATCATTTTCGTATTGCATAGTTACTTGACTTTTAGAGTCAGGTTCTATTCCTTGTAAGGCACCTTTTTTACGGTCTTCTGCCATTAATCTTAGAATTTTATGAGAAAAGTGTATAGGGGCTGGCATCAATTCTTCTGTTTCATTACATGCATAACCAAACATTATTCCCTGATCTCCTGCACCTTCATCTTTGTTATCCTTTGAATCAACTCCCATTGCAATATCTTTAGATTGTTCATGTAAAAAAGTATCTATATTTACTGTCTTCCAACTAAAACCTTCTTGGTCGTACCCAATATCTTTTATACAATTTCTTACTTTTTGAATTAATTCATCTTTATCTATTTTTGGACCTCTGGTTTCTCCTGCTAGAATAACTTTGTTCGTAGTTGTCAAGGTTTCACAAGCAACTCTCGAAACTGGGTCTTTTGATAAATAAGAGTCAACAACCATATCTGAAATACGGTCACACACTTTGTCAGGGTGCCCTTCAGAAACAGATTCACTGGTAAATAAATAGTTATTATTTTTCATTTTTATTTTTAAAGATTATATAAATTAAAAAATATGAAAATAAAAGAATAAAAAAAATTAAATTATTTTTATTTTTATATTTTGTTTTAATTAAAGGTACTTCATACTCTATATTTCCTGCTTCATCGATGTTAAGTTTTTTAATTACTTCACCTTTGTTATTAATTATTGCACTTATTCCTTTATTCGCCGATCTTATTAAAAAAGAATTTTGTTCAACAGACCTAAAGATGCTTTTAGCAAAGTGTTGAGAAGGTCCAATAGTATTGCCAAACCATCCGTCTTCAGAAATATTTACAATCAGATTAGTATTTTTATCACTTTTTTGTATTAAGTTTGAAAATATAATTTCATAACAAATCATAGGTAGAATATTTAAATTGTCTATGACAAGATTTTCTTGTTTTTCACCATTTAAATAGGAGCCTATTCCTTCTGTTATTTTCTTTAATCCTATCTTACTTAAAAAAACTTCAAATGGTAAAAATTCACCGAACGGGACAAGTTTTTGTTTATTGTATTGCTGAATAATTTCAAACTTATTATTTATAAGGATTATACTGTTATAGAATTGACCCTTTTCTTTATCCAACCTGTTAATGCCAAATATGATAAAATGATTGTCACTAAATTTTTTACTTATAATTTTCTTAAACTTATAAGCTTCATTAAAACTGTAACCGCTTAAAGGACCTTCAGGCCAAATAAACAAGGTTTTTATTTGGCTATTTGGTTCACTATATCTTACTAATTTTTTTAGCCTTTTTTCTATTTCTTTATTTGAGAGCCCATATTCTAAATCAAAATTTGGAGAGATAACTTTAACATTAAATTTTAGTCCTTGGGAAGTTAAAGACAAATTATTTTTATTAATAGAAAAATTTCCATAAATGTACAAACTAAAAAAAATTAACATTAGTGAAACTAATGTGAACATTTTTTTTTGAATACTCGTTTTAAAAAATAAAACTGAGGGCAAAACAAATAATGTTATTATAAGAAGATTAAAAGTAAAAAAACCAGTTAAATGCAGAAATTGAATAATTTCCGTTGACCATGAAAAACTATAAGCCCACAGATTCCAGGGAAAACCAGTCAATATTTTAGCTCTTATAAAATCTGAAAAAGCTAAAGCACCAGAAAAAATTAATATGGAAGAATAATTTAAATTCAAATATGGGCCAATCAAGATTATTATAATACTAAAAAACAAACTCAAAAATAACGGTATAAGTATCAAAGCAAAAGGTATTAGAAATTTAAAGTTTTCATCGAATGTTAACGAATGGGTTATCCAGTGTAATCCACTTAAATAAAATCCAAAACCAAATGAAGTGCCGAGAATAAATAGGTTTTTATAATATGACTTTTTTCTGTATTTGCTCTTAGATTTCTTTTTTATAAAAATAATAAAATAAAATATAAATGGTAATATAATAAAATTAACAAATGTATAATTAAATGGTTGAAAAGATAATACGGTTAAACAACCAAGTATAAAGGGGATAAAATACAAAACTAAAGATCGATTGCTTAGATATTTATTAATCATTTATTTTATATATTTTAAAAAATTTTTTTCAACTAAACTCATTTTCTTAAAGTCCTTTTTTTTTTTGTGATCATATCCAAATAAATGGACAAGTCCGTGTACCCAAAGTGAGTTAAATTCTGATTTAAATTTTGCAATAATTATTTTATTTCTTATTTTGCTTAAGTTAACAATAATATCTCCTAAATAGATTTCTTTTTCTTTTTTTAGCCTCCTGAGCAATTCCTTTTTTTCATAAAATGGAAAAGATAAAACATCGGTAGTCTTATTTTTTTTTCTAAATTTCTTATTAAGTTTTTTTATCTCTTTATTTCCTGATAATAATAAAGTGCAAATAATAATATTTTTTTTAAAATTTTTATTTTTTTTGTTAAAAAATTTTATCTTATTGTTAATAAAACTTGAGGGGTTTTTAATATAACGTTGCCAGTTTAAGTCAGCAGTGACTACATTAATCTTGATCATTAATGTTTTTGATTTGATAAGCTCTAATTATTTTTGAAACTAAGGGGTGTCTTACAACGTCACTATGATCAAATTCTATAACTCTTATTTCATCGAGATCTTTTAAAATATTTTTTGATTTAATAAGTCCTGAATGAGATTTATTTAATAAATCAATTTGAGATGGATCTCCATTTACTGCTAATTTTGAATTTTCACCAATTCTTGTTAAGAACATTTTAATTTGTGTTTCTGTTGCATTCTGAGCTTCGTCCAATATTGCAAAACTATTTTTTAATGTTCTGCCTCTCATGAAAGCTAATGGGGCTATTTCAATTTCCCCTGTATCAATCTTTTTGTCTATAATATCAGTTCCAAATAATTCGTACAAAGCGTCGTACAAAGGTCTAAGATACGGGTCAACTTTTTCTTTCATGTCTCCTGGAAGGAATCCTAATTTTTCGCCAGCTTCAACTGCTGGTCTTGATAAAATAACTCTTTCAATTTTTTTTTCCATTAACAAGGTTACTGCAACTGAAACAGCTAAAAAACTTTTTCCTGTTCCAGCTGGTCCCAATGACATAACTATATCATTTTCTTTTAGAGCTTTTATATAATCTGACTGTTTTTCAGATCTAGCAATAACTGATTTTCTAGGCGTTTTAATTAATTGCTGGAATGATTTAACATTTGAGTTTTCTAAATCTATATTTTTTTTCACTGATAATACTATATCGTCTTTTTCAATAACTTTTGTTAAAATATATTTATTTATTAAAAATTTAATAGCTTCACAAAATACATTAAGGCTATCTTGAGTGCCTTTACATGTTATCGAGTTTCCTCTGAAATAAACGATTGTACTTGTTAACTTTGAAAGTTGCTTTAAATTTTGGTCAAATTGACCAACTATTAACATAAGCATTTCATTGTCTATAATTTGTAGGTTTAATGTTTCTTTGTCTATTTTTTTAATAATCAAATTTTGATTTAACTTATTAAGTTCTAGCATGATTTAAGCTGCAAATTCCTTGTTATTTGGTTCGTCATCTATTGCTCCAAATATTGTATTACGATTTATATCTTTTACTTTAATTTTTCTTATTTGCCCAACTAGATTAGTATCACTTGAAACAATTACAGAATTAAAAAATTCATCTCTACCAAAATAATTATTTCCAACTTTAGTTAAATTTTCAAAAAGGACTAGTAGAGAAGTATTGTATAATTTCTTTCTATAATCTTTCTTAATTTGATAGGCAATTTCTTGGAATTCTTTTAATCGATCTTTAGTTATATTGTCATCAATTTTTTTTAAACTCGCAGCTGGCGTGCCAGGCCTTGCGTTAAATACAAAAGAGAAAGAATTAATAAATTTGACTTCTTTCATAAGCTTTAAAGTTTTTTCAAAATCCTCTCTATTTTCTCCAGGGTAACCAATGATAAAATCACTTGAAAATTTGATATTTGGTTGAATATTTTTTAGCTTCTTAATTTTATCAAGATAATCCTCAACTGTGTGCCTCCTATTCATAGAATCTAAAATTTTATTTGATCCACTTTGTACAGGCAGGTGTATTAAGGGCATTAATTTATCACATTGACCGTGAGCTTTTATCAAATCATTAGTAAAATCTCGAGGATGTGAAGTTGTATATCTTATTCTTTTAAGATCTTTAATTTTAGCAATTTCAAAAATTAAATTTGAAAGTTTATTTCCTCTAAAATTGTATGCGTTTACATTTTGTCCCAATAACGTAATTTCCTTTGATCCATTTTCAACAAGCACATTAGCCTCTTTAACTATTTCATTTATTGACCTAGAGTATTCTCCTCCTCTTGTATAAGGAACCACACAAAATTTACAAAACTTATCGCAACCTTCTTGAATTGTTAAAAAAGATGAAATTTGATTATCAGAGTTTCTTACAAGATTTAATTCATCAAATTTTTTAATAACATTAAATTCTGTAGAGTTAATTTTTTTAGATTTATTTTCTAAATTTATAATTACTTTATTTATTTTATGGTAAGATTGCGGACCTATCACTGCATCAATATATTTTTCTTTTTTTAACAAAATATCGCCCTCAGCTTGAGCAACGCAGCCTGCGATTAATACTATTGGTTTCTCTTTGTTTCTAAATTCTTTTTTTAATCTGCCAATGTCATGATAAACTTTATCTGTAGCCTTTTCTCGTATATGACATGTATTTAAAATATAACAATCTGCCTTGCTTAAATCTTTTGTTAAAATGTAATTGATGTTTTTAGTCAAATCTAAAATACGATTACTATCATATTCATTCATTTGACAACCCAGTGTTTTAATAAAAATTTTTTTTGGCAATTTATTTTTTTATTTTTGATCCGTAAAGTTCCAGTTTATGATCGACTAACTTATAACCAAGTTTTTTTGCAACTGCATTTTGAAGTTGTTCAATGTCTTTATCAACAAATTCTATAATTTCACCACTATTAATATCTATTAAATGGTCGTGGTGTTCGTCTGGGGATTGCTCGTATCTTGCTTTGCCGCCTTTAAAATCATGTTTTTCAAGAATACCAGATTCTTCAAAAAGTTTTACAGTTCGATAGACAGTTGCAATACTAATTTTTTTATCTATCTGACTTATTCTTTTATGTAGTTCATCTACATCGGGATGATCTTTTGACGTGGCCATTACTTCAGCTATAATTTTTCTTTGGTCAGTAAGCCTTACGCCCTTTGTCTTGCATTTCTCTTCAATAGAATTCATAATAAAAAGTATTTAACTTAAATATATAGGTTTTATCAATTTTTTTTGTATCAAATTTTTTTTTATTAAAAGCTCAATATTTTCAAGGCTAAATCGGCCAAGATCTAAATTACTAAAACCAAATAAATTAATTTTTTTGGATATTTTTATACCTTTTGCTATCGCTAATGAGACGCGTATAGATGAGAAACTACCGGGACCGTTGTTTACAAGTATTGAAAAATTGTTATTAAAATTTACTTTGTGCTTTTTCATGAAATTTAATATGGTTAGAGTCAACTTATCATTATTTTTTATTGTATTATTAAAATCATGTGTAAAAAAATTATTATCAAATTTTAAGCCTATTTTATCATTTTTTCCTATGAAATTTAAAATTAAAAAATTATTAATCATTACTCTCTTTATAACTACAATCTGTTTGCAAAACAATTCGTATTCTAAAACATCGCTAGATAATATTCAGGATTTTGGAATAATTTCTCTAATGTACCACCGTTTTGAGGAAAATAAATATCCCTCCACAAATATAAGAATTTTAGATTTTAAAAAACAGTTAGAGATAATAGAGAAAAATAATATTGAATTTATACACCCTACTAACTTTGAGTTTTCTTTAAAGAACAAAAAGAAACAAAGGAAAATTCTATTAACTATTGATGATGGTTTTACTTCATTTTATAAAAATGCATGGCCAATTCTTAAAAAGAAAGAAATTCCTTTTATTTTATTTATAAATACTAGAGAGGTAGGAGCATTTAATTACATGAGTTGGGATGAAATAAAAGAACTTGCTAAAGAAGATTTTGTTGAAATAGGAAATCATAGCCATACTCATGAATATTTAGTTGATGAAAGTAATGAGGTTATAAAAAAAGATATTAAAACTTCAATAGATATTTTTAAAAAAAAATTAGGGAAAAATTCTGAATTTTTTTCTTATCCTTTTGGAGAATATAGTATGAATTTTATAAATATAATTAAATCTCTAGGTTTTAAATATGCTTTTGGTCAACATTCAGGTGTAATAGATGAAACTAAAGATTTTTATGTATTACCTAGATTTCCCATTAATGAAAAATATGGCGAATTAAAAAGATTTACTTCTATAACTAAAACTTTGCCTTTTAAATATAGAAAAATATTCCCAGAAGAAAAATATCTTATTGCGAGTAAAAATCCACCTATAGTTAAGATAGAATTTTATGATAATATAAAAAATCTTAAATTAATAAATTGTTACTCCAATGAAGGCGGTGCTTGGAAAAAATCTAAAATCACTTTTATGACTAAAGACGTTTTAAAAATTTATATTAATGAAAAGTTTACTGATGAAAGAGGCCGTATAAATTGTTCTTTAAGAGACGAAACTGGTTTTTGGCGTTGGCTTGGCATTCAATTTGTTATAAGTGAGAAATAATTAAGAACTAAGTTCGATTTGTTTAACAGAATTTACTAATCTTACTGGCTCAAAGTCTGTTAATCTATTTTGTCTAATAATTTGATTTAAAATTTTGATATATTCAGATCCTGTTTGAGCATAATTTTTCAAAGTTTCAGTCAGTTGTAGACCAGAGATATCCATCTTTTTCTTTCTCATAGAAGATCTTTTCTCTCTAAATTTTAAATAGCTTTTGTGTGTATTAAGATTGTTTTGGTAAGCTTTAACCGAAGCTCTTAAAATTGGAAATTTCAAAATTTTGTGATTTTTATTACTTTCTCTATCTAGTGGCGCTATTCCATTTCCACTCCAGGTCCACTGCCCAAATATTGCGTTTCCTTCTAAAGCAAATCTAGAGGTTCCCCAACCACTTTCCTTTGCTGCTTGAGCTAAAGCTATTGAAGTTGGTATAATATCTATTCTGCTCGTTAACTCTTCCATACTACCTTTCTTAACTTTGTATTCTAAAAGCTTTTGTCGTAACCATTGTTTTTCTAAGTCTGAGGTTTGTTTTTTTTGTAACACCCCTTTTAATTTTTTTCGATCAGCTAATATTCTCTCATTCTCAGCAACTATTAATGGAAGAACGATTTTTATAAATGTTTCTTTTTTTAATCTTGTATTTTGTAATTCATCAAGATCTTTAGGAAATTGAGTAAAATATATTGGTTTAACTAGTTTTTTATTTCTCACTTGGCTTAAATCATAATCGACATCTTTAAAAAGATTTAGAACTGTTTCGGTTTTGAGATTAAGATCTGGAAGGATTACTTCGGCAACTGAATTCTTTTTAACTTTTAACTTTGGTTGTTTTTTTTCATTTTTAACCAAAGGTTTAGATTGTTTTTTTTTATTTACTTTCTTTTCAATTTTTTTTTCTACTTTTTTTACATTAGTTTGTTGTTTCTGAATTTCAACTTTTTTCACCGGACTTACAGTTTCGTAATTAGTTAAACCATTAATTACAAGGGTAGTTATTCCAACAATTACAAAAATACCAATAATAGCTGTTTTTGCATTTTTTGGATTTATTTGTTGATTATAAATTCCATTAAATAATTCTGTTAGTGAATTTGCAAAAAAACCGTAAAATGTTTTACCTAACATTGGAATAATATTTAAAAAATTTAATCCTATTTTACCTAAATTGTTCCATAAATTTTTTAAACTTAAGTTGATTTTTCTTTGGGAGTCATATTTAAAATTTTGTGTTTTTCTAAAAAACTTATTTTTTGCTTTTATTTGATCTTCTTTGAATTCTGTAACGTTATTTTTGAATTTATTGATAGGCTTAAAAATATTTTCTTTAATAAAGCTCGTCTTAAATTCTTTCGGAATAGCAATTTTATTCTTCTTTAAAATTAACTCTAGCTGGCCAGTGGTTAAATTTTTCTTATTTTTTACATACTCCTGAATCTCTTTAACACTATAAATAAATGCGAGTTCTAGTAGTTTATCTCTATAGCTTAATTTTTTTTTCATAATTATATTGCCTCTACAGAGTTCACTTCCTTAACGTAATGCTTAAGAAGATTTTGTACTCCTTGCTTTAAAGTCATTAATGAACTTGGACAACCGGAGCAGCTCCCTTGTAATTCAACTTTAACTATTCCATTCTCAAAAGATTTAAATTTAATGTCTCCACCATCTCTTGCCACAGCTGGACGTATTTTGGTATCTAAAACTTCAATTATTTTGTTTACTGTTTCATTGCTATTATTAGCTTTATTAGGTTGTATTTTATCATCTTTAAGGATCGGGCCATCATTTTTTTCAAAATAGTCATTTAATAAAGAAATGACCATTGGCTTTAGTTCGTCCCAAGTAATATTTTTTGTTTT
>Ga0233444_10003268_pt1 | contig 16255 bp, 14 predicted proteins | sample SI_124_October20_6_FD_182792 | JGI IMG/M metagenome (GOLD analysis project Ga0233444, IMG submission 182792) | Seawater microbial communities from Saanich Inlet, British Columbia, Canada - SI_124_October2016_10_MG | ecosystem: Environmental > Aquatic > Marine > Inlet | place: Canada: British...
TTTCTTATACTCAAAATTCTGTAGCAAGAGAATGGAATGAGGAGCTTCTGGAGGCCATAAGAAATGATTATGCTAGACCAACTGTACATGCTAGAAATCTATTTCATAGTTCTCTAATCATGTACGACACTTGGGCAATTTTTAATGATAATGCTGAAACTGTATTTTTAGGCAAATCTTTTGGTGGCTATGAATGTACTTTTAATGGTATCTCAACCCCTTCGGAAATTGATAGTGCAATTCACGAAGTGATGAGTTATGCAATGTATAGGCTTTTAACCCATAGATTTACGAACTCACCAAATGCAAATAGTACCCTAGAAAACTTTACAGACCTATTTAGTTCATACGGTTATGATGAAAATATTATAACTGTAGATTACAGCGATAATTCTTTTGCTGCATTAGGTAATTATATTGCACAAGAAATAATAAATTTTGGATTACAAGATGGTTCAAATGAACAGAATGATTATGAAAATCAATATTATATTCCTCAAAATGATCCATTAATATTAGATTTATATGAGGATAATTCTGCTATTAACCCAAATAAATGGCAACCCTTAGCTTTTGACGTATATATAGACCAAAGTGGAAATGTTTATCCACTAGAAACTCCAAGTTTTTTAACTCCTGAATGGGGTCAAGTAAGTCCTTTTTCATTAAAACCTGAAGATTTAGAAATTCTAAATAATGGATTTGATAGCTATGTTTATAATGATCCTGGTTTTCCAGAGTTAATTCAAAATTCTTCATCTAACGGAATAGATGACCCTTACAAATGGAATTTTGCATTAGTTATTTCTTGGTCTGCACACCTAGACCCAAATGATGATAGTATTATTGATATATCACCAGCAACTTTAGGGAATATAGATATTTCTGACTACCCAACAACTTTTCAAGAGTATGTGAGTTTTTATAATTTCAATGAAGGTGGAGCTATAAATAATGGACATGTAACAAACCCAATATCAGGAAACCCATACACACCACAATTTGTTAAACGAGGAGATTATGCTAGGGTATTAGCAGAATTTTGGGCAGATGGTCCAGATTCTGAAACACCTCCTGGACATTGGTTTACTATCATGAATTATGTAAGTGACCATCCACAAACAATCAAGAAGTTTGGTGGTCAGGGATCTATTATAAGTGATTTAGAATGGGATGTAAAATCTTATTTAGTATTAGGTGGAGCTATGCATGATTCTGCAATTAATATTTGGGGTATTAAGGGCTATTATGATTACACAAGACCAATATCTGCTATTCGTTATATGGCCTCAAAAGGTCAAAGTACGGACAATAGTTTATCTAACTTTGACCCACACGGTTTGCCCTTAATTTCGGGGTTAATTGAAGTCATAGAAATAGGAGATCCTTTGGCTTTAGAGGATGATTCTAATATAGGATTAATCAAAGTAAAATCTTGGAAAGGTCCTGAATATATTTCAGATCCTGAAACTGACACAGCAGGTGTAGATTGGATATTGGGAACACATTGGTGGCCCTACCAAAGACCTACATTTGTTACTCCACCTTTTGCAGGATATTTATCTGGTCATTCAACATTTTCAAGAGCAGCTGCAGTATCATTGACAAAAATCACAGGAAGTAAATTTTTTCCTGGCGGACTAGGTACTTTTGACGTAGTAGAAAACGAGTTTTTAGTTTTTGAAGAAGGCCCAACTGAATCATTTGTATTAGAATGGGCAACCTATCAAGATGCATCAGATCAAACAAGTTTATCTAGAATTTGGGGTGGAATTCATCCTCCAATAGATGATATAAAGGGAAGAATTATAGGGGAAAAGATTGGTGAAGAATCATTTAATTTGGCACAACAGTATTTTACTGGTACCCTAGGTATTTCATCTGCATCGGTTAATCAAATAAACACAGTAGTATATCCAATTCCTGTTGAAAATACGCTTCATATCAAAACACAATTTTTAGAAGAAATTAAAATAGAAGTGTATTCACTGTCTGGGAAGCTTATTTTTTCTTCTAAAAAAATTAATCACAACGGGGTCTTAGATCTAAATTTAGAGCATTTGGCTCAAGGGGTATACATTCTCAAGGGAGTATCTAGTGGAGATACTTTGATATTTCAAAGAAAAATAATTAAATAAATTTTTTATTTAAAAATCTACTACAATACCAATACTAGGTATAGAAGTACTCGTATCCTGGTTTATTTGTGATAAGCTAAGTGGAGAATTTAAATTACCATCCATATCTCTTGAAAGACCGTATTCATTGGGTCTTGGAATGCTTTGGCCAAGAACATTTTGAATTTCAAAAAAGACATTTAAGCTGAATTGATTGTAATTCCACTTTTTATCTACTCGAATGTCTAATTGACTAAAAGTTTCTAATTTTTCATCTCCTAGACGTGTATAATCTAAAATAATTTCTGGATAAGAGACTAGCGTTGCCTCAAGATTTGTTGGTACATAAGGTGTTTTACCTGCAAAACGATATCTAGAACTAATTTCCCAATTATTTTTCAATTTATATCCACCTACAAAAGAAACCAAATGTCTACTATCCCAAACAGAAGGTATATATACAGTGGAATCAAAACCTGTAAATTCGCTAAAGAAATAAGTATAAGAGAAAATACTATAAAAATTATTCAATAGTTTTTGCTGGTATTGAAATTCTAGACCATAACTTCTACCTTTTCCTACAGTTTCAACATCTTCATTTCCTAATACTTCAAAATCTGCTCCTTTATTTGCCAAAGACACTTCATCCAATACTGATACAGGATAATCTGAATAACGTTTGTAAAAACCTTCTAAAGATATACTTGCTGCAGGGTTTAAATAATGCTGAAAACCTATTACATAATGATCACTTTGTGTATAGTCACTGTCTTGGTTTGTGAGATTACCACTTGAATCTCTAAAACCTAAAATTGTGTAAGGGGCTATTTTATAATATCGTCCTGCAGTTGCACTAATACGCCAATTTTCTTTAAATTCATAGGATAATGAGAGTCTTGGAGAAAAATTTGAAACCAAATTACTTGAGGTTGTAAAACTATCATCATCCATCCTAAATCCTAGAGAAACATCTACTTTATCATTAAAAAATGAACGTGTGGCATTTGCAAAAAGACCATATTTTATAAAGTCTATCTCTGTAGTGTAGAAAATTGCATCAGCAATGTTGGCTGTATTATTTGAGTAAAAAGAGTGTTGTGTATTAAAACCACCTGTAATTTTCCAATCATTTATAAATTTGGTGAGTTGATATCTAAGTTTAGACTCTGACTCTACAGCATCATTTCTAAAGATAATTCCAGTTTCATTTTCTGGATCTAGGTAGCTAGTGAATGTATTCTTTAATCGATTATTACTCACAGTAGTTTCCATATAACCAGAACCATCTTTAAATCTTTTCCTCCAGGTAACTCCTATTGCATTTGTTTTTTGTTGTATAAAGGGTGCTTGTTCTAAAACTGCTTGTGCTTCTTCATCATAGTCTTCTGGAGCTTCTACACTAAAATCATCTACAGAGCCTAACCCTATAAAATACAAATCATTATAATTATCTATTTGATGTGTTAGTTTATATTGATAATCCCAGTAATCTGGTCTAATGGGTAAGCCTATTAGTTTAAATAAAGCTTGTAAATAACTTCTTCTTACAGATAATAAAAAACTGGTCTTACTTTCTTTCTTTTTGTTTTTAAATAATGGACCTTCAAACGTAAATGCAGCATCAGTTGCACTTACCCTAATATTGGTATTGAATCGCTCTTTATTTCCATCACGTTGTTTAAATTGAAGAACACCTGATAATGGATTATCATATTGAGCACCAAAAGCAGATGTAGACAAGGTAACATCGTTTATAAATGAAACATTTAATAAGCCAACTGGTCCCCCTGCACTTCCTTGTGTAGCAAAATGGTTAATGTTTGGAACTTCTACCCCATCTAAATAATACACGGTCTCGTTAGGTGCACCTCCACGTATAATTAAATCATTTCTAAAACCTCCTACTGATGGAGAAACACCAGGTAATGATTGAGCCACTTGTACAACATCATTATTTCCACCAGGATATGTAGCTATTTCTACAGCAGACAAAGACTGAGTTGATAAAGGAGTTTCTTTAGGCCTACTGATTTTATTTTTATTTGACACTACAACTTCCTCCAAGGATTCGGAAGATTCAATTAAAATGAAATTAAACGATCGATTTCCTTTTGATTTGACAATAATATTAAATTTTGTTTGTGAATCAAAACCAACAAAACTAGCCGTTAAATTGTAGGATCCTGGAATAACATTAGTAATTAGAAAAGTACCATCTTCTTCAGAAATACTTCCCTGGTTAGTATTTAAATACACCGAGGCAGCAAATATTGGAGCGCCTTTTTCATCAACCACTTTTCCTCGAATACTAGTTTTTACCTGAGCAGAAGAAGCCACTGAAATTAGAACAGTAATAAAAAGAAATTGAATAAATTTTATCTTGGTATTCATGAAAAATGATTGAATAATTGATGCTGCAAAAATACCATTTTTATGATGCTAGAAACTGATTTATTATTTTTTGTCTAGATTTAAAGTAGAATTTATTAAAATTTTAACATCATGACGAACTACTTGAGAAAACCAACGGGTCTATTTTGGATCATTAGCAGTACGGCTCTTATTTGGAATATAATGGGGGTATTTAATTATTTAACTCAGGCATTTATGACCAATGATATATTGGCCTCTCTACCTAAAGACCAGCAAGTTTTATATCAGGATGTTCCTGCATGGGTAACAGCAGCATTTGCTACTGCAGTATTTTCTGGAACCCTTGGGGCTTTATTATTGTTATTAAAGAAAAAAATTGCCTCAACCTTCTTTATCCTATCATTTGCAGGAATTATGATACAGATGACCTATGGTCTGTTCATAAGTGAAAATACAGATAGTTATGGACCACTGGGCCTATTAATGCCTTTAATGATTATTGCTGTTGGAGGATATTTAATCTGGTATTCAAAAAAGGCAACTGAGTACAGATGGTTATCTTAACTAAAAGCTAGTTTCTGTAAACTTGATGTTCAAATCTTTTTCTAATTCATGAACTCGTTGAAGCTCATTTGAAAGAATTAATGCTATAGAAATTCCTTTTTTACCTGCTCTAGCAGTTCTTCCGCTTCTGTGGGTATAATAATCTAATTGATCTGGTAATTGATGATGAATTACAAATGCTAAATCTCTAACATCTATCCCTCTTGCAGATACGTCTGTAGAGATTAAGTATTGTAAACTTTCATTTTTAAAAGCACGCATTACTTTGTCTCGCTCTTTTTGCTGCATATCACCTTCTAAAGCTCCAATAGAAAAACCTTCCTCTTGCAAAAGTTTGTTTAGATTTTGAGTACCTGCCTTAGTTCTACAAAAAATAATTCCTCGAGCCTCTTGTCTTAATTCTAAAAAACGAATAATGGTCTTTACTTTTTCCTTTATGGTTGTTTTTACAAATTGATGGCTAATATTTGAGTTCACCATAGAGTTTCTATCGATTTCTACACGAGGTGCATTCGAATCCATGTAGGTTTTTATAATTCTTTGAATTTCCTCAGGCATAGTCGCCGAAAATAACCAAGTATTTCTTTGGCCTGAGGTATATTTTAAAATTCTATTTAAATCTTGTTTAAAGCCCATACTTAACATTTCATCTGCTTCATCTAAAACAAGAGTTTTAATTTCTTTTAAATTAATATTTCCTCGCTCTATCAAATCTATCAAACGTCCCGGAGTAGCAACAATTATATGGGTAGTTCTTTCTAAATTATGGATTTGCCGATCTATTTTTTCACCTCCGTAAACAGCTTCTACAAACACTTTATGGTCATAATATTTAGTATACTTAAAGAGTTGTTTTTTTATTTGTTGAACCAATTCTCTTGTAGGTGATAAAATAAGTGCTTGAACAGCAGTATTGCTTGGATTTATCTGCTGAACTATTGGCAAGCCAAAAGCAGCTGTTTTACCAGTTCCTGTTTGTGCTAAGCCTACAAAATCTGTTCTTTTATTCAATAAAATAGGGATGGTTTTCTCTTGAATTTCAGAGGGTGTATGTATTCCTAATTCTTTGATGGATTGTATAAAAGGTTTTTTTACACCTAAAGTAGCAAATGTGCTCATGTTTAAATTAAATTTCAGAAAAGCAAAGGTACAGTTATTTAGGAGCTAACATCATTAAAATTTGATCAGTTATTCTAGTAGGTTTAAAGCTTTTAGAATTTACTAAACAAAAAGTTGTCTGAGCCTTCACAATAAGTTTATTGTTCTTATAAAACTCTACATGACGAATAGATCGTATGCCTCCAGTTTTTCCAACCCAAGTTTTAGCTTCAATTGAATCCCCAAGTAAAGATTGGCCAACATAATCTATTTCATGCCTAAGAACCACCCATACAAAAGCAGAAGTATCTATATCTTGCTTCAGTTGTGTCCAATGCAAGTTTGCAATATTTTGAATCCACCTAAGGTACACCACGTTATTTACATGATTCAGTTCATCTATATCAGATGCTATAACTGTATACGTAGTTTGAAAGACACTCATAAGACAAACTTAAAAGAAAATTATGAATATGTTAATTAATCCATAAATATATTTACAATTATATTAAACAGTCTTATTATGTAGATATTTGCAAATCTTTATGACGGAAACCACCAACAGTTTAGGAACTCAAAAAATAAGTAAACTTCTTATAAAGCAAGCTATACCTGCTTCTATTGGTATTTTAGTGATGTCATTAAATATGATTGTAGATACCATTTTTGTAGGCCAATGGATTGGTTCTATGGCTATAGCAGCCATTACAGTAGTTTTACCAATTGTTTTCTTGATATCGTCTGTAGGGATGGGAATAGGTATTGGAGGTAGTTCAATTATTTCTAGAGCTTTTGGTGCAAAAGATATAAATAAAGCCTACTTAACTTTTGGAAATCAAATTTCCTTAACACTAGTACTCTCTATTTTCTTTGTAAGCGTAGGAGTTCTATTTTACAAACCTCTTCTATTATTATTTGGCGCCAATGGAGCAATTTTAGATCCTGCAACAGCCTATTTTAATGTAGTCTTATATGGAGTTCCGTTTTTAGCCTTTGCCATGATGGGTAACCCTGTGATTAGAGCAGAAGGAAAACCTAAATTTGCAATGTATGCAATGATTTTACCTGCTATTTCAAACATTCTTCTAGATATTATCTTCATAAAATTTTTAAATTTAGGTATGTTTGGTGCTGGTTTAGCGACCTCTATCTCTTATGCTGTTTGTGGTTTATTTATTTTTAGCTTCTTTCTTTCTAAAAAAAGTGAGCTTATTATTAAACCTAGTTACTTTTTATTAAAAGTAGCCATTGTTAAAGAAATTATTCAATTAGGAGGTGTTACTATTGCTAGACAAGGAACCATTAGTGTATTAATGATAGTTTTAAATGCCACTTTATTTACCTATGGAGGCGAAAATGCGATTGCTGTATACGGTATTATTAATAGAGTGATGATGTTTGCTTTATTTCCTGTATTAGGAGTAACGCAAGGTTTCTTACCCATAGCAGGGTATAACTATGGTGCTAAAAATAGTGAGAGAGTAAAAGAAGTGATAAAAAAAGCGATACTGTATGGCAGTATGGTAGCTACACTAATTTTTTTAGGAATTATTACTTTTCCAGAGGCAATTGCTAGGCTTTTTACCTCAGATGCAGCATTAATTAAAGAAACACCTAAAGCTTTGTTGTATGTATTTTTGGCAACTCCTGTAATTACTGCACAACTTATTGGTTCTGCTTATTTTCAGGCTGCTGGAAAAGCCCTGCCTGCGCTGCTACTAACCCTACTGAAACAAGGGATATTCTTAATTCCCTTGGTATATTTATTGCCTAAATTTTTTGGCTTAAATGGAGTTTGGTTTTCTTTTCCAATTGCAGATGTTTTGGCTACACTTGTTACCATGATCTTCTTGCGTATAGAAGTACGTAAACATCTTAAATAAATTTTTCCCTAAAACATCCCTAAAAATGGGGGGCTATAAATTTCACTACTTGTAGGGATTGAATTACATTAGAAAATTCTTCATATTTATAACTATTATTTATCTTAAAAAAATAGAAGACATAATACAAATAGAAAAAATAATAAATACTATGAAAAATAAATTTAAAAGAACGATAGCCATTTATTTAGCAGTACTTATGGTAAGTTCAAGTGCATATCCATGTACTGGAATTACGCTAAAATCTAAAGATGGTGGAGTTGTTGTTTCTCGTACTGTTGAGTGGGCGTTAAACGATGCACAACATAATAAGATTTTAGTAGTTCCTAGAAATAAACAATTTGTTGGTCAAACTCCTGAAGGATATAACGGAAAGCAATGGAAAGGAAATTATGGTTTTGTAACCCTCACAGCTTACGGTCAGCCCTATGGCCCTGACGGTTTAAATGAAGAAGGACTTTATGTTGGCGTATATTATCTTCCTGACTTTGCAGAATATGCCATTTATGATCCTACAAAAGCAAAAAATTCTATGAGTGTTGGAGATTTAATGCAATGGATGCTATCATCATTTAAAACAGTAAATGAAATTATTGAGAATTTAAAAAATGTTATTGTTGTAAATGTTGAGAATAAAGAATTTGGAGGAGCGGCACTCCCCTTTCATTTTAAAATTGTTGATCCAAGTGGTAATAGTAAAATAATTGAAATCGTAAACAATGGTGAAGTAAAGGTATATGACCCGTATATTGGTGTAATTACAAATTCGCCAACTTATGATTGGCATATAACTAATCAAAGAAATTATCTGAGTCTTTCAACAAATCCAAATAACCAAATGAGTTTTGATGGCAACAACTTAAAGCCCTTAGGTGGTGGATCTGGTTTAATTGGCTTGCCAGGAGATTTTACTCCACCCTCAAGGTTTGTTAGAGCTGCTGCATTAACTGCTTCTTGTCGTCCTTTAGAAACAAGCCTTGATGCTGTTTTTGAATCGTTTAGAATATTAGATAACTTCAATATTCCATTAGGCGCTCACATACCAAAAGAACATTTACCAACAGACATTGTTAGTGCGACACAAGTTACCTCTGCATCTGATTTACAAAACAAAGTTTACTATTACCACACTATGTGGAACCGACAGGTAAGAAAAATTGACTTGAAAGCTATTGATTTTGCTAGAGTACAAGAGCAAATAATTGATGATGATGAATTGAAAATAAATACTGTCAAAGATGTAACACCAAAATAAATCGTAAAGGATCTCAAACAAATACCTACATTATTTATCATCTATTGCTAGTACTAGCCTACATTCAAAAATCTTATCATGTTTTCTATTTGGTTTTTATGTGCTAAACCATGCAACAAAACATATACAAACACGTTGCTTAAAAATATATAAAAAATGTCTAATGAAATAAAAGGTTATCTTATATTAGTGATTGGAATATGATGCTTAATTTATGTGCTATATAAATTTTTAAAAAATAACATGCCATAACGATGTATATATTAAATGTCTACAAAAAGCTATCTTAAACAGCAATTTTTCATATAATATCAATGACAAAATAAGTATGTATTAAATATGAAATATATAACGGTATTACTTCTTCTTTTAGGCTTTTGTTTTTCTAGTTTTGCTCAGCAAATCATTAATGCCTCTATTACACATGATGGAATTCAACGAAACTATATATTATATATTCCAGAGCTATACGATGGCAGTTCAGATGTACCTTTAGTCCTTAATTTTCATGGATTTGGGAGTAATGCAAATCAACAAATGTTTTACGGTGATTTTCGTGATATTGCAGATACAGAAGGATTTCTTTTGGTACATCCTGAAGGGACTACATTTATTGGAAATCAGTTCTGGAATGTTGGGTTTCCTGGTATATCAAGCACCATAGATGATGTTGGTTTTACCGAAGCTTTGATCGATGAATTAGCAACTTTATATGCTATAGATTTAAATAGAGTTTACGCAACAGGAATGTCTAATGGTGGTTTTATGAGTTTTTTATTAGCTTGTCAATTGAGTGAAAAAATTGCTGCTGTGGCATCTGTAACTGGATCTATGACCCTAGACACTTTTAGTAACTGCAACGCTCAATTCCCCACACCCGTTTTGCAAATTCATGGTACTGAAGATGATGTTGTTCTTTATAATGGAAATACTTTGTCAATACCCATAGCAGATGTAATTTCATACTGGGTAGATTATAATAATTGTGAAATAACCCCAACAACTACAACGTTTCCAGATCTAGACGCTTCAGATGGAAGTACAGTAGAACATAGTGTATATGAAGATGGTGATAATGGGGTTACTACAGAGCATATGAAAGTTATTGGAGGTGGCCATACTTGGCCAGGCTCAATTCTAAATACTACGGGAACAAACCAAGATATTGATGCCTCAATGGAAATCTGGTTATTCTTTTCAAGATATGATATTAATGGGCCATTATCTAATGATGACTTTGAAAACAATCAAGTGACTATCTATCCAAACCCAACCCAATCTAAAATTAATTTGTCATTAAATTATTCTAAAGATATTTATTATGAGTTAATTTCTCCCTTAGGGCAGCAATTAATGACTGGGACAATTACATCAAGTAACGAAGAAATTGACATATCACATTTACCATCGAATATTTACTTTTTAAAAGTAGGTAATCAGGTCTTTAAAGTTCTTAAGTCTGAATTATAACGTTGACTAAAAATGGCCATAAGTAATTACTAAACCACGCAACCAATGTTAGCCTAGACGTTCTATATAATTTGGTAGAATACTTGCCATGTTACAAAGAAAATTCAAAATCCTAAATAATAAAAAAATACATAAATTAAACTTTTTTGATTTTATAGAGTCAAAAAATAAATAAAAACAATAAAAATGAAAAATTTACCCCTACTACTGATTGCTCTAACTTTTATGTTATCATCATGTAATAACGAGGATGAAATTACACTACTACAAGAAACTCAAGGGTACAACATGTTACTCATTGGTAATAGCTTTTTCAAACCCTATGCAAACAATCTCAATGAGGTAGCTTTAGATGCTGGCTTTGAAGAACATAATGCAACACTTGTATTTAGAGGGGGTGATAATGGAAGACCTATTAATTTTTGGAATGATTCAGACAGTAATGCACATCAAGAAATTAAGACTACGCTAGATCAGGGAAATATAGACTATTTTGGGATGACCGCTGGCTATGATTTAGACAATATAGATGATCCGTTTTAGGGCCAACGTGAATGGATAAATTATGCATTACAAAACAATCCAAATATTAAGGTTTTTATAGCCATACCAGTAATAGATTATCCTGCTTCTTGGGATGAAAGAGCAGAAGAATTTGGATATGAAACCATAGAGGAACTCTACGACTATTTTGTAAATATACTTGTCAATCAAACAATGATTAACGAATTGCGTAGTGAATTCCCTTCAACTACAATTTTTACCATTCCTACGGGTTGGTCAACTATTAAATTAGCTCAAATGTATCAGGAGAATTTATTATTAGATACCATTACAATCTTTGGCCCAAAACCAACGTCTTTATTTACAGATCAAAAAGGTCACCAAGGTCAAATAGCTATTGAAACTGGTACTCTTGTTTGGTTACAAAGTATTTACAATATAGATCTTACTACGAATACATACGAAACCGGATTCAATACAGACTTACATGACATTGCGAAGCAAGTAACGGATAATCATGATTCAAATTATAAACAGTAAATAATTATATTATACTTTCACCATTTAAATTTGTAGTGAGTATATCACTAAATAAATTAAAGAAAGGTCTCAACGCTTTATAGGAGTTATCTACTTCAGAACTAAAGTTTGGAGAAAGCACTTCTTGATCTGTAAAATTACGAACAGCTATGAACCCTTTTTTACGAAGTAAGTCTACATCGGGGTGCTCTTTGTCAAAACCACGTGGAGCAGTTTTTAATTCATCGCCTTTAAATGTATTCCCAAAATAGTATTGAAAGTTTTTATCTTCTAAAATTTCTCGAAATTCTGTAGCATCTACCTCTATTTCTTTTCTAATTCTGAGTAAATCTTCTTTGTTGGGCTCCCAAAAGCCTCCGGCTAAGAAACTTTCACCTGGGCGAATTCTTAAATAATAACCACCCCGAAGATGTTTGCCTAACCTAGAAAATGAACCAGCAAAATGAGGTTTGTATGGGGTTTTATCTTTTGAGAAACGAACATCTCTATAGATTCTAAACAATTTAAATTTTTCTATATCATCATGTTCTTCTAGATTATTTCTAATTTCTGCATATAATTTTTTGGCATTATTTTGAGCTTCAATAAAGGTTGGTTTGTGATCTGAAAACCAATCTCTGTTATTGTTGCTTTTTAATTTTTTAAGATAAGATAAGCTAGACTTTTCGAATTGCATAGTTGAAGATTTAAGAAAAATAAAATTACAAAAAATGATTTACTAATGATTTGTATTTTTGAAGTTGAATGAAGGTTACACAAATAAGATTTGAAGGGTTTTTAAAAACACCCACATTATGGGTATCTACTAATATTCATGAGCTAAAACAATTTTCAATTGAGCAAAAACCTATAGTATTTGACCTAGATATTGATAATAAGCAACGACTAGGAAAGTATGTTGAGCGTTTTGTTTCTCATCAATTAGCAAATACGGAGGGTATCAGTTTAATTGCAGAAAATATTCAGATATCTAAAGATAAAATTACCCTTGGAGAATTAGATTTTTTGATCAATAAAAATGGAAAACCTATACATTTAGAGGTCATTTATAAGTTTTACTTATATGACCCTACCTTAAAGGGTTTAGATTGCTGGATTGGCCCCAATAAAAAAGACAGTCTCGTAGAAAAATTAAATAAACTTAGGGAAAAACAATTGCCTCTACTCTACTCTAAAGAATGTGAAAAGTACCTGAAAAGTATCTCACTTCAAAGTGCCTATATATCTCAACAAGTTTATTTTAAAGCTCAATTATTCCTCCCACTAGGGAAGAATCCCCCAATTGATACTTCCATAAATACAAACTGTATTATGGGATTCTATTGTTCACCTCATAAATTGATTGAATTTAAAAATGCTAAATTCTATATTCCTTCAAAAAAAGATTGGTTAATGACTCCTCACACCAATGTAGGTTGGATGGCATATGAAAAATATCTTGAAGAAAGTAAAACCTATCTAGACCGCCAATTCTCACCAATGTGTTGGATAAAATCAACATCAGGAGAACTCAAAAAGTTTTTTTTAATATGGTGGGAGGTATAAATACTCAAATAGTTACTTTTCTCTTCCTTTTAAGACCTCTACAACATCATTAAGTTTAAACCCTTTGGCTTGTAGCAATAGCAAATAATGAAATAATAAATCTGCACTCTCATTTAAAAATAAGGTGTCATTGGTGTCTTTTGCTTCTATAACTACCTCAACAGCTTCTTCTCCAACCTTTTGAGCTACTTTATTAATTCCTTTTTTAAATAGACTAGCTACATAAGATTTAGAAGCATCAGCATTCTCAATTCTATTTGCAATGGTTTCCTCTAATTTTGAAATAAAACCATAAGATTCATTATTAGTATCATTCCAACAGGTATCTGAACCTTTATGACAGGTAGGACCTATTGGATTCACAAAAATTAATAAGGTATCATTATCACAATCTAGCTTTAAATCTACTAAGTTTAAAAAATTTCCACTCTCCTCGCCTTTTGTCCACAGTCTATTTTTTGTTCTGCTAAAGAAGGTTACTTTTTTTGTTTTTTGTGTTTTCTCAAAAGCTTCCTGATTCATATAGCCTAACATGAGAACGTTCTTAGAGGTTGCATCTTGTATAATTGCAGGAATTAAACCGTCTGAATTTTTTTTGAAATCTATCTTCATAATCGTACTTGTATCATATTGTTTTTTAATTCTTGTTTTAATTTGGGTATGATTATTTCTCCAAAGTGAAAGACACTAGCTGCCAGCGCAGCATCTGATTTTCCTTTAACAAACGTGTCTACAAAATGCTGAACTGTACCAGCACCACCTGAAGCAATAATTGGAATATTTACCAATGCTGTTAACTTTGCCAATGCTTCATTAGCAAAGCCTGATTTAGTTCCGTCATTGTCCATAGAGGTAAATAAAATCTCTCCTGCACCACGGCGTTCTACTTCTTTTGCCCAATCAAACAAATCTAATTGTGTAGGAATAGTCCCTCCAGCTAAATGAACAACCCATTTTCCATTTACTTGCTTTGCATCAATAGCAACCACTACACATTGACTACCAAACTTCTTAGACAACTCATTCACCAATTCAGGTCTTTTAATTGCTGATGAATTAATAGAAACTTTGTCTGCTCCATATTGTAACAAAGCATCTACATCCTCTATAGATGAAATCCCTCCGCCTACTGTAAATGGAATATTTACTTGTGATGCAACTTTTAAGACCATTTCTAGCATGGTTTTTCTTCCTTCTAAAGTGGCAGAAATATCTAAAAACACCAACTCATCCGCACCAACTTCTGCATATTGTTTTGCTAAAGCTACAGGGTCTCCAGCATCAATTAAATTCACAAAATTAACGCCTTTTACAGTTCTTCCGTTTTTAATATCTAAGCAGGGTATAATTCTTTTTGTAAGCATCTTAAGTAGTTAATATATAATTTTCTAGTTCCTTTAAACTAATTCTATTCTCATAAATTGCCTTTCCTATAATTACGCCTTCACAATTCATTTCAGCCAATATTGGAATTTCATCAAATGTTGAGATTCCGCCAGAAGCAATTAATTTAATAGTTGGTGTTTCTTTTAAAATCTTCTCATACAAATTAAATGAAGGCCCCTCTAACATACCGTCTTTAGAAATATCTGTACAAATTACATAGCTAATCCCCTTAGATTGATATTTTTTAATAAAAGGAATTACCTCCAGGTTACTTTCTTCTTGCCATCCGCTAACAGCAATCTTTTTGTTGTTACAATCTGCTCCTAAAATAATTTTATCTGTTCCATATTTGGCAATCCAACTTTCAAATAGTGTGGCATTTTTTACTGCAATACTACCACCTGTTATTTGATGAGCACCAGAATTAAAAGCAATATGTAAATCTTCATCAGACTTCAATCCACCTCCAAAATCTATTTTTAAATTTGTTTTTGAGGCTATTTGCTCTAATATCTTGTAATTAACAATATGGCTTGCTTTCGCTCCATCTAAATCTACAACATGTAAATACTCGATACCTGCATCTTCAAATGCTAAAGCTACCTCTAAAGGGTTTTCATTGTATATTATTTTAGTATTGTAATCTCCTTTAGTAAGTCTTACGCATTTTCCTTCAATTATATCTATCGCTGGTATAATTTTCATCTTATAAGTTTAAAAAGTTTTGTAATACTCTTTCACCTGATTTTCCACTTTTTTCAGGGTGAAACTGAACGCCATAAAAATTATTTTTTTGTATCGAAGATGCATAAGGAAGCTCATAGTCTGTTGTTGCAATAGTATTTTCATTTTCTTCAACATAATAACTATGTACCAAATACATATACTCTTTATCAGAAATATCTTCAAATAACTTAGATTTAAGATTAGTTATGGTATTCCATCCCATTTGCGGAACTTTTACTGAAGTTGAGAAGCGTTTTACCGCTACATCAAATATTCCCAACCCATTGGTATTTCCTTCTTCAAGTTTACTACACATTAATTGCATCCCTAAACAAATTCCTAATACAGGCTGGTTTAGTTTTGTAATAAGATCTTCTAAACCTGTTTCTCTAAGTTTTTTCATTGCAGAGCTTGCTTCACCTACGCCAGGAAATATAATTTTATCAGCTGCCTTTATTTCTTCAGCATCACTAGATAAAACTGCAGCTACTCCTAACCTATCAAAAGCAAACTGAATACTTTTAATATTTCCAACTCCATAATCTAAAATTACTAACTTCATTACAATACCCCTTTTGTTGATGGTAAAATCATTTTTTCAACATCTCGTTTTACTGCCATTTTAATGGCTTTTGCAAAAGCTTTAAAAATTGATTCTATCTTGTGATGTTCATTGGTGCCTTCGGCTTTAATATTTAAATTACATTTAGCACCGTCTGTAAACGATTTAAAGAAGTGAAAAAACATTTCTGTAGGCATTTTACCAACCATTTCCCGTTTAAAATCTGCTTCCC
>Ga0233444_10003272_pt1 | contig 16245 bp, 18 predicted proteins | sample SI_124_October20_6_FD_182792 | JGI IMG/M metagenome (GOLD analysis project Ga0233444, IMG submission 182792) | Seawater microbial communities from Saanich Inlet, British Columbia, Canada - SI_124_October2016_10_MG | ecosystem: Environmental > Aquatic > Marine > Inlet | place: Canada: British...
AGTAAAGCGCCGGGTGATGCGTTCAAGTTCTGTTTCATTCCAGTCGGACGGATTTATGATTAAGCCGCCCTTTGAACCGCCAAATGGTATTTCCATGAGAGCGCATTTATATGTCATGAGGGAAGCTAGTGCCTCGACTTCTTCCTGTGACACATGTTCGTTAAATCGAATGCCGCCTTTTACTGGTTCAAAATGTTCAGAATGCACTGAACGATATCCGGTGAAAGTATGAAGCGATCCACGCAAACGGACGCCAAATCGGACTACATAAGTGGAATTGGTTATCATTATTTTATGGGCCAATCCATCATCCAAATCCAGAAATGACGCTGCCTTTTTAAAATTATCCTCGATGGATCTGAGAAATTCATTGTCACTCATAATAGTCTCCCTGTTTAGATGATGTTGAACGATAAGATGTACAAACAGCAACCGTTTCATCAGAACGTGACATGACATGAGTTAGAAAACAATCTACCTTTTCAACAAGCAAACAGTCCCAGAATTATGACGTTCTTCTGGGACTGTTTGCTTTAGTTGGATTACAAGCATAATGCGTGAATGCGTTATTCTTTGGCTTTTAAATTTTCACGCATAGCATCTCTGATGAGCGCCTTAAGCAAGGAAATGCCCATCAAAGCCATCACAAAGGAAAATGGCAAGGCACCAATGATCATCGCTGTGTTGATGGCTGACAAACCACCTGCCAGAAGCAAAACGGCGATAACCAGTGTTAATGCTGCACCCCATGTAATGATATGGACATTGCCTTTTTGTGAGGCATCACCCCCGGCGGCAATCGTATTAATGATCAAAACAGCCGAGTCCGCCGATGTAACGAGAAAGGTCAGTAGCAAAACAACAATCACAACGGACATTGCTGTTGCCAGTGCAGGTGAAAGCATAATGTTTATCATCTCAAATAACTGTGATGAAATGCCTGCTTCCATGATTTGGCCACCAGCAATCCCTCTGAGTTCGAGATCAATGGCTGTACCACCGACAAAGGTAAACCATACAAAACACATTGTAGCAGGGACGATCATGGCACCTAGCACATATTCGCGAATGCTTCTGCCCCGGGATATGCGTGCCAGAAACAACCCAACAAAAGGCGCAAAGGCGATCCACCATGCCCAATAAAAGATAGTCCATCCACCTTGCCAATCAGCAAGTTTCTGGCTCACTTCGCTACCGTCATTGCTCCAGACTTCTAGCGACATGCGCGGAAAGGCAAGAAGATAGTCATAAAGACCCAGGAAAAAGGATTTAAACACAAATAATGTTGATCCGAACAAAATGAAGAACAGCAGAATAAACAAGGACAGACCCATATTTATGTTGGAGAGCCATTTAATGCCGCGACCAACGCCCGACATCGCAGACAGAGTCGATGCCCCCATCACAACAAGCAGTGACAAAATCATGGCGGTTTTGGTTGGTGCCCCTTCGGCATTCATCATCCACGTCGCACCAGTAATGTTGAACATACCCGATGAAAATTGAGACACACCGTAACCAATTGTGACGGAAACGCCCAATATCGTTGCGATAACTGAAACAATATCTACAGCATGACCAAGTGGCCCAGACAGTTTTTTGCCAAGCAATGGGGTTAAACCAGAACGTATGGTCAGTGGCAGACCACGTGAATAGCTGAAAAAGGCAAGAGCAAGGCCCACCAAGGCATAGCACGCCCATGCAGACAGCCCCCAATGAAGAAATGACCATTGGAAAGCTGGCCTTACATTTTCAGCCGTTACGGCCGCAACTGTGCCACGGATTATATCGGGATTGTTGGAAAAGTGGTAGATCGGTTCAGCCGTTGCATAGGTCAGCATACCGATGCCAATGCCAGCGCCGAACATCATTGAAAACCATGAAAAACGCGAAAATTCAGGTTTTTCGTTAGGCTTGCCAAGATGAATTGAACCAGTACGTGGCCATAATGCCAGAATGAAGCAGACGACAACATAGAACGCCACAACATACATATACCAGTGACCAAAATGTGCGAGTAGAAAACCGTTGAACTGGCTTAAGATTACGCCTGCTTGTTCAGAAAAAACGGCAGCCCATAAAATTAAAGCACCGATGAGAGTTTTAGAACCAATCGTAACGGCACGGTTAAAGCCTTGGTAAAAACCAAAATCAGCTTTATTAATAGGAAGATCGGTCAGGGGAGGGTGAATAGACATTTATTTCTCCTAGCGAGTGAATTGAGGAAAAACTGTCTTGATTACCTTTGACTTAGTTCAAGCTAGTCATAATTTTGACATAAGAGCAAGAATTGTTTGCATGATTTTAGCGGCTATATAAAGAATCGTGTTTAATGCGATGGCAACAATCGATAAAATTAATATTACGCTAAAATTAATTAAATTTAATGCACATGCCCCTAACCAATGCTCAGAAACAATTTAGAGCAAAATTTTTATTATGTTTGTTTCAGCATCAGGTAAAAAATTGACTTTACACTTTCCTTATAGTTTCGATTCAGTATAAGTTTAGCAATGTTCGTAGATGGTTCAAATTCATCACGAATACAAACAATAAACTTAAGCAGGGAACAAACTCATGAAAAAGTTTTATTTTGCATTTGCTGGTCTTGCGGCTGCTGCTCTCGTTAGTACAGCACAGGCTGGTACGCTAGAAGACGTTAAGTCTCGTGACGAAGTGAAATGTGTATTTAGCACCGGTCTGGCCGGGTTCGCTTTTCCAGATGACAAAGGTAACTGGACTGGTTTCGACGTAGATTTCTGTCGTGCCACAGCTGCTGCTGTCCTTGGTGACGCACAAAAGATCGGTCCTGTACCGGCAACAACTCAGAACCGTTTTACCGTATTGAATGCGGGTGAAGCTGATGTTCTGTGGCGTAACACAACAATCACATTCAGCCGTGACGTTGGCGTTAAGCTTACATTCCTGGGCGTCAACTATTACGACGGTCAAGGTTTTATGGCTAAGAAGTCATTGGGGATTAATTCTGCTCTTGAGCTTGATGGTGCATCTGTATGTATCCAGACAGGAACAACAACTGAGCTGAACCTTGCTGACTATTTCCGTTCTAACAACATGACCTATGAAGCTGTTCCAGTTGCTGACTCAGCTGAAGCACGTGAATGCTATTCTTCTGGTCGTGGTGACGTTCTGACAACTGATGCGTCTGCACTGTCTTCACAGCGCGCTGCAATGGAAAATCCAGACGATCACATGGTTCTGCCTGAGATTATCTCTAAAGAGCCGCTTGGACCAGCAGTACGTCAGGGTGACGACGAGTGGGCCGATATTGTTCGTTGGGTTCTGTATGCAACAATCACAGCTGAAGAGCTGGGCATTACACAGGCTAACGTTAACACAATCGGTAGCACAACCAACAACCCTGAAATCAAGCGTTTCCTGGGTCTTGAAGCCAACCTTGGTCCAGAACTTGGTCTGAGTGCTGACTGGGCAAAGAACATCATTGCTCAGGTTGGTAACTATGGCGAAATCTTTGAGCGCAACATCGGTGTGAACACACCACTAGGTATTGGCCGTGGTGTTAATGCACTATGGACAGATGGTGGTCTTCAGTACTCACCACCGTTCCGCTAGGATCTGGATATAAGAATAAGCACCGCGGGGCGACCCGCGGTGTTTTATTATAAAAAACTTTTATTTAGTAAATTTTGGAAAACCGCATGAACAATAATAGTGTCTCGGATTTCAACCTGCGCCGATTGTTTTACAATCAGGAAGTTCGATCTGTTGGTATCCAGATACTGACTCTTGCAGTGATCTGTTATCTTGTTTTTTCCATCGGCCAGAACGTGCTTGTCAACCTTGCAGCAATTGGCAAGGATATTAGCTTTAATTTTCTTTGGGTGCCTGCTGGTTACGATATTACGTTCCAGCCATTTGTTGATTATGGCCCCACTAATACACATTTCCGCGCAGCCATGGTTGGGCTTTCCAATACATTGCTTGTTGCCGTAACGGGTATTGTACTGGCTACAATTCTTGGTTTTATATTGGGTGTGATGCGACTGTCACAAAATTTCCTAGTCAGTAAATTATCCCAGATTTTCGTTGAATTTACGCGAAATGTTCCAGTCTTGCTTCATATTTTCTTTATCTACGGTGTGATTATCAATCTTTTGCCTGTACCAAAGAAGGCTGAATCGATTGGCGGTGTTTTCTTTCTTACCAACCGCGGTATCTTTGCACCTGCGCCCACTCTGGAACAAGGTTATGAAGCCGTTGTTGGTGCCTTTATTGTAGCTCTTATAGGTTGTTACGCATTAGCCAGATGGGCAAAAAAGAGACAAATGAAAACGGGGCAAATTTTTCCAGTTTTCCTGACGTCTCTGGGTTTAATCATTGCCTTGCCATTGCTTGCCAACGTTGTCGTTGGCGGCGCTATTGGTGTTGAAATTCCAAAGTTGAAGGGCTTTAATTTTAAAGGTGGATTGATTTTACGCCCCGAATATGTAGCACTGTGGTTTGCGCTGTCCTATTATACAGCGAGTTTTATCGCTGAGATCGTACGTGGTGGTATTCTTGCCATTCATAAAGGACAAAAAGAAGCAGCCCATGCACTTGGTATTCCGGCAAATCGCACATTGCGTCTGGTTGTTATTCCACAAGCATTGCCGCTTATCATTCCACCAATCGCAAGTAATTACCTTAACCTGACCAAAAATTCATCATTAGCTATCGCTATTGGTTATTTTGATATTGTGGCGACGTTAGGGGGAATTTCATTGATGCAAACAGGCAAGGAGGTGGAGACCATGTCTCTTGTGCTTCTGATTTACTTATGTCTGTCCCTTTGCATCTCGGCGTCAATGAATTTCCTGAACCACCGCGTTACGTTGAAGGCTAGATAATAATGACAGCTTCAATTGAAACATCTAAAAAGCCAAACGCTACTGAGGATATGCTTCCGCCGCGTGGTGAGACAGGTATTATATTATGGTTACGCAAGAATCTGTTTGCTACGCCCACTGATACCGTACTTACCCTTTTTTGCATGTATATTCTGTATCTTTTCGTGCCAGGTTTTGTCGAATGGTCGATAATTGATGCTGTATGGTCTGCATCAGGCAGAGTTGATTGCTGGGAGCAGATGGAAGAGCCCAACAGCGCGGCGTGCTGGGCTTTTGTTAGTACGCGTCTTCAGTTGCTGGTCTATGGCTTTTATCCCGAAGAATATATCTGGCGAGTCAATATTGCCTTTGTTCTGTTCCTGTTAGCGTTAGTGCCGGTCTTGTGGGACAACACACCACGTCGGCCTTTGGCTTTGCTTTATTCAGCTTTATTCCCATTCATTGCAACATGGCTTGTTTTTGGTGGTTTTGGTATAGAGGCTGTTGAAACCAAGAAGATTGGCGGTATTGCACTGACCTTGCTTATTGGGGTGACAGGCATTGCCTTTTCATTGCCTATTGGCATCATGCTGGCGCTTGGACGTACTTCAAAACTGCCGGTTCTAAAGATGCTTTCAGTCATCTTTATTGAATTTATCCGCGGTGTACCATTGATTGCGTTGCTTTTCATCGCATCAACTATGCTGAATTACTTCCTGCCACCAGGTACGACGTTTGATCTTCTGGTGCGGGTTCTGATCATGGTTACATTTTTTGCCTCTGCCTATATGGCCGAGGTGATTCGTGGTGGTCTGGCAGGTATTCCAAAAGGACAAATTGAGGCAGCGCAAGCGTCTGGTTTGACCTATTGGAAGACAACATATCTGATTGTCATGCCGCAAGTTCTGAAAATTTCGATACCGGGTATCGTGAATACATTTATCGGCTTGTTCAAAGACACGACTCTTGTTCTGATTATTGGCATGTTTGATGTGCTTGGTATGGGACGTTCGTCACTAGCTGACCCGAACTGGAACGGTCTAGCGCGCGAGATATATATCTTTGTTGCAATCTTCTTTTTCATATGCTGCTACGGGATGAGTTACTACTCGGCCTATCTGGAGCGTAAACTTGATACTGAAAACAAATTTCAGAAGAAATAATTGGCTGGGAACAAAATGGCTAAGAAACCGAATAAATCTACAAATGGCGAAACCGTTATCCGCATCGAAGCGATGCATAAATGGTTTGGCAATTTTCATGCTCTAAAAAACATCGATCTGACAGTTAAATCTGGTGAAAAAATTGTTATTTGTGGACCATCTGGTTCAGGAAAATCAACGCTGATTCGCTGTATCAACCGTCTGGAAGAACATCAGAAGGGTGTGATTAATGTACACGGCACTGATCTGACGAGCGATCTTAAGGATATTGAAACGATCCGTTCAGAAGTCGGTATGGTGTTTCAGAGCTTCAATCTGTTCCCCCATCTAACCATTTTGGAGAACTGCGTGCTTGCCCCCATCTGGGTTCGCAAGATGCCGCGCAAAGAGGCCGAAGAGATTGCCATGCAATATCTGGAGCGTGTTCGTATTCCGGAACAAGCACTCAAATATCCTGGCCAGCTATCAGGTGGTCAGCAGCAGCGTGTGGCTATTGCCCGTGCCTTGTGTATGCGTCCACGGATTATGTTGTTCGATGAGCCAACATCTGCACTTGATCCAGAAATGATCAAGGAAGTGCTCGAAACGATGATTACGCTTGCCGAAGATGGCATGACCATGATTGTTGTTACGCATGAGATGGGCTTTGCGCGTAAAGTTGCAAACCGCGTTATCTTTATGGATGCAGGTGAAATCGTCGAAGAGAATGATCCGGAAACATTCTTTAATAAGCCAAAGAACGATCGCACAAAGCTATTCCTAAGCCAGATTCTTAACGACTGATGTGAATGTTGATCTGGTCCGTTCCGTGGCCGGATTGCTGTGCGTGTTAGGCTTGGCCCGTTTCAATGGGGGCATCTGATGTGCCCCATTCAGCCCAAGACCCATCAAACATTGAAACCTGTTGATGGCCAACAAGCTCTAGCGCAAGCGCCAATGCACAAGCCGTAACGCCTGAACCGCAGGTGGTTGTGATCCTTTCCGCCAGGTCAACACCACCAGATTCGATGATTTGCTTCAATTCACTGGTAGTTTTCAACAGTTTTGTATCAGGATCAAATAGTGAGGTCACAGGTACATTTAAAGAATCCGGAATATGGCCAGAACGGATCCCCGCACGTGGTTCTGGTAATTCGCCTGAAAAACGCCCTGCGGCTCTAGCATCAACAATCTGACCGGCAATACCAGCTTCTACCTGTGGGCGTAAATCTTGCATATAGGCGACTGTGGCATTTTGTGCATTGCCAGCGATGAAATCACCAGTATTCGTGGGTTTTGAAGTGTTTTTTTGCAAGCTACCACCAGCTTGTTTCCATGCTGTTAATCCACCATCAAGATAGCTGACATTGGTGTGGCCAAACAGGCGAAACAGCCACCAAGCGCGGGCAGATGACATAAACAGCGAATCATCATAGACAATCACATGATCATTCTGATTTACGCCAAGGGCCCGGATATGCGTCTCAAAAACCTCGGCAGATGGCACAGTGTGCGGTAGCGCGGCATCAGGGTCGGCAATGACGCCAAGATCAAACCGCTGGGCACTAGGTATATGCCCTTCATCAAATTCAGTAATCGCGTCACGCCCAGTTGCCGGAATATGAAATGTAGCATCAAATATTTTTAAATCAATATCTTCAATATGCGCTTTAAGCCATTCAGCTGAAACAATATTTTTATTATCAAACATATCGATTATCTCACTATAGCCAGTCGGGTACAGGTAATTGCTTTTCGCGAAGAAATTCTGGATTCCAGACCTTTGATTGATAACGTTGCCCACTGTCACATAGAATGGTGACAATGGTGTGACCCGGACCCATTTCACGTGCCATTGCAACAGCACCAGCAACATTGATCGCCGAAGAGCCGCCTAAATAGAGGCCTTCGTCTCGCATTAAAGCATAGATAAAAGGCAAGGCATCTTTATCGCTGAGACAGAATGGCATATCAACAAACGCTTTTTCCAGATTAGCGGTGATGCGTCCTTGACCAATGCCTTCTGAAATTGAATTGCCTTCGGCTTTAAGTTCACCATGTGCATAGAAATTATACAAGGCAGACCCTTCAGGGTCAGCAAGGCCAATTTTGATATTGGGATTCATTTCTTTCAAGAATTGGCCAACGCCAGCCAATGTACCGCCAGATCCAACTGAACAGATAAATCCATCAACCTCATGGTCGGTTTGTTCCCATATTTCGGGTCCCGTGGTTTTGTAATGACCGTCAAGATTGGCTGTATTATCAAACTGGTTTGCCCAGATCACCCCACCATTATGCGCCCCACTTAATTCCTGGGCGAGGCGTTCAGAATAACGGACATAATTGTCTGGATTTTTATAAGGTACGGCCGGAACAAGGCGCAGATCAGCACCATAAATGCGGAGATATTGTTTTTTTTCATCGCTTTGTGTTTCAGGCATTACGATAACAGATTTATAACCTTTGGCATTACCAACCATGGTCAAGCCAATACCCGTGTTGCCTGCCGTGCCTTCAACAATCATACCGCCAGGGCCTAGCAACCCTCTGTTTTCGGCATCTTCAATGATAGCGAGCGCTGCGCGGTCCTTTACCGAGCCACCTGGATTCATAAATTCAGCTTTGCCCAGAATAGTACAACCTGTCATTTCGGATACAGCACGAAGCTTTATCAGAGGGGTATTGCCAATAGATGCCAAAAAATCATTTTTATGCATTACAAACAGTTCTTCGTTCAGGGATGAAAGGGAATAGAAATCTTAATTCATAATAAGCCCATTGTTGCTGGATGCAAAATTGTTTTTAAAATTGACGGTTGGCAGAATTACAAGTTCATGCCAGTTTAATGTGTTGGTTTAGTTAATCGCTACACATCGAATTGTTTGGACAACACATGGCCCGCATCACACTTTTACGGCATGGTAAAAGCGAAAACCCCCAAGCTGGGTTTGCTGATTTTGATCGTGCGCTTAATAACCGCGGGCAAAAGAATGCTGATAATGTCGGTAAAATGATGATGCGCCAGAAGATGTTGCCCGACCTTGTGCTTGTATCACCAGCAGTGCGCACCAAGCAGACATATGAAATTGCGTCCCAAAACTGGTCTGATATTCCGATGGAATTTGTTGATAGCCTTTATGAAGCCACAGCAAACCAGTTGATGTATGTGATTGAAGAACGGGCAGGGCAATACCAAAATGTGCTTGTGATTGGCCACAATCCTAGTCTAGTCGTTCTGCTTAATCGTATGGTTGGATCTACACATACTGACAATAATTTGTCTTATTTTCCGACATGCTGTCTTGCTGACATTGGTTTCGAAGCCGATAGGATATGCGATATAAACCCTGAGGACGGGCGTCTATTATCAATTATACGTGCGCGTTCTTTGGATCATCATTCTCTTTAGCTTGTGATGCGCTAGTTCATTCATTCAAGAAAAAAGATGGGTTTTTCCCCTACATTGCGTTGACAAGTATGTTTTAGCGTATTAAAACGCTGAAACATACGACATAATATATGGTTCACATGAAGCGTAATGAAATCGAAAGCGAGCATGAACAGGATCTGTTTGATGCCATACTGACACTGGAGAATAACGAAGAAGCACGAAGCTTTTTTTATGATCTTTGTACGCCTGCCGAATTAGAAGGGCTGGTGGATCGTTGGCGTGTGGCACAGATGCTTGTTCAAAAAGTGCCATATCGCAAGATCGCTGAAGAAACAAGCGTCAGCACAGCGACGATTGTCAGGGTCGCACGCTTTCTTAATAACGGTTTTGATGGCTATAAAACAATTATGCAACGCCAAGGTAAGCTCTAGGTAAAGGACAATGAAATAATGAATGCGATGAGTGAAAACGGCAGGTTGAAAATTGCCATGCAGAAATCAGGGCGTCTGGCTGACATGTCGATGCAGTTACTTGAAAAATGTGGCATTTCGCTATCCAAGAGCCGTGACCAGCTTTTATGTATGGCGGATAATTTTCCGTTAGATGTGTTTCTGGTGCGCGATGATGATATTCCAGCTTTTCTGGCCACGAATGTGTGTCAGCTAGGGATTCTGGGGCAAAATGCATTGCTGGAACAGCAAGCAAATGAAAATGGAAAATATGCCGGACTAGAGGAAGTTATGGCGCTTGGTTATGGTAAGTGCCGTCTTTCGATCGCTGTGCCGAATGATTTTGACTATAAAGATGTTACGTCGCTTGCTGGTAAGACGATTGCAACGTCCTATCGTGGGTTGTTGTCAAACTATCTGGCGGAAAAGAATGTTTCTGCCGATATTGTAACGATGCAGGGCGCGGTTGAGGTTGCCCCACGTACCCATCTTGCTGATGTGATTTGTGATCTTGTTTCAACGGGTAATACGCTAAAATCAAATGGATTGCGCGAAACCGATATTGTTATGCAATCGCAAGCTGTGGTTATTAAAAATGCTATAGATGACCCTGAAATCAATTTAATCTACGAAAAGCTTATCGCGCGATTACGTGCCGTTTTACGAGCCGAAAATAGCCGCTATATTATGCTGAACAGCCCGATAGATTCGTTGGATGCGATTAAGGCGGTATTGCCCGGTTCGCAATCTCCCACTGTTATGCCGCTACAGGGGCGTGACGATATGGTCGCTGTGCATGCGGTCTGCGAAGAGGGGGTGTTTTGGAATACAATGGAAGCCCTGAAAGCCAAAGGTGCCAATTCCATTCTAGTTGTGCCAATCGAAAAAATGCTGGATTAGAGGCAAGATATGACGACCAATAAAAATCAATCGACATCGGCTATCGTTAATCGGGCACGCCCTGAAATTCTGTCGATGAAAGGTTATTCATCTGCCCGTTCTCTTCAAACTGGCGCAAATACATCTATTTTTCTTGATGCTAATGAATGCCCTTTTGAGCCATTTATCGGCGCAAGTAATCTGGCGCGTTATCCGACTCAGCAACCTGTTAGGCTAGCTGTCGCGATTTGTGACTGGCTGGATATTTCAACACGCAATCTGACTGTTACACGTGGTGCTGATGAGGCGATTGAATGTCTAATGCGTGCCTTTTGTGTGCCAAATACCGATAATGTTGTGATTTGCCCCCCTACCTTTGCCATGTATCGTCAATCAGCCATCCTGCATTCGGTTGAAACACGGGATGCACCACTCAATGATAGCTTTGCTCTTGACCTTGAAGCCATTAGCAAGGTGGTGGATGCTAATACCAAGATGATATTCATATGTTCGCCAAATAATCCGACTGGCAATGTCATGGCGCGTGATGATATTTTAAGCCTATGTGCGACTTATTCTGAGCAGGCATTGATCGTTTTGGATGAAACCTATATCCAATATGCCGAGGCCAGTAGTTTAATTCCCATGATTGAGGCGACGCCTAATCTGGTGATTTTGCGCACGTTATCGAAATCGCACGCGGCGGCAGGTTTGCGTTGTGGTGCAACGATTGCACGTAGTGAAATTACCCAGCTTTTACAAAAGGTTTTGGCGCCATACCCTCTGGCCAGTCCTGTTGTTGAGGCTGGGCTTGCTATATTGACGTCTAAGAATCATCGACAACTAGCCGAAAAGCGAAATGCGCTTATTGAGCGCCGAGATCGGTTTATTCCGCTTTTGGCTAAACTACCGATGGTTGACGAGATTTTGCCAAGTGATGCAAACTTCATTCTGTTACGTGTTCAGGACGCTGACGCATTTTATGCTACCTGTCTTGAGGCTGGCATTGTCGTGCGCAATCAGTCGCACCAGCCAGGTTTGGCCAATAGCATCCGCATATCGATTGGCACAGAAGATGACATGAATATGCTTATGGCGGCGCTTCGTGGTGATAATATGGAACGCGAAAGTGAAGCCCCCAGAATTGGTAAGGTCATCCGCAAGACCAGTGAAACTGCTATTTCGGTTGCTGTGAATCTCGACAAGGCATCACCAGTCAATATCAATACCGGTATCGGATTTTACGATCACATGCTGGATCAGATTGCCAAACATGGTGGCTTTTCCTTGGAAGTTGAATGTGACGGTGATCTGCATATTGACGCGCATCACACTGTTGAAGATTGTGCGATTGCGTTAGGTCAGGCGATCCGAACGGCACTAGGTGATAAACGCGGTATAAATCGCTATGGCTTTATGCTGCCAATGGATGAAACATTGGTGAATGTAGCGCTTGATCTGAGTGGTCGTTTCTATCTTGATTTCAAGGCTGATTTTCCAGCTACGCATGTAGGTGATTTGCCTACCGATATGGTGCCGCATTTCTTTTATTCGCTAGCCGAACATATGCAGGCTAATCTGCATATTTCAGTAACAGGGGAAAATGCCCATCATATGGTTGAAGCCTGTTTCAAAGGTTTTGGCCGAACCATACGACAAGCTGTTCGTCGTGAAGGTAGCGAATTGCCAAGTACGAAAGGCGTATTATGATCGCCATTATTGATAGCGGTGGTGCCAATATTGCGTCTGTGCAATTTGCCCTCGAACGTTTGAACGCGCGCAGTATATTAACAACTGATGCTGCGATAATCCGTGACGCAGAACGGGTGATTTTGCCAGGTGTAGGGGCAGCTCCTGTTGCTATGGACATTTTATCCAAAGCTAATTTGGTTGATGTCATTCATAGCCTGACGCAACCTGTTTTGGGTGTATGTCTGGGGATGCAGCTTTTGTTTGACCGGTCGCCAGAAAAAGCCGTTGGCAGCGATCAGGACACTAGCTTGCTTGGCTTAACATCTGGCAATTGTTCTGCCTTTACCCCAGCGATAGACCGCTCAGTGCCACATATGGGATGGAATAGTCTGGAATTTACCAGCGAGCATGCATTGCTTGATGGGATCGATCAAGGCGCATATGTTTATTTTGTACATTCGTACTTTGCCCCCATTAACAGTGCAACAATTGCCAGCTGTAATTATGGTGATCGATTTACCGCCATTGTGGCAGATCGCAATTTTATGGGATGCCAGTTTCATCCCGAACGTTCCGGCCCTGTTGGCGCACGGATTTTGAAAAATTTTCTGGAGATGCCAGCATGATAATCTATCCAGCGATTGATTTAATCGGGGGGGCTGTTGTGCGCCTTAATAAAGGTGATTTTGATCAGCAGACAACCTATGGCACTGATCCCGTGTCTGTTGCTAAATCATATGCGGATGCTGGAGCAAATTGGCTTCATCTTGTTGATCTTGATGGGGCTAAGAACCCTGCTAACCGCCAGCTTGAGTTGATTTCGAGAATTATTGATGAAAGCGGCCTTAAAGTCCAAACAGGTGGTGGTATCCGAAGCGTAGATGATGTTGCGGCATTGGTGAAGGCCGGAGCAAGTCGTGTTGTTGTTGGCAGTCTGGCGGTGTGTGATTATGCGGCAGGTGAGGCCTTGTTTGACAGATTCGGTGGTGAAACTATCTGTCTTGCGGCGGATGTCATGCCGGTAACTGATGCATGCGACGATATAAGCTATAATATCGCGCTGTCCGGATGGCAGGAAACAAGCGACTTGTCCCTGTTTGCGTTTCTGGGACATTACGCCGAACATGGTTTAGTACATTCGTTATGCACCGATATTGCCCGTGATGGCATGATGACTGGATGTAACCGCGATCTTTACACTGCGGTAAAAGCCACATTCCCGAATATCAAACTTCAGGCATCCGGCGGGGTAAGTGCGCTTGATGACATTATAGGCTTGCCGACGGATGGTGTGATAATCGGCAAAGCATTATATGAACGTGTGTTTAGCGTAGGAGAAGCGCTGGAGGCCGTAGCATGCTGACAAAAAGAATCATAGCTTGCCTAGATGTGAAGGATGGCCGTGTTGTCAAAGGGGTTCAGTTCCGCAATCACCGCGATATGGGTGATATATTGGAGCTTAGCCAGCGTTATGCCGATGAAGGCGTGGATGAGTTGGTGTTCTATGATATCACTGCCAGTGCCGATGGCCGTGTTGTTGATAAAAGCTGGGTAAATGCAGTCGCCAGGCGTATCAATATTCCCTTTTGTGTGGCAGGCGGCATCCGCTCAGTTGAAGATGCTAAAGTTTTGCTTAATGATGGTGCCGATAAGATTTCAGTTAATTCACCAGCGCTTGAACGTCCCGAATTCATCAGTGATTTGGCTGCGGCCTTTGGCACGCAATGCGTTGTTGTTGGCATAGACTCGCGCCGCGAGGATGACAGTTTTCAAGTTTATCAATATACCGGTGACGTTGAAAAAACGATCAAATCTAAACGCAATACTATTGACTGGGCAAAACAGGCTGTTTTGCTTGGTGCAGGTGAGATTGTTTTAAACTGCATGAATAATGACGGCGTCAAACAAGGCTATGATCTGGCGCAGCTAAAGCTGGTACGTGACGCTGTGTCGGTGCCCGTGATTGCATCTGGCGGTGCTGGTGATTACGATCATTTTGTTGATCTGTTTATGCAGACCAATATTGATGGCGGTCTGGCGGCCTCTATTTTTCATAGTGGACAGATACCAATCCCCGACCTCAAAGCCTATTTAAAATCCAAACAAATCGAAGTGAGAATTTAGCGATGTCTGTTCCTGACATGATCAACCTTGATGACCCCGACTGGAACAAGGGGGGGGAAAGCGGCTTGCTACCAGCTATTATTCAGGATGCGGATACACATGATGTGCTGATGCTTGGCTATATGAGCCGAGATGCTCTGGCGGCAAGCTATGACAGTGGCAAGGTTACGTTCTATAGCCGATCCAAGCAACGCCTATGGATGAAAGGTGAAAGCTCGGGCAATATGTTGACATTGGTTGATGTAAAACTTGATTGCGACAAAGATACCTTGTTGGTTACGGCAACACCTGCCGGGCCAACATGCCATACCGGAACATATTCATGCTTTGGTGAGCAATCAGCCTCAAACACAGCGTTTCTTGATCGTCTTGGCGAATTAATAAATCAAAGACATGCCGATATGCCCGAGGGTAGCTATACAACCAGCCTGTTTGAGGCCGGCAAAGCGCGTATAGCGCAAAAGGTTGGCGAAGAGGGGGTTGAGCTTGCTCTTGCCCGTATGAAGGATGACAAGGCTGAAATGACTAATGAAGCGGCCGATCTATTGTTTCATATGATGGTATTGCTGGAGGATTCTGATTTATCTCTGGCGGATGTTATTACCGTTTTACAGAATCGGCATAAATAGGCTTAATTGTGATAAGATTGGTCTTTAATTGGGAGACAGGAAAATACCATGCAAGACAAGATTGATCGGCCGCGTGCCATACCCACTAAACAAGCCGAAAATGATGCTTTTGTTGTAACCCGTTGGGATTTTGCCCCAGGTGCTGAAACAAGACAGCATATGCATGCGATGGATTATGTTGTTGTGCCGCTTACAACGGGCACGCTAACAATTGAAGGGGCAGATGGTAAGGTAACACAAAGCCCGCTGACAAGTGGGGTTTCTTATGCGCGCTATGCGGGCGTGGATCACAATGTGATTAATGATAGTGAAAGCCCGTTTAGCTTTGTAGAAATAGAAAGAAAACCCCATAAAATTACCTAATGACGCGTTGCTTGCAAATGTGTTGATTATTTATAATGCGCACGACGATCGCCAAATTCACGCACACGTTTGCGCCACGCTTCGTAACTGCCGCGCTTCAAAGTTTTGCGCATCAAAGTTTTGACCTGACTATCTGACAACCCATACAACATTTCTATCTGGGCAAAGCTATCATGGTCTGATAGCGCCATTTGTACAATCTCGCTAATATCCTCATCGGCAAGCGAGGTGGTGATGTCGGTTTTTTTCATAGATGGCTGCAATTTTGGTTAAAGAGTGTTGAAATTCACCGCACAATGATAGCATTATAATTATTAACTAATAATAAGAAACGGAGTCGGTCACTAGCCTCCACTAACAAAAGGCCAGAATATGACAAATATTAAATTTAATTCAAGCAGACTCACGATCACTAATGGTTTGACCATTGGATACCGTCGTCGTCCAAAACATATTATGTTGAAAACATTGGTGTCTATGATGACTATCGGCACGCTTGGTTATGCGGTGATTGATTTCATAATTTAAGTATCAGTTCGACAACTCAGCATTTATCACAGGCTGAAAACAATCCATAAATGTTTTGGAATAACAAGGAATTGGCTCCCCGGGACGGATTCGAACCGCCGGCCAAGCGATTAACAGTCGCTTGCTCTACCGCTGAGCTACCGGGGAATAGAGCCATATACCCTTTAGACTCACCGTAATCGGCAAATCCAAAGGCTT
>Ga0233444_10003276_pt1 | contig 16229 bp, 11 predicted proteins | sample SI_124_October20_6_FD_182792 | JGI IMG/M metagenome (GOLD analysis project Ga0233444, IMG submission 182792) | Seawater microbial communities from Saanich Inlet, British Columbia, Canada - SI_124_October2016_10_MG | ecosystem: Environmental > Aquatic > Marine > Inlet | place: Canada: British...
CTCCTAACGGTGCATTCCTAACTGGAGATACTAATGATGTATCTACACTACAGGTACAAAAAGCTAGTGACTTTCGTGTAGCATTAGAAACTATGCGTATGATTAACGACAGATTAAGTGCTGCTTTCTTATTGAACACTAGTGTACAGAGACAAGCTGAACGTGTCACAGCAGAAGAGATACGTTTCATGGCACAGGAACTTGAGACTTCTTTAGGTGGTGTATACTCTATACTATCACAAGAGTTTCAATTACCACTAATAAACCTACTGCTTGAGTCATTAACTAAGCAAGGTAAAATGCCACGTATGCCTAAAGATAGCATCAAACCTACAGTGGTCACAGGTATTGAAGCACTAGGTCGTGGACAAGACTTAAATAAATTAGCTACATTCTTGCAATATCTACAGCCATTAGGTCAAGAGATTATTGCTAGTGAAATGAATGTAGGTGATTACATAGACAGACTAGCAGCATCTCTAGGTATTGATACTTCTGGCTTAATTAAATCTGAACAGCAGAAGCAACAAGAACAGATGATGATGCAACAGCAACAACAAGCAATGTTAGAACAACAAACAGTAGCTGGTATGGCACAAGGTGCTGCACCTAATTTAGCGAAAGCTGCTGTAGAAGAAGGATAATAATATATGGCAGACTCAATTAATACTTTTCAAGAAGAAGCACCTGAATCCCCAGAGCATCAACAAGCTATGCTTGATAGGGAAAGAGGAGCACCTGTGGATGAATCACGTCCTGAATGGCTTCCTGAAAAATTTAAAACTGCAGAAGATATGGCTAAAGCTTACTCATCTTTAGAGTCAAAGCTTGGTCAATCTAAAGAACCCCCAGAATCAGAGGTACAGGAAACCCCTTCTGAAAACCCTTCTGAAGTAGCTGAACTACTAGACAGTAAAGGTCTAGACTTTTCAGTATTTCAAGAAGAATACTCTGAAACTGGTACACTATCAGATGATGCTTACACTGCTCTTAATGAAGCAGGTTTCTCTAAGCCTCTGGTAGATTCGTGGATAGCTGGGCAAGATGCTTTGGCTGACTCCACGAGAGCAAGTATGTATTCACTAGCAGGGGGAGAAGAACAGTATGGTCAGATGGTTCAATGGGCTTCTGACAACTTACCTGAAAGTGAAATAGATGCTTTTAATGCAACAATGAATACGCAAGATGCTAATATGATTAGTCTTGCTGTTCAAGGTATGGTATCACGTTATCGTTCTGAAGCAGAACCTACTCTTATTCAAGGTAGTAATAATTCTGAACCTTCAGGTGGGAAATTTGAAAGCACTGCTCAAATGACTACAGCTATGCGTGACCCTAGATATGCTACTGATCCTGCCTATAGACAAGAGGTGGCTAACAGGTTAGCAAAATCTAGTCTATTCTAATATTGTTGTTATGGTTGGGGGATTAAGTTCCCCCTTCCTTTTAAGTGCACGATTAACTTTGTGTATTTAAAAGGAACTGATCATTCCTAGACACTAAGCTATAAAGACAAACTATTACCCCTGACCCTTTGCGAAGGATACTCTTGGAGAAAGATTGTAGACATGCTGAGTGTAATTTCAACTCAACTTAACTACTAAGAGGTAATTAAAAAATGGCACAAGCTGCTTCAAACCCTGCTTACACCGTAAGCTTTCAGGGTCAAAATAATAATTCAGGTGACGTTAGAGACCTGTTTCTCAAGCTATATGCTGGGGAAGTCCTAACTGCATTTGAAGAAAAGAAAGTCCTAATGGACAAAGTAAGAACTCGTACTATTAGTAAGGGTAAATCTGCTTCATTCCCTATGACAGGTAGAGCAACTGCTGAATACCTGACCCCAGGAAATGAGATTACTGGTGGTAATATCAGAGCAGGTGAGAGAATTGTAACTATTGATGACTTGCTTATCTCTAGTCAATTCATTGCTAATATTGACGAAGCTATCAATCACTATGACGTAAGAAGCATCTACTCTAAAGAAGCTGGTATTGCGTTAGCTAATGAAGCTGATAGAAACGTTGCAAGAATGCTTGTTAAAGCTGCATTATCTACTAATGCTACTAGAGCAGCAGGTCTTGTTCAAGACTATAAAGCATTTAGTGAGGAAGACTTTACTGATAACGTAACTATTGGTTCATCTTCTGGTGATTCTATAGACCCTGCTAAACTAGCTAAAGCTATCTTCGATGCAAAGAAAGAGTTTGACGTCAAGAACGTTGATCATACTTCTGCATGTGTAGCTCTTGCTCCAGATCAGTACTATGCATTGCTAGACGTTTCAGATGGTTCTAAGTTAACTTATATGAATAAAGACTTTGGTGGTAATGGTAACATTGCAGGAGCAACTGTTCCTATGATTGCAGGAATGCCTGTCATTATGTCTAACCATGCTAAAGTTGCTAACTTATATCAGAACTTTACTACTGGTAATGCTGCAGAAGGTAAGACTGCTGACAATGCTCCATTAGCTAATACTGCTGGATCAGGAAGAGCAACTCACTATGACTTGCCAACTGCTAACGTAGATAGTGTAGACATAGTTGCTATTGCTGCTAAGATTAGAGGCTTTATCTTTACACCTGAAGCTGTAGCTACTGTTAAGCTACTTGACTTAGGTATGGAGTCAGAGTATCAAATCAATAGACAAGGTACATTAATGGTAGCCAAGTACGCAATGGGACATAACGTTCTACGTCCTGCTGCTTGTATTGGTCTACTTGAGGCTTAATTATAATAACAGGGAGAGGTTTCTAGAGCCTCTCTCTATATTTATTGGAGTATTAAATGAGTATAAGTTACAGAGGAGAAACCTTTAGTGGTTTACGTATACCCAAACGTACCCCAAGTAATCCTAAAAAATCTCATGCTGTATTAATAGGTACTACAGATAAGCCTAAGATGATTAGGTTTGGTGAACAGGGTGCTGAGACTAATAAATCTAAAAAACAACGTGATGCTTTTAAGAATAGACATCAAAAGAATATTAACAAAGGTGAAACATCTGCAGCTTATTGGGCTAATAAAACTAAGTGGAAAGCATAGGAGAATGTAATGGCAGGAACAACACAGATAGATGCAGTCAATACAATGTTATCTGCTATTGGAGAAGCACCAGTAAGTAGTTTAGATTCTGGACTAATAGAAGCAGAGATAGCTGAGACAATATTAAATACAATAGACAGAGAAGTACAATCTATGGGTTGGCACTTCAACACAGAATTAAATAAGAGCTTTGCTCAATCTACAGACGGTGAAATAATTTTACCTAGTACTATATTAAGAGCAGATGCTACACTGACAGCACAGAGTCCTGATTTAGTACAACGTGGTACAAGAATGTATGATAGGAAAAATCATACTTTTGTAGTAGGTGCTTCAGCACAGTTAGACGTAGTAGTACAATTAGAATTTAATGACTTACCAGAGATATGTAAAAGATATATTACCCTACGTGCTACAAGAGTCTTCCAAGATCGTGTAGTAGGTTCAGGTACATTACATGACTTTCAATTAAGAGATGAACAGAATGCATTGATGGAATTAAAAGAGTTTGATAAAGCTACAGATGATCATAACATCTTTGATAACTACGATACATATGCTATCATTGACAGACAAGGACGGAGAACACTCTAATGGCACTTATCAGTCAATCAATCCCAAACCTAATTAATGGTGTATCTCAACAGCCACCATCTTTAAGACTTAGTACTCAAGCAGAGCTACAAGAAAATGGTTTATCTAACGTTGTTACAGGTTTATCTAAACGTCCAAGCTGTTCACATATAGCTGACTTAGGTACAATCTCTAACTTAGATAAAGCTTTTATACATACTATACGTAGAGATGAGAATGAATTTTATTCTATGGTAGTAGATACTGCAGGTACTATCAGGGTGTTTGACAAAGATGGTGTGTCTAAAACAGTAACCAACAATGCTGCATCTTACTTAAGTGGTTTAACTAAACCTAATCAAGAATTAGCAGCAGTGTCTATTGCTGACTCAACCTTTATTGTAAACAAGAATACAATCGTAGCTAAAGATAGTACAACATCTACTAGTCGTAACCCAGAAGCTTTAGTCTATGTTAAGCAAGCTGACTACTCTTCTACCTATCGTTTAGTATTAACTAAAAGTGGTACTAGTAGAACTGTAGAATTTGCTACTAAATCTAGTACTCAGTCAAGTACATCTTTAACACAGAATGCAGAACGTGGAGCAGCTACTGATTTAATAGCTACTAATTTAAATACGTTTTCTGGTACTGCTGTTAGTAGTACTTATTATGATAACATCACTAACGGTAGTGCTTTATCAGGTTTAAACATTACACGTTATGGTAACGTATTACACATACAATCTACAGATAGTACAGACTTTCAAGTAGAAGTAGGTGACTCTCATGGTGGTCAACATTTACTAGTATTCAAAGATGAGACACCTGACTTTAAAAAATTACCTGTAGAAGCTCCAGTAGGTTATGTCATAAAAGTATCAGGAGATAATCAGAAAGCTCAAGATGATTATTATGTAAGATTTACAGATGATGAAGTATGGAAAGAAACACTAGAGCCTAACATACTAACAAACTTAAATGCTACGACTATGCCACACAAGCTAACTAAATTAGCTAATGGTAACTTTCAGTTTGATCCTGTCACTTATGAACCAAGAACTGTAGGTGATGATAATACTAACTCCTTCCCTTCCTTTGTAGGTTTTACATTAAGTGATATATTCTTTCACCGTAACAGACTAGGTGTACTAGCTGACGAGAATGTTATATTTTCTAGAGCAGGAGAGTTTACAAGCTTTGACTTTTTCCGTAAGTCAGTATTAACTATAGTAGATAGTGACCCTATTGATGTTGCAGTATCTTCTAACAAGGTTAGCATACTTAAACATGCTGTACCTTTTAATGAATCCTTATTATTATTCTCAGATTTAACACAGTTTAAAGTTACTGCTGATCCAGTATTAACACCTGAGACTATTAACATATCTAATACTACAGAGTTTGAAGCCTCCTTAAGAGCTAAACCAGCACAAGCAGGTAGATTTGTTTACTTTGCTTCTAAAAGAGGAGCATGGTCTGGATGTTGGGAATACTTTGTAGATACTGATACAGATAGTAATGATGCTACAGAGATTACAGCACATGTCCCTGAGTACTTAGATGGTGAGATAATTAATATACAAGCTTCTTCTAACGAAGATATGATACTTGTACAAACAGATAATGACCCACAAGCTGTCTATGTATATAGATACTATTGGAGGGGTAGAGAAAAACTACAAGCCTCTTGGTCACGTTGGACGTTTACAGGAGATATACTTGGAGTATCCTTTAATCGTGCTGATATAACATTACTAGTCAAACGTGCTAACAACTTATTTCTTGAACGTATTAACTTATCTGTAGATGATGCTACAAATTATACAACTAATAAATTTAGTATTCATTTAGATAGACGAGTTAGATTACAAACAGGTGGTCTCACAGCTATACCTTATACAGATAGTGCAGTTATTTATATAGATCAGACAGGTAAAATTATACCTTTATCTGCTGTAGCTGCTAAACTAGCTGCATCAGAAGTAGTATTTGCAGGTATACCTTTTCAATTTAAGTACCAGTTCTCTGAGCCTATTGTTAAAAATGGTGACAAATCTATAACAACAGGTAAACTACGTATAAGAAACTATGCAGTTGTTTATAGCAATACAGGTTTCTTTCAAGCAGAAGTCACTCATTCAAAACGTACTCCCTATGTAAGAAACTTTACTGGACGTATTGTTGGTGCTGCTTCTAACGTTTTAAACAAAGCTGCTATTGACTCAGGTACTTATCGTTTTGGAATACTTGGACATGGTAATGAAACAAGCATTGTTATAAAAAGTTCTAGTCATTTTCCATGCACATTTCAGTCAGCTGAGTGGGAAGGATTCTTTGTACTACGTTCTAGGAGACTATAATGAAAGCCCATGTGAGACAAAGCACCCAAGAAGATGTAGATTATCTATGTAATAATCTTAGACCTGAAGATAGGCAAGAGGTGATAGCATCACATGGTAGTACAGAGAAGGCTTTACAAACTGGATTAGATTTGTCTGATGAATGTTGGACATTTCTAGTATCAGAAACAAATGAGATAGCAGGTATATATGGAGTAGCTAAACAGGATGACACAGTTGCATGTGTTTGGTTACTTACTACTCCTGCTGTTCATAAAATATGGATAACTTTTTTAAGAGAGTCTAAAAGATTGACAAAAGAAATGAATAAAAAGTATACTATCTTGACTAACTCTGTTGATGCAGAGTATACTGTGGCTATAAAGTGGCTTAAGTTTTTGGGTTTTACTTTTATTAACAAACATAACCAATGGGGTAAACCCTTTTTAGAATTTGTGAGGATATAAAATGGCTATTGATCCAATGACAGCTTTAAGCATTGCTCAAACAGGAATGAAATTTTTAAAAGCTGATCAAGATGCTAAAGAACAACAAGCTAGGTATGAACAGAATAGAATTAATGCAGTAGCTGCACGTGACTTAAAGATACAAGCTCTTAATACAAGAGCTATACAAGAGTCAGAAGCAGTAGCAGAAGATAAGATGGCTTTAGCTATTAAAGCTTTAGAAACAAAAGAAAAACAGAAAGTAGCTGCAGGTGAAGCAGGTGTAGGTGCAGGTAAAACAGCTAAGAAAATTACAGACTTAACAGAAGCTAGAAAACTTAGAGGTATTTCTAAGTATAACTCTACTATTGATAGCCTTCTTACACAAGTTGAATTAGAAAAAGCAGGTCTTAATGCAGAAGCTATGAATCGTATTAACTCTTTACAGCAAGGAAAACCTCCTAGTTTAATGGGTGCTGTTTTAGAAGGTGCAGGAAATGCAGCTGCAATGGATATAAAATATGGTGATGGTAAAATGTTTGGATTAGATTTAGTTGGTGATAAGAACGTTGCAGCTTTATCTTCTAAAGGTTTGACAGGTGATAATACAACTATATTTCCACAGAGTAACGCATTCTCAATATTAAGTTAAGAGGTTTAAATGGCAAAAAGAACTCCAGTTAGTAGGTTAGAAATTGACAGTATATCAACTTCTCCTGTAGCAAGTCCTGTAGAAACTTATGTACGTCCTGCAGAAATTCAATCACAACCTTCACCTTTAAGTCAATTTGTTTCAGCTATTACTCCAGCAGTTAAAGCAGCTTCTGATAAAAAGTTAGAGACTAAACTTAAACGTGAAAGAGAAATAGAAAGCTTACGTTTAAAGTCTAAGTACAAACAAGCAGAATTAAAAGCTTATGAAATGCATCTTAAGGTTAACCAAGATTATAAAAATAATAAAGATACTTGGCATGAGATGAATACTGCAGATGTTGTAACTAAAGTTGAAAACTTTCAAAGTGGTTATTTAGATACATTACCTAAAGATACTGATCCTCTTTTAATAGAAACAATGAAGCTACAGTTTAAAGAATATAATATTAAACTTATAGCTGACTTTAATGCAGGTAAGACAGAGTACAATAAAACTAAGTTAAACAAGTCTTTTAAGGATATGATAACATTAGAGTTAAGTGCTGATAAAGATAACTCAGTTCCTACTATTCAGAAAATGATTAACGACTTTGCAGAAGCTAATCCTTTACCTAATGGTAAACCTGATTATAAAAGAGCATTAAACCAAGCACATAATCTTTTAGCAGATATGTCAGTAGATAGTGCTGATAATAAATTGTATGATGCTTTGAATACTATGAAGACCAGAGATGGTAAAAAAAGTATTAATGTTATGGACACATCAGAACGAGCAAAGAATACTGCTACTATTAGAGCAAGACGAGATAAAGAGATATTAACCAAACGTGTAGTGTCTAACAAGTCTGAAGGTATTACAAATCGTATTAATGAATCTGTAACTAATAGAACTAAAATAGTTAAGACTTATACTAATCTTAAAGGTGAGGTAAAAACTTTTAGTGATAATGAATTAGAACAATCCTTATTTCGTAATAAGGAGTTTATGTCTTTAAGTGATGGAGAGAAGTATCAAGCATTTAGAGATATGGGTTTTATACCTCCTAGTATTAAAGCTGGTGTATTAGACGGTCTTACTCATTTAAAGAAAGGTGCTGTCATTGGCACACCTGAAACTAATAAAGCTTTAGAAGAGTCTTTCTTAAATTACATGGCTTTAAAAGGTTCAGGTAATGACTTAAGTTTTATTGCTAAAGATGACTTACTTAAAATGGAAGCTATGGAATTTTGGGTAAACAAGTCAGCTAAGATAGGTGAGATAAATATATTAGGAGAACAGACAGAAGAACAAGCTTTTTTAGGTGAAGCAGCTGAAGTTAAAACAGTTAAGAATTATAATGCTGCTGCTAGTAATGTTCAATTTATGGATACTACTATAACAAAACCTCAAGACTTTGGAAAAACAGTCTTAGATGAGATGAACGAAATTTCTCCTTTTTCTAAAGATTTATCAGAGTTAAGTAATACTACTTCAATTCAGAATGAGATAATTAAGAATACTCATATATTAATGCAAGCAAATATACCAATGAATAAAGCTATTATACAAGCTATAGAAATAGCTAAGAAAGATTATTCAATAGTTGAATCAGGTGATGGTAATGCTTATGGTTTTAATCATCTTAATACAAATGTAGATAGTAGTTTAAATCCTGCAGAGATTATACCAAAGTATAATAAATTGTTATTGGATTCTAAGATTGTTCAGAAAAAAGTAATGGAAGCACATGGTTTAAAATCTGGAGAGTTTGACATAGCTATTTACCCAGACCCTACTGATCCTAGAGCAGCTGTTATTAGAATATTTAATGAAGATGGTTTACCTTTAGGTCAACTAGGTGAGAAGATAGATAAGAACAAATTGTTATCTGACCCACAAATGTTAAACAATCTAATAGCTAAAGACATAACTGAGAAAGTTTCTAGTAATGTTACATATACTCCAAATGTTGTGAATAACTCTGATTCTCAAAACATTATAGAGACAGCTTTAAATGTTATAAATCCTATTAGTACTGCTAGTGCAGATAGTACTTTAGATAATACGTCAGGTGAGTTTACACAAGTAAGTTTACCTAGTAATCAAACAACAGGAGATCAAGTGACTATAGAAGGTAACAACATAGAAGATAAAACAGCTAATATGATAGCAACCCAAGAAGGTTTCTCTAGTACTCCTTATAAAGATGGAAGTGATAAGTCAGTAGGATTTGGTTTCTTTTTACCAGCCCTAGAAGATGATGAGAAAGCTTTGATTAAAGATGTTAACAACGTCACAAAAGAAGAAGGTGTTGCAGTACTTAAATTAAAAGTACAAAAAATTGGCAACTACCTAGATGAAGAGATACAAGGCTTTAGAAACTTACCTGAGAAAGCACAGTCAGCTGTGATTAGTATGGGTTATCAACTAGGTGCTCCTAACTTAAAAGGTACTTGGAAGAAGTTCTGGTCTGCTCTTAATGAAGCTTCTGAATATGCAGAAGGTTCTGTTGAACAGGGTTTAGCTTTAGGTAAAGCTCAGTTTAATATGTTGTTTAACGTAGCTAAAGATGGTAGTGTTACTGCAACTAAGTGGGCTACACAGACTGCAGAACGTGCTCTAGAGATGGCTAATGATGTAGGTAGTGCAACTACAGAGACAGTAGAAGCAGTAGCATCAGGTATAACTAACTCTATAATACCGTCTGCACATGCTGATACAAACGTACCAGAAGCAAAGATACTAAAAATAGGTGAACAACCTACTGCTGATATGGTTAGTGATATAGCTATAGCAGTTAATCCAGTAGAAGCAGCTGCTAAATATCTAGGCATTTCTGAAAAAGACTCAGAAGGTGCAGAAGCAGTCAAAGGTTTCTTTGAGAATATTGTAGGTGATTGGAATCCTAACAATGAAACTGTATTAGACTTTGCTGGTAATAAAGCATGGTGTGCAGCTTTCTTAACACAGGTACTACGTGACTCAGGCTTTGATACAGATGCCCTAGTAAGCACAGACAAGTTTAAGCAACTACGTGCTTCTTCTTATGCAAAGGTAGGTACTTCTGTAGATATAAACCAAGCTAAAGCTGGTGATATTATGGTTAAGTATCATACTGACGAAGAGAAGAAAAAGTATAAGGCAGCCTTTGGACATGTTGGTATTGTCTACAAAGTAGATGGTGACCAAGTATGGTTCATAGGTGGTAACTCTGGTGATAAAGTTAAGATGGCTTCTTATAATCATAAAGATAAGCAAATAGATATAAGAAGGTTAACTAAAGCAAAAGACATTAAGACTGAGAGTATTCCTGCTTTACTTGACTTAAAACTACAAGGTCAGATAACTGCTTCTAATTTAAAGAATTGGTTAAAGCAAACTAAGATAGCTGAGTTGCTAGATATGGACAATTAAAAAGGAAACAAAATGGCTCAACAAACCTTTCTAAAAGAACTAGGTATAGAAGGACTAGATAATACTAGTATTCCTATAGCTACTACTATTGATGAAGCTGCTATCTTAAAGAATCAGGTAGCTAACGAAGATAATAGTAGAGGTTTAATTGATAGTTTAGGTACTGCTTACAATGAAAATCAGTTGATATGGAGTGCTAGGGATAGTATAGATAAATATACTACAGACTCTACTACTCCTATCAGTACCTTTACTCCAGACTTAGTTAAACAATTAACAGAAGGTTTACCTACTATAGCTGTTCAAGAAGTTTTAGAAGAAGCTCAGTTACATGGTATGACCAGAGCTATGAAAGTAAGAACACAGTATCTTAATACAGTTAAGAATCGTGCTCAACTTGCTGCAGATGGTTGGACAGGTGTATTTGCTAATGCAATTTCATTAATGTTTGACCCTACTGAGTGGGCTACTATATTAGGTACAGGAGCAGTAGCTAGTACTGTAGGTACTCCAGCAGCAGGAGCAGCAGTTGTTACTGCAGGTGCTCTTAAACGAGCTTACAGTGTTAAACGAGCTTTTACTGTAGGTGCAGCTGTAACTGCAGCAGAGAGTGCAGCTTTTGAAGCTATCAGAGCAGATGCTAAGTATGATGTTACTGCCAGTGATGTAATAATTGCAGGTGGAGCAGGAGCATTGTTTGGTGGTGGTCTAAACTCAGCAAGGATTGCTTTTAAAAGAGCAGGAGACAGAGCTAAGATTGCAGAAAAAGTTAAGAATGGAGATACACTTACACCATCAGAAAAGATATTCCATGATGAGTTTAACGTAGATGCTTTAGCTACTAAGATTATAGACAAAGAATTAGAAGGTGAAAAGTTTATTGAATCTATTGATGGTATAGATACTTTAGCAGCAAAAACAGATGCTGACGTAGAAGCTATACCTAAGATAGCTGGTTGGAATATGTTTGGTTTACGTGAGCTTCTATCAACAGGTGCTAGATTAGGTAACTCAGATATAAGCTGGGCTAGGTATGCAGGTTCAATACTAGGTATGAATACTGTTGGTTATAAAGGTGCATCAAAAGTTACTCAAGCTTCTGCATCTGAGATAGCTGAACAGTTACAGTTAGTATACCGTAATAGAATATCTAACATTATGCCAAACGCACAAAAAATGTGGAAGAAAAATACTGGTGCTACTATAGAAGAATTTAATAGAGCAGTATCACGTTATGTTAGAGGTATTGATGTAGATGATATACCTAATGAAGTACGTGTTGTAGGAGATGAAGTTAAAAGAGTACAAGACGAATTAGCTAACTTAGCTATCAAATATGATGTAGCTGGGTTTAGTAAGAATATGTTAAAGAATCATCCTAACTACATGTCACGTATCTTTAATGACGATAAGATTAGACTATTACGTCAGAAATTAGGTAGTGATGCTGATACAAAAATAGCTAAACTAATTGAAGAATCTATGAGAAAAGGTCAACCTGATCTTGATTCATTTGTAAAGAGAAGTCTTGAAGGTAAAAACTTACCAGCAAAGCCTAAAGCTGTAGCAGCTTATGTTCGTAAAATAGCTATGGCATATACTAAAAGTATAACAGACCCTAAATCTACTAAGGTAGGAGAGGCAGGTGTTTATGAAATGAACCTAGATGATCTTGCAGATATATTTAGAGAAGGTGGTTTTAGTAAGGCAGAGATAGATGATCTTACAGATTTCTTTACTAAGACTAACATTCCTAAATCTCATAAACGTGCAAGACACCGTATGATCTTAGATGAAGGTACTACTATTAAAGTATCTAATGCTGCAGGAGAGATAGAAGAAATAAGGTTTACTGATCTATTAGAAGAAGACGGAGAACAACTTTTAAATAGCTACATATTTCAATTATCAGGTGCAATAGGTTTAGCTAGGAATGGTATTAATACTAACCAAGCTGGTTCTGGTTTTGAATCTCTTATAACAAAGATACAACAAGAAGGTAAAGATAAATTTCTAAAACAAGATGAGATAGATAAGCAAGTAGGTGCTGCACAATTTATGTATGATGGTATTACTGGCAGACTAGCTCATAGTGATAAAGTATCTAACAATGCTAGAGAAAATCTTATAGCTGTTAGAGCTTTTAGTTTTGCTGTTAACATGGGTATGTCAGGCATGTCAGCCTTAATGGAGCTTAGTAACTCTTTGATGGAATATAGTCTTATGACTATTATTAAATCTGCTCCTGCATATAACCAACTCTTTCAACAAGCTAGTAAAGGTAGGTTACCTGATGGTGTAATGAGAGAATTAGTCGAAGCATTAGGAATGGGTAATGAAGTTGCTTTAGGCAGATGGAATGCTGTTACACGTTATGACACAGAAGACGTAGGTGGTATTATATCTCCTGAACGTAGTTTACCTAAAAAGAAAGGTTGGAGTGTTAAAGCTATTTCAGAAAAAGTCTCTTTCTGGTCTCAAAAGAAAGTTGCTTACTGGTCTGGTTTAACAGGTGTAACCCAAACTCTACGTAGATTATCCATGATGAACTTTACTAATGAGTGGGCATTAGCTGCTCGTAAAGGTAAACTACCCTTTTCTGCTATTAAGAGACAGCAGTTAGGTATTACTGATGAAATGGGTGAGAAGATACTAAAAGTTATGAATAGTAATTTAGTTGAAAAAGCACCTAATGGAAGAGTAACTAAGCTTAATATTGCTAAGTGGGATGAAGATGTTAGAGAAGCTTTTAGTGCTATAGGTTTTAAGGATGCTAGAAATAACGTACAAGAAACTAACATAGCCTCAAGTAATTCTTTCCTAAAACAAAGTCAAATTGGTAGAACAATGTTTCAGTTTATGAACTTTACTTTAGGTTCTTTAGAACAACAAAGTCAGAGATTAGGAGTTAGAATTGGTCAAGCAGATGCTACAGTAGCTAAAGTTATAGTTGCAGCAGTAGGTATGGGTGCTCTTATGTACTTAACTAGGACACAGTTAAATGCTCTTGGACGTAGTGATGCTGACGAATACATTAAAGAACGCATGACACCAGCTAACTTAGCTATAGGAATGGTATCACAAATAGGTGCAGCTAGTATGTTTTCATATATCTATCAATTAACTACAGGTGCTATGAATGGTAATGCTTATGCTATAACTCCACCAGCTTTTGCTATTACACAAAATATAATAGGCTCTGTAGCTAATCTAGCAGAAGGTGATATGACAGAAGCTGAATGGAGAAAGCTTTTAAGAATCTTACCTTTCCAATCTTTATACGGAGCTAGACAAGCAATCAATGCAGTTGCAGATCAATTTGCTAACTAAAGCTAAAGTTACAACATTAATAACGAGGAATACATATGCCATTATCATATCAAAATAATACTGGGGATAACAGTACTGATACATTTAGTATCCCCTTTACGTATAGTGCAACTAGCGAAATAAGTGTTACAGTTGATGGGGTAGCTCAGTCAAATTTGAGTTTCCCTTCAACTTCTACAGTGCAATTAACCAGTGCTCCTGCTAGTGGCACTGTTGTACAAGTTAGACGTACCACAGATTTATCATCAAGAGCAATAGACTTTGCATCTGGTTCAGTATTAACAGAAGAAGACTTAGACAACTCTAATATACAAATCTTTCACTCATCTCAAGAAGCTAGAGACTTAACTGCTGACTCAGTTAACTTAAGTCAAGATGATAAATGGGATATGCAGAGTAAAGTTGTTAAGAATGTGGCAGACCCAACAGCTGCTCAAGAGGCTGCAACTAAGAATTACGTAGATACGTCAGCAGCTTCACAAGTTGCACAGGCAACAGCAGCTAAAACTGCAGCAGAGACTGCTAAAGCAGGAGCTGAAACTGCTGAAACCAATGCAGAGACTGCTGAAACAGCAGCAGAAGCAGCTAGAGATGCAGCAGTAGTAGCTAAGACTGCAGCAGAAACAGCTAAGACTGCAGCAGAAACTGCTGAGACTAACGCAGAGACAGCTGAAACTAACGCAGAAACAGCAGAGACTAATGCTGAAACAGCTGAAACTAATGCAAGTACCTCTGCAACACTAGCAGGTAACTATGCAAACAAAGTTGATGGTGCAGTAGAAAGTTCTAACTATTCATCTAAGGCATGGGCTTTGGGTGGTACTGGTGTTACAGATACTGCAGGTTCAGGTGGTGCTAAAGAGTGGGCAACAGATACAACTAATCAAGTAGATGGAACAGAATACTCAGCTAAAGAATATGCTATTGGAACACAAGCAGGACAGACTTCAGGTTCAGCTAAACAATGGGCTATTGGTGGTGGAAATGGTTTTAGTACTAACACTACAGTAGATGGTAGTAATTACTCTGCTAAGTATTGGGCTGAACAAGCTGCAGCATCAGTAGATAATTTTGATGATACCTATTTAGGAGCTAAATCTAGTGCACCTACACTTGATAATGATGGTGATGCTTTGAACGCAGGGGATTTGTACTACAATACTACTGATACTAATATGAAAGTTTACAATGGTTCAGCTTGGGAAAACGTAGCAGTTAGTACTGCAGGTTTTGCTTCAGCAGGTTTCTCAATAGCAATGAGCATAGCTTTATAAAGGATAAGAAATGGCACAGAATTTTAGACGATACACTCTACAAGGAGTAGGTACTGCAGCAGCAGATATTCCTGACGGAGCTAACTTTGATTCTTATGATACAATCGTAGGAATACACATGACAAACACAGCCACAACTGCAATACTTGTAGACTGTTATATTAATAATGGGACAGCAAACGTGTACTTAGTTAAAGGTGCACCCATAGCAAGTGGAGGTGCTCTACAGGTTTTAGACGGTGGAGCAAAGATAGTTGTTCAATCAGGAGACAGACTATACATTAAATCAGATACTGCCTCATCACTAGATTGTTGGGTTTCTGCAGTAGATGCAATTAGTTCATAAGGAGATTTATTATGGGATACGTAGGTAACCAAACTACAAACTCGTACTCTTCTATGGTTAAACAAGATTTAACAGGAGCATCAGGTGCTTCAGTTACCTTAAGTCATCCTGTAGCTAATGCTAATGAAGTAGAATTGTACATCAACAATGTAAGACAAGAACCAACAACATCTTATACAACAAGTGGTACTACATTAAGTTTTGTAGGTTACACAGTTGCAGCATCAGATGACATCTACGTCATATTTTCTGGTAAGGCTTTACAAACTGTAGTTCCCCCTGATGGCTCTGTAAGCACAGCAAAGATTGCAGATAGTGCAGTCAACCTTACATCAAAGGTTACTGGTGTATTGCCAATAGCTAATGGTGGTACTGGTGCTACTAGTTTTGTAAATACATATACACAATTAGGTACTACAACTGCTACAACTTCTGGAGAAAGTGTAACTATAACTGGAATACCAACAACAGCTAAACAAATTATTATACATTTTATGGGTGTTTCACATAATGGCTCTGGTGGCAATAGAACTTACACTATGTTATTAGGAACAGCTAGTGGAATAGCTACGTCTGGTTATTTTTCTACAGTAGCAGCTACTGGAACTGGTAATGCTCAAGGAACAAGTACTGGACAATTTGCAATTTATTATGAAGCAAGTGGGTCAGATACTTTATATGGCAATGTAACTTTAAATTTAGCTGATAGTGCTACACACACATATACACAAACTGGTGCTTTAAGGTCAGGTGGCTACGTTGGTTTGTCTGGTGGTATGTGTAATTTAGGTGGAGCATTAACACAAGTTAAAATTCTTGTTA
>Ga0233444_10003277_pt1 | contig 16225 bp, 19 predicted proteins | sample SI_124_October20_6_FD_182792 | JGI IMG/M metagenome (GOLD analysis project Ga0233444, IMG submission 182792) | Seawater microbial communities from Saanich Inlet, British Columbia, Canada - SI_124_October2016_10_MG | ecosystem: Environmental > Aquatic > Marine > Inlet | place: Canada: British...
TATATTGTAGTTGGTGCTAGAGATAATCCGCTTACTGCTACACTTAGCGGCGCTTCTTACGTTTATACAAAGTAAAAGGTTTACAATACCTAAATACTGTGTTATAAACCTACGTATATATAATAACATATTATTGGAGAATGATTTATGAAATATGTGATTGATATTGATGGAACCATTTGCAATGAAGTGCTTTTGCCAAATGGAAAAAAAGACTACGCTTTACACGAACCAATTCCAAACAGAATAGCAAAAGTAAATGCTCTATATGATGCTGGTCATACGATTAAGTATATGACAGCTCGTGGATGTGTAAGTGGTGTTGATTATTATCATTTAACAAAAGATCAACTAACAGACTGGGGTGCTAAATTCCATGAACTAAGCGTTGGTAAAAAAGAACATTACGACATTTGGATCGACGATAAAGCCTTTTGGTCCGAGAACTTTTTTCGAGAAACTGGTGAGACATATGAATGATAAATTATCAGGCTTCTTCAGAAGAAATGACTTCTGAAGAAATCAAAGAAGCGAATCGACTTATGTGGGCAGTCAAAGGTATGCTAATACCTTTAGGCTATTCAAGAGATGACGTCAATTCAACTCTAAAAGGATATTTTAAACGATTATGGTGTAATTGTGATCCAAGTCAATTTGATGGATTTGAAGAAGCTTGGGAACTTGGAAAAGAAGAAAGACTTAAAAAATGGGAGAAGTGAAATGAAGTTTATTGCAGCAATGGATCATAGTGGAGGAAGTACTGGCGGCGTATTAGAACGCTATGACGTAGAATACACAGAAGACAATAAAATGGATTTAGTTCATGATATGAGAATGAGAATGATCAACTCTCCTGATTTTATTCATGAAAATATTTGGGCAGCAATTCTTTATAAAGATTCGGTGGATCGGGGAGCTATTAAAGAATTAAATGCAAAGGGAATTGAGGCATTTCTTAAAATTGATTCTGGGTGTGAAGATGATGGTACTCTTAAAGTATTCAATTTAAATGATATGATTATGTATGCATTAACTCATAATTGTTATGGTACAAAAATGAGAAGTATTGTAAAAACAGAAGAGATATTAAAAACTATTTTAGACCAGCAATTTGAATATGCAGAGAAAATATATGCTGAAGGTTTACTCCCTATTGTTGAACCTGAAGTACCAATTGATCATCCGAAGAAAGCTGAGTTAGAAGTTATTCTTGAAGATGAGTTGTATCGTAGTTTACAAAATTTTAAAGGTAGATGTATTCTTAAGCTAACATTACCTGAAACTCCTAATTTGTATGCTAGTTTAATTGAGCATCCATCGGTAGATAAAGTCGTAGGTTTAAGTGGTGGATATACTACTGATGAAGCTTGTACTAGGCTTAAAAAGAATAAAAATATGGGAGCAAGTTTTAGTCGAGGACTAAGCGAAAGTCTATTTTTTAATCAAACTGAAGAAGAATTTAATAAAGCTATTTCAAAAAATATTAAAATGATTTACGAAGCCAGTTCATCATAGTGTAACATTTTTATCACACCTTTTTCTAATATTGAAAAAATGCATCTTTGGGTGCATTTTTTTGTTTACAATCAGCTAAAACTAGTTTATAAAGGTATTAACAAAGGAGAAATACTATGAAAAGAGATCCTCGTACACAAACTTTCACTGGTTATACTGCATCAAAAATTGTTGAAACCTTTGCTAGAGGTTATGTTGATACATTTAACCAAACATTTTTCTGGAGCTCAAACGATCGGGTTCCTTTTGAAGATATGCTAACTGATTTCTTTGAAGCTGGTCTTATTTCTGATGAAGTACTTCATACTTCAAATGGTTATCGTAAAGCTCAAGTTTCAAGCTTTCTTGATGACTATAAAATTGCTCAAGCAAATCGTTCACCAGAGCAAATCGCTGAAGAGCAAATGATGGCTCGAGATGCACTTGGTAATCAGCCAATTGCAAATGTCATTACTGGAGAAATCTTCTAATGAAATCCTTCTTTATAAATCTTACATCAGCCATATTGAATATGGCTTTTGTATTCTCAATCATAACCTTAATTTTTGGATAAAAATATGAACATCGCAACTCTTCGTTACACTCGCAATCTTGATGGTTTTTTTGAAACTGTTGAAACATCTCGCCATGGTGTTACTGAATTTCAAGCACTTGACTTCATCTATAGCTTACTCAACCGCATGGTTGAAACTGGTGAAATAACACTTAAAAATGTTATCTTTATCAAAACACAAGAATTTAAAGGATTTGATGAATGCCAGTAATGTTTATATATTCAGCAGTTGTTGCTATTGCTGGCTTAGTTTTAATTACTACTGGTGCTCCAGCAGTGGGTTTGGGATTTATTATTATTGGTGTTGGTTGGAGTGTCGCAGCAATGATAAATGATATAAGGAATGACAAATGAAACGCACTGACGCATATATTGGTACATTTACTAATGATTCAAAAGATTCTGCGCGAATCAAAGACCTTCGTAAATTTGTAAAATACATGAATAAAATGCTTAAGCAAGAAGGTCTTAATCATCAATATTATATCAAGCTTCAAGGTCGACTTGGTAAAGATAATCCGAATGCATGGAAATATCGTCAAGGATGTGGTTGGTCTAAGGGAGGTTATGGTTGTTGTCAATCAGTTCGCTTGCCAGATGCTGCTTATGCAGATGCATACATCTATAAAAGAAATCCATATTAATATCCAATTATATCCAATTATATCCAATTATATCCAATTAATAAAAATAAGGACAAGCGAAAGTTTGTCCTTATTTTTTTGTATAAATAGTATAAACTAAACTACTATAGGAAAAGTTTATGCTAACATTTAAGAATTATATAATTGAAGCAAAAGGAGTAAGCGCCAAAGCGCAGGCTGCAGAAAATAAGGCTTTTGCTGATCTTGGAAATAAATTAGTTGGATCGAAAGCTATAGTTTCTCCAGCAGGCTTTGATGCTGGTTTTCCAGACTTTGCTTATAGAGTTAAATTAAAAAATGGAAAGACTATTGATTTACATTATGAATATAAAGCTGATTATAAAGCGCAGATGGGATCAATGAGAGACTGGCATTTTAACGGCAGAAAGTTTTCAACGCCAGATTTAAAGAGTGAATCTAAGCAAGAGCTAATTGATATAATGAATAATACGCCTGAAGCTATTACTAATGGTAAAAGATTATTGAAAGATCTTAAAACTTATTTCAGTAAAGACGTTAAAAAACTATATTCTGGTTCAATGACTATTATAAAAGATAAAGAAAATCGTAAAACAAAAGCTCAAGAATTTGCTAATCAAACAAATAATTATCAAATTGCTCAAATTGCAGGTGATGTACTTGGTCAAAAAATCATTGATCATTATAAAACTAAATTTGTAAAAAATCTTAAAGATGGATCGGAAGCAAGTCTATTATTTATGATGTTAAAAGATAAAGTATGGCTAGTAGATACTAATGGCACTTTATCAAAAAGTGATATGAGTGAAATTGCTGCACAACATGGATTAACAAAATTAGATTCTTTAAAAAATTTATCAGCAAAGCTTGAAGTTCGTATTCAGCCTCGAGGACTAAATAGCCCGAAAAAACCTGCATCAATAGACGCTATGGCTAGTTTTAGATTAGCTAAAGCTCCGCTTGGCGGCGGTAAAGTAATATAGGGAAATACAATGCTTAATTTTAAATCACATATGAATGAACCTCTTAATGAAAGTGCTTTGACCGCTCTTCGTGTTGCAACAAAAGCTCATAAAGGTCAGTTTAGAAAAAGTGGCGGAGAATATATTGCTCATCCAAAAGAAGTTGCTCGATTCGTAAAACAATTTAAAAAGTCTAATAACTTATCGGCTATGATTCAAGCAGCATATCTTCATGATACACTTGAAGATACTGATACAACATATCAAGACTTAGTTAAACAGTTTGGAGCTCTTGTAGCTGATATGGTTCAAGAACTAACTACTGATAAAGCAGCATCTGATGCAATTGGAAAAGGTGAATATATTGCAAACAAAATGGCTAAGATGTCGAGTTGGGCATTGGTTGTAAAGTTAGCAGATAGACTAGCAAACGTTCAAGACATTGATACTCGACCAGCAGACTTTCAAAAGAAATATGCAGCTCAAACTGTATTGGCTATTAAAAGATTACGAAAAGATCGATATTTAAGCCAGACTCACAATAAGATTATTTCAGCAATTGAGAAAAAAATTAAAGAATACATTCCAAAAACTGTTAAAGAAGATACTGCTGAATTACGTAAAAAATATCAAAATCATATCAATGCTGAAGAAAAACTCAGTGATCATGATTATGGAGTTAATAAAGCTAAAGTAACACGGGCTGCTAATACATTAAGTAAAGCAATCAATAAACATCTTGGTCCTGATGCAACTATTCAAGATAAAATTAACCTTAGAACCCGATTACAAAACGGAAAATAGGAAAATATTATGCTTAGATTTACTAATTTTATAACTGAACAAAAAAATACTCATATGACTCATATCGAAGATCGTGTTATTTACGGTGGTGTGAATGGTACTCGACAAGCAATCTTTGCTCTTCGAGATCTAAGAGATATGTTAGGTGGTAAAAAAGAAGGCAGAGTAAGTGTTAAATGGGACGGTGCACCTGCTGTTTTTGCTGGTATTGATCCAAATGACGGAAAGTTTTTCGTAGCTAAAAAGGGTATCTTTAATAAAAACCCAATGGTATATAAGACTGAGGCTGATATTGATGATGATACTAAAGGTGATTTAAATGCTAAATTAAAAGAAGCTTTAAAGTATCTACCACCGCTTGGAATTAAAGGCGTGATTCAAGGAGATTTTCTATTTTCAAAATCAGAGCTTGCTACTCAAACTATTGATGGTCAGAAATATGTAGTATTTCATCCAAATACCATTGCTTATGCTATTCCTGCAGGTACGCCTGCAGCTGCTTCTGTAAAAAGAGCTAAGATGGGTATCGTATGGCATACTACGTATACCGGTGATTCATTTGAGACGATGAGAGCTTCTTATGGTGTTGATGTTTCAAAACTAAGAAAAAGTGCTGATGTGTGGTCTCAAGATGCAATGCTTAGAGATTTAACAAGGGTCACCATGTCAGCAAATGAGACAGAAGATGTAAATAAAAAACTATCTGAAATAGGGTTTTTATTTAATCAGATTGGTGCATCTACACTTAAAGTTCTTGAAGATAATAGAGATATTGCTCAAACGATTGAAACGTTTAATAATACTTTTGTTCGTAAAGGCGAGCAAATTAAGGATACTGCAAGACATGTGACTGCGCTAATCAAGTGGGTTAATGCTAGGTATCAAAAAGAAATCGATAAGCGAAAAACTGAAAAAGGTAAGAAGGCTCAGATGATAAAGCGTGATAACTTTTTAAAATTTTTCTCGCCTACTAACAAAGCTAACCTTAAAAAAATATTTGATTTACAACAACTGATAATTGTTGTAAAGTTAAAACTTATAAATATACTTAATAAGCTCAAAAGTATCGATACTTTCGTAAAAACGCCAGATGGTTTTAAAGTTACCGGCGAAGAAGGTTATGTTGCTATTGACAAATTAGGTGGTGATGCGGTAAAGATTGTTGACAGATTAGAATTTTCATACAACAACTTTTCGCCAGATATTTTAAAAGGATGGGATAAACCAGGAAGATGAAAATGGAAAAAAGATATACAAAACTATTGCGCTCACTTAATGAAAACTTTGTTGCATTTGATTATGATCACGAGGTTTTAACTCACTTTCAGACAAAGGCTGATGGAATGAAATGGAAAAATCATAAAAATGCGCCAGATTCTTACTATCTAGTAAAAACAAAACACCGGCTCCTTAAAGGTGACACGGCATCTGACGGATCTGATAGTTTGTCAAAACATTTAAATACTCAGCCATTTCCACACGATGATGGACCACATTATTCTGTACATAAAGAATCTGTTTTGCCTAGTTCGATTGGCACAAATTGGGCTCCAAAAGAAGATCGTGACCGGTCTGATAAAGTTAGAGATCATGAGCTTGCTATGAATCATCATACAAGACAGATGTCTAGAGATCCAGAAAATAAAGCATACCATCTTCAACAAGCAGCTCGGCATTCCGCTGCCGCAGATGCTGGTGCTGAAGTCAGCCGTATTGCGCCAGGAGATGTGCGAGATGCAGCAAATAGAGATTTTGAAAGAAAAAGTGAAAAAGCACACGCTGGGTCAGTTCAGCACTTGGGTGCGTCTGTTGAAGTTAATGAAAAAGCACCAAAGATAGACCCAAAGAAATATGAAAAGCATATGAATAGAAATAACAAACCAAAGGAAATGAGTTCTACTAAAAAGGCATTGTCTGATATTAGTAAGAGGGCAGATAAAATGTCAAGAGAATCTGTTGAAGTTAGTGAAGCACACACTATGGTTTGCAAAGACTGTGGTGATGAACTAAACAAACCAACAACTGATTGTGCAAATGATTGCAGTGATCCAAATGGTAGTCATTGGGTTAAAGAATATGTGAACGAAACTTCAGATGCAGCAGCTGCATCATGGGCTGATAGTAGAAAAAAATTAAATAAAGGTTTAAAACAGGCCGTAAAAACTAGAGATCTTGCTTTGCAAATAGACACTAAAATTGCTCAAAGCCGAAAAGTAAGAAATGAAGAAATGTCTCCCGAAGTAAAAGCAAGAGTCGCTTCGTTACGTAATACTCCAAGTCAAATAGCGGCACGTAAAGCTGCGGCTAAAAATAAGACGGTGAGACCTGGAACTGAGGGTGATTTACCTAAAGATCATGATTGGAATGACAGAGATGCATATCCTAAGGAATCAACTGAAGTTGACGAATTAGCTCAAATGGTTCCTAATAAATCTCAACTTAATAAAGATCAATCTACAAAAATGAATAAACTTGACGACGAACTTAAAGCAATGAGAGCTCGTATGGCTGAGGAAACACAAAATGAAGATTATGAATTAACTGAAGAAGATTTGCCAGAAGCATGGACTCCTAGTATGAGAAGAGCTGCAGCAAGACGTATGAAAATTCTTGCGCCTCGCATTAAGCTTGGTATTAAAAGATCTAAAAATAGAACTGCTACAAAAGAAAAATTAATGAGTAGAGCAGTTAGAAAAGTTAAATCTGATTTAATTAAAAAATTCACACAAGGTACTAGTAAAACTGATTTGTCTCCAGCCCGTAGAGCTGAGATGGAAAAAAGAATTGCTAAGCTTGGGCCACGTATTAAACAACTAGCACAAAAACAATTACCAGCTACTCGTAGAATGGAAGCTGATCGTAAAAGAAATAAGAATAAGTGAGCTATTGATAATGATTAATTCTTTTAAGCAGTATATTGTTGAAGAGGCAAAGACACTTTATTTTACATTTGGTAGAATGAATCCTCCAACTATTGGTCATGAAAAACTGCTAGAGGTGCTTTCTTCTAAGTCAGGTAATAATCCATATCGAATTTATCTTTCTCAAACAAATGATAAAAAGAAAAATCCATTACTATATAATGATAAAGTTAAATATGCTAGGAAAATGATGCCTAAGCATGCTCGTTATATTATGTTAAACAAAGATGTTAAAACAGTATTTGATGCAGCTAATGCTATTTACAATGAAGGATTTGTAAATGTAGTAATGGTAGTTGGATCAGATAGAATCACTGAGTTCAAATCTTTATTAACAAAGTATAATGGTAAAACAGGACAACGGTATGGTTTCTATAACTTTAGAACAATTGATGTAATATCGGCTGGTGAAAGGGACCCTGACTCAGAAGGTGTAGATGGTATGTCTGCATCTAAAATGAGAGCAGCGGCCAGTGATAATGATTTTAATCAATTTACAAAAGGCCTTCCAAAGAATTTTAGTAATAAAGATTCAAAGGACTTATTTAATGGTGTAAGATCTGGTATGGGTCTAAAAGAAGAAACTGAATTTTATAAGCATGTGCAATTAGAATCTGTAGGTGATATTCGAGAAAAATATATTCAAGGCGAGATTTATAATCTTGGTGAACGTTTACGCATTAAAGATACCGATGAATTAGCAGAAGTCACATTTCGTGGACCTAATTATTTGATTCTTGAAAAGGAAGACGGATCTATTGTAAGAAAATGGATTGAAGCAGTTGAATCACTTGACGAATCAGTTAAAAAAGTTGCTGGGCCAAAGTGGAAAAAATCTGGTCCTAATGGAGAAAAAGAAATTACATTCTCTACTGGCCGCCGATTCCAAATTGAGAAACAACTCGATCAAAATGAGCGCCATAAAGGCGAATGGAAAGTTATGGAATGGAATAAGCGTTCACGTGATTGGGATTGGCATGAAACATACAGCCCGCAATGGCATGCGAAAGCAATGGTCATGGAACTGGGTAAATATGATTCCAAAGGCAAAAAAGTTACTGAATCTATTGAGTCAGTTAACGAAGATCCTACTCAGTTAGCACATGATGTTGTTACTTCAGCAGAAATGCTGAAAGGTCTTGGTATTACAGCGGCAGGCGCTGCAATAAAATACGGCATCGCAGACCCTATTACTAAAGTAATACAGACAAAAAGTAAGAAGATCGTAGATAAATTTAAAGCAAACCGTAATAGAAAAAGACCAGTATTTACTAAACCGATTCCTCGTGATATGAAGATAGTAGGTGAAAATCGTGAGTTAGATGCTTATAATAAGACCGGATGGGGAACTAAAGAAACCACTAAAAAATGGGTAGTTGGTACTCCAGGTCAAGTTATGCCAGCAGACGTTAAACCAACTCCAAAGTCTAAAACAAGAAATACAAAAATGCGGCACCCTGGAGCAGACGCTTCGGATGCTGGTGGTATGGGTGAAGGCGCTATGAAACGGTCAGGTCCAGATATGGACGGTTACGGTACAGGAAAAGACAAAGCCACTATTAGTTATGATAAAATTGACAAGGGTTTACGTACATATAAGAAAAAGCCAGATCCAGTAATTAAGACAGCAATGGCTGCAAGATCTAAAGCTCGGGTACTTTTAAAGGGTTCAAAAAATGACTAAGGCTCTATCAGAAATATTTGGTTTTGGACAACCTGCTACACCTATGACTCCGGCTGAAAAGGCTGCAGAAAGAGAACAAAAAAAGAAAAAACGTGAAGAACTGAAAAAACAACAGGCCGCTACTCGGGAAAAAAGAAAAGAAGAACTCGATAATAAACGCGCAGCTGAGAAAAAAGCTAAAGAAGAACGTCATGATGCCAGAGTCGAAAAACGGGGAAATAGACAGGTCGAGTTAGCTAGACAAAATGCGAGTGGTGCTAGAATCCGAGCAGTAGCAGCTGGTAAAAGACAACTAGTAACTGGAAAAGGTATTACTACATCCTCAATAAAATTAAACAGAGAAAGAATAAAACTTGCTACCGCTAAAAATCTAAGTTCATATAAAAAAGCTGCTACTTCAGCAAAATTTCATGCTATGAGAAAAAAGATTAATTTACAAAAATCTATGATGAATCAATCAACGGAGTATGATATGTCAGTAGTAGAAATAATTAGCGAATCATGTATGTTTGGTCTAAATGAGGATTATTACAGAATAGATCACGGAAAAGTACCTACAACCTTTTCGAGTAATCATTTCCATGGTCATGATGATGATAGTAATGAAATAACAGGTGTATATGCATCACATAAAAAACATGCAATGGGTCATGTATATGCCGTTCCTAGAGAAGTGCCTTGGGTATTTCATCATAACAATGATGGTCAAAAAAATTTATATATTCATAAAGATCATAAGGACAAAGTTGAAAATCATAGTGCAACCTTATCTAAATTTCATAAAAGCAATGGGTTCAGAGGAATTGATGGCAGTGATGAGGAAAACGTCAGCAAAAAGAATGAAAGACCTCATTCACAAACAAAGATAGATTCTGCTGATCATATTAGAAAACAAGGGATCAAAATTCATTATGTCGATAGTAACAAATTAAAACAAAAAGCTAACCAAACTCATACGGATAAAGGTAAAACTTTTAAAGCAGCAGGCAATGAAAATATAAATGAAGATATGTATTTTAAAGTAAAGATTGAAGGGTTACCTACAATGTATGTTAACTCTGCAAACCGTGAAGAATTAAGAAAAGATTTAGTTGGTCTTCTTCGTAATCCATCAAAAGCAGTTGGCGATATTAAAAGAGTTACACCTCAAGAAGTTAAGAAAAGATTACGGCTGCGGTCCCAAGGCAAAGAGGAAGAAGAAATGAATGAAACTTATATAAAGTTTGACCACCCTAAACTGAAATTTGTTAGCAAAGGTTTTATAGGTCGTAAAGAAGCTGAGCGTCATAATGATCATCTAGTAGGAAAGGAAGAAGCTTCGCATAAATCATTTGTTCAGAAACATAAAGATGGTAAATTTTATGTTGTTGACATAAAAGAATCATCTGTAACAAGATCTAGAATTTCTGGTGAAATGAATAAAGCAAGTGGTCGTACACAAACTGATAGAGAAAAAGATGCAACTAAAGCTTCAAAGGCTAGACAAGATTCTGACAACGATTTAGCAACATTTCGTAAAAAGAACGCTAAAGTATTACAATCATCAATAGATGAAGTAACTGCAGGTGATGTAACAGCCGCATATCAAAGAGCTATGATGCACCCTCAAGGCTCGCCTGAACGAAAAGAAGCAATAAATTATTATAATAGTGTAAAAAATAGACATAAACATAATCCTATTGATGTAGGTGAAGCAACAGCAGATGTTATTAACAAATTAAAAAATTATTATATGAAAGAATCTTCAGCTGGATTGTGGGCAAATATCCATGCAAAAAGAGCTCGTGGTGAAAAAATGAGAAAAAAGGGTGCAAAAGGTGCACCTACACCTGAAGCTATTCGTAGTGCTCAAAAAAAAAAATAAAACATAAGGAAAATTAAAATGTTTGCAAACGACAATAATGAAAAAAATATTAAAGCATATGCCAATCTTTTACAAGACATAAGAGAAGGTAAAGAAAGCATCGATGAAGCTACCCACCTCCAGAAGGCAAAGAATCTGACGCAGGCGCAGGCGCTGATGCATCACAATGTGATCGACGATATAACTGGCCGTTACGATGGGCATGAAGATGAAAGTCGCGACGGAAGTCATCTTCATAAAACTACTAGTGAATTAAAAGAATTAGTGCATCATCATAATAAACTGGCTGACCTACATAATGCTCATGCAACTCTTCACTCCATTGCCGGAAATCACGATGCGGCTGAGGTACATTCAGATGTAGAGACCAGCCACCGTAACGCTGCAATGGTTTCAAATCATGTTCGCATGAGAACGACACCGATCAGAAATCGTGAAAGTCATGAAGAATTTAGCAATTATTCTAGTCATATCAATGCTGACAGCGAAGATGCTTTAAAAGAGCATCCACTTACGACTAAAATGTTAACTAAAGTTCCAGCAGTTAAAAAATAAAACATTAAAGTAAATAGGCAAATGAAATGAAAACATTTAGAAAATTCATAACCGAAGAAAAACATGGCAAACTTAATGTTAAGCCTGAGCAAAAGGTTATGAATTTTCTTAAAAAATATAATATTCCTGATGATACTGGTGTGGCTAATTATGGAATAGATTTTGGTCCAAATGGCGGCAAGGTACAGTCGACTGATAGTTATGTTAAAATTCCTATAGCTAGAAAAACTCAACGGGAAGCAATTCCAGAAAAAAATCATCCTTCAGTTGATAAATTATTAGCTGATATTGAGAAGGGTGCTTTTAAACATCCTCGCTTAATTAGCTATAATGTTGGAGATACTTATCGAGCAGGCCAGACAGCTCTTGTTATATATTTTGCTAATAGAGTAGCAGTTGGAAAACCAGATGCACTTTATCACTGGACAAAGACCGCAAATGTTGATAGTATATTAAAAAATGGATTAAAACCTTCTTCAGGAGATTGGGTAATTAGTGGTTCAAAGGTTGCATATGTTGCAACGTTCCTTACTGAAAAACCAAAGCGTTTAGCCAGAGTTCGAGGATTTACGCATTTTAAAGAGCCGACATGGACATTATTAAAAGTAGATCCTGGTAATTCTAAACTTTATGTTGACGAACATAGATTTGATCCTGATCCAATTAACTGGATGATGTATGATGTTATTTTAAAAGATAATATAGAAGTAGTAAAAGATATTAAAGCAAATAGGCAAATAAAATGAAAACATTTAGAGAGCTATTAGAAAATAAAGAACATGAATATAACAATGAAGGTGGTATGTCTAAAGGTCAACTTAAGACTATGATTGATGCCGCTCAAGAGTTACATGATATGTTAAGTGATAACGATAATATGCCTGAATGGGTTCAATCAAAAATTACAAAAGCTACAGATTATATTGATACAGCTCGTGACTATATGAAAAGTGAAGTAAACAAATGAAAAGTTTTAAACAACATATAGCAGAACGTGGTGAAGATTCTAAAGGTCATAAAATCGCCACAGAAAAGGGAGCTGGATTAACACAAAAAGGTGTTGATGCATACAAACGAAAGAATCCAGGAAGTAATTTACAAACTGCTGTGACAGGTAAAGTTAAGGCTGGAAGCAAAGATGCAAAGAGACGGAAATCATTTTGTGCCCGTATGAGCGGTATGAAAGGCCCTATGAAAGACGAAAAGGGTAGGCCAACAAGAAAAGCAATGTCGTTAAGACGTTGGAAATGTTAATTAGTAGTATAGAACTGGAATACCCATATGGTCACAGACGATAGATCGGAAAAACGGTTGGATAGAATCGAAGAAAAAATCGATAAACTAACAGACGCTCTAGTAAATATAGCTAGATTCGAAGAAAAAATGGATGCTTATAATAAGTATAGAGATGACTCTTGGAATAGAATGAATAAATTTTCGGAGAAGCTTGATTGTATTGAAAGAAAAGTAAATGAGAATGCAAATACAGTTCACTTGATTAATAAGTTATTCTGGGCGATGATTGTTGCAGCTATTGGATCTGCAATTGCTCATTTTGGTATGATGTAAATTGTAATAAAAAATTATATAAATAGAACTATAATATCCAAGCTTGTATAAATGGAGACAAAAATGGAAACGAAAGACTTAAACAGTATAGGCTTGGCATATCTTGAGATGGTCGAGAAAAGAAATATTGAAGCAAAAAAGAATCATGCTGATACATTGCATAAGAATCAAAAAGCGTTAGACGTTCATTCTGATGAAGACGAAGATCATAACGATGATCCTACTGACGGAGATGGCGATATCGATGCAGCAGATTTGAAGAAGCTTCGGAAAGATGCCGATAAAGACGATAAGAAATTTGATAAAAAGAAAAAATCATCTAAAAAAGATGACGATCAAGACAAGTTTAAAGCATATTCTGGTGATGACACAGATGGTCAACAAGGTGCTGCTATTGGTGAAGATGCAAAGTATCCGCATATGATGTATGATCCTAAGACTGGTAAAGAATTTAAAGCAGAAACACCAGCTGATCACGAAAAATATGCAAAAATGGGATACACTCACGATAAACCAGAAGAGATTGATGAATCAGCAGATTTACAAGAAGGCGCAGCACGTCAAGCCGCTTTTGCAAAAGGTCTTATGGATTACTGTAAAGAAATTGGCAAAGATCATATGGATCATAAAGATTTTATGGATCATGCAAAGCATGTTAAAGCCGGTAACTGGGATGAAGCCCGCAAGCATGCTGATAAGCAGGACACTGAAGTAAGAGAAAAAATTCATAGTTTGGCAATTGATCATTTAGGCCAAGGCGCTGCAAGCGAATTATATGGCGGTGATCGAGTAAGCCTATCAAAAAAAGAAGGAGATGGTAAATTGCATGCATCTTATAACGAATCAGTAAATGTAGACGATGTATTAGCACTTATTGATCAAGGCTATACATTAGATCAAGCTGAAGCAATGGTTGCAGAAGCGTGTGGCGGCGGTGGCGGCGGTGGCAACATGGGAGCTGGGCTTCAGCAGTCACGGAAATATCCTGATGATAAAAAACTATTAAAAGCTTCACGAAAGCAATCAAAAGCTGGAGATAATGATAGAAATATAGCAAACGATCAAAGGTCAATTCCAGCAAAAGGAGCAGATACTGTACCTGTTAGACCTGGTACAAAACAGCAACAGCGCGATTTTGATAAAGCTGCAAGAATGGCTAAATCAAAAGATAAAGTGTCTGTAGCTAAAGCTCCTTGGGAATCTGTTGAGGTTGATGAGGGCTATGGTAGTATGGTATCACCAAAAGACCGAGCTCGCATAAAAGCGAGGGTTGATGCTAATATGGATAAACTTTCAGCTGGCCAAAAGAAAATAGCAAAACAAACTCCGCCAAGGCATAAAATTACGACAGATGATCTTGAACATTTACGTAAGCATGGCCATGGCAATAGTCCACAAAAAGAATCTGTTATGGATCGTGTTAGTAATATGGTTGAAGATATTCGAGCTAAAAATGAAATTAGTGAATTGCATAAGAAAACTCTTGGTAGTTATGCCAAAAAAGCTATGGATGATGTAGATACACAAAGCCGCTTCGCCACCGAATATGAAAAGCGTGGAATGGCAGCTAAAAACCCTGGAGTAATGGACAAGAATTTCAAAAAAGCAAACCGTGCGGATGATAAGCTTCGTAATCGTAAAGCTGGTATTAACACAGCTATTGATAAAATGACTAAAGAAGGTACCGCTAAAATCAATGAATTGTCACCTACCACAATGCAAAGTTACCAGAAAAAAGCTGATAAAGCTTCTACTAAGTCTTTTAAAAAGGCAGATGATATTGAAGATAAAGCAAGTGATAAAGGTGATGATGTTTGGAGTAGTAAAAGCAAAGCAAGCCAGAAACATTCAAAGATGATGGGCACAGGCGAGAAAAGAGCTGCAGGAGCTAGATTAGCAAGAAAAAAGCTCGCTAAAATCAATGAATTAGATAAGAAAACTCTTGGTAGTTACATTAATAAAGCGGCAGATGATGTTGAGTATCGTGCATACGCGTTAGGCGCGCAAGAGCCTACCGAGCTAGGATCAGTGCGTAAAGGAAGAAATCGTATAAAAGGTATCGCAAAAGCTACTGATCGTTTGACTAAAGAAGACGCGGAAAAAATTAATAACCCAATGAAAGGTATGCCCCGCGGTGGCTGGCAAGGGAGTGGACCAGCTGAGCCAATGCGTGTAAAAACTATGTCGAAAAAAAGAGAAAAAGAACTAAGAGCTGCAGGAAAACTATCTAATAGTGCAAATAATGCATCTCATTATGCCGGTGAATCTGTGCAAGAAGCTTCTAAGCCAACTGGAATTCATCATCCTATTGATCCAACACCTGGTAAAGAAGTTAACTCAAAAGATGCTGCAGGTCGTGCAGCTGATATAAGAGCTAGCCGCAACCCACTTTCTATGACTGAGAAAGAATTTGTTGAAATGCATCAAGTTCCAACAACAGTAGATCCAGCATTTGATGGTAATGTAGCAGCTAAACAAACAGCTGAAAATGCTAAAAAAGCTCCGATCAAACAGGCCAAAACACCTAATACTCCTACATCAAAAGGTGATCAAAAAATTATGCCGGATCCCACACCATATGGTGGTCCAGCCGTAAAAACAGAAAGCTATATGGATAAGTATGCTAAATACATTAGAGGAGAAATCTAATGTTTGCAAACGACGATAATGAAAAAATTATAGAAACTTATGCGTTGCTTTTGCAAGATATAAGAGAAGGCAATAAAGCTGAGCAAGAAGCTGATAAGTGGGCCGCGGGAAATCGGTATGCGAATGAAAAAGATAATGATTATTTGCCTCCTGCGAAGAATGAAAAAGATGATCATAAGCATCTTGCTAATGGAATAGTTTATTCAAGCAGTAAATGGCCCGAACCCGAAAAGTTAAAGGCCACTCATTCAGGCTATGTATCTCATGTTTATCATGCCGATGATAGAAATGTTGGAACCGAAGAAGAACCACATTATAACAAAGGTTTTATTAAAATTCATTATAAAAAAGATGGAAAAATTCATGTGGATCGCACGCATCCTCACCCATCACCGTTAGTAAAAATTATCCAACTACCGCTTAAAAGCCAAAAGGGTCACAAATATAAAGTAACAAAATCATCTTATCCTTCTACTTTTTTGATCAACCGAAAGAAACATGCCCATGCGTTGTTGCTCCAAAAGCC
>Ga0233444_10003280_pt1 | contig 16214 bp, 15 predicted proteins | sample SI_124_October20_6_FD_182792 | JGI IMG/M metagenome (GOLD analysis project Ga0233444, IMG submission 182792) | Seawater microbial communities from Saanich Inlet, British Columbia, Canada - SI_124_October2016_10_MG | ecosystem: Environmental > Aquatic > Marine > Inlet | place: Canada: British...
CTCAGTTGATAGAAACCATTGCAAAAGCGGGTATCGCTTCTGGCGCTGACGGGATATTCTTAGAAACACACCCAAATCCTGCTGATGCTAAATCAGATGGAGCTAATATGTTGCCCTTAGCTCAATTGGAAGATTTACTTACAAAGCTAGTACGGGTAAGAAAAGCAATACTCTAAAACAAAGCAATACAGGAACTAAAACATTCCTCTACTTGAAACTCTTTTTAGACCTAACAAACGATCGTATCCTAAATTGTAATCGTATAAGTAAACTAGGATGGTGTAATCCTGACCTGTTTGAAAGTAATTTCCGTCTATTTGTCTGGAACTTGGCAACTGAGAACCCTCCGGAACAAATAAATAACTGTAGTTGTAATACCCCTGTTTCAAATACAAGGAAGTTTCGTAACATTCAACATCCGTATTATAATCAAGTACAGCATTGTCATTAAATTGCCAATCGGTAAGCCCACCGTATAAATACAAAGATCCTGCGTCGACAAAAGGTTTTTGCTTTAGGCAAAAATTTACCCAAACATAATCAGCTTCAATATTGGCATTGTTTTTCTCTAGAATATTAGGTACATAATACCCTTCAATGTCGTCATAAAAACTATAGGCTTCATTTCCTCTTGGATAATCTGGATACAATAAAACGACATCGGTGGAATCGTAAATAATTTTTTGAACACGCTCAGTGTAAAAACGAACACTTTTTGTATCGAAAAAACGGTACTCATTCCCGGCTTCAAAACTAGATTCCTCTTCAAAATCGTACACTAATTTTTTACGCTCTATAAAACTAGGGACTAAATCTGTAATTGCATTGTCCCATCGATGGCCTTGGTAAATAGCCAAGTGAACGTCTCTAACAGGATTAACATAGTCTATATTAGTAAAATTTACCGTAATGTCAATTTCATGATCCGTATAACGACCTTGGGCTAAGGTTGCCTGTTGTACTTTTGCTCCAACAAGTAAAGAGGGATCGTACACCATAAAACGTTTTGTAAATAACATCTTATTGTTGTTGTCCGGATCGTAGACTGTGATTATGTAGTTACCCGTTTTTGTAAATATAAAGTCATTGTTAGGGAAAAACAATTCGTAATGAACATAAGATTGTTTGGTGGTGAATGAAAAATCGTAATCGTAAATATAATTGTCGGCAAAGCCACTCATAAACTCACTAGAATGTAAATCTGAAACCGTCCAGTTGGCATTGCAATGTGTAAAAGAATACATGAAATCTTTTGCATTTAATTCCAGTTCATCAAATTGCAAGCGTAAAAACTGAGAAGAATTTAACGGAATTAGTGGTAATTCAAGCAAAGATTCTGAAGGTGTAAGAAGAACAGATCTAGCGTCTTCACTAAAAATAGAATCCTTCAACAAAGCTCCATAATTCCAAATAGGCTGAGCCACCAGAACCTGAAAATAGCTCAATAAAAAAAACAAAAATATTTTTAAATGTACGTTCACTTTTAGCGCTGTTAATTTTTTATAAAAGTACATTTTATTTTATCTTTGTAAGGTATTATAAAAAGGGCTTATATTAAATCATTCTAAATAAATAATTCTTTTTAGAAACCCCCTTAAAATACCTATTTTTGCATTTCAAAACTAGGATTAATCAATCTCTCACAATAGGCATGTCTAAAGACATTCGTATAAAAAAAGGTGTAAGTATCAAGCTGACAGGCTCAGCAGATAGAGTTTATGCCAATATTCCTTCATCGGAATATTACGTTATAAAGCCCTCAGATTTTATTGGATTAAAACCCAAACTAACCGTAAAGGTTGGGGATAAGGTACAAGCTGGATCCTCTTTATTTTTTGATAAAGAAAATCCAGATGTAATTATTGCCTCTCCCGTTAGTGGTGAAATCTCCGAAATCTGTCGTGGCGAAAAAAGAAAAATTCTTTCCGTAGTAGTAAAAGCAGATGCTGAAATCTCCTACAAAGAATTCTCCAAAGCAAAAGCAAAAGATGTAACGCGAGCGCAAATCATCGAACAGATGTTGGCATCTGGCTTATGGCCATTTGTACGTCAACGTCCTTTCGCTGTTATTGCGAATCCGGCTGACATGCCAAAGGCTGTATTTATTTCAGCTTTCGACTCTGCGCCTCTTTCATGCGATAGCGATTTTGTTTTACACGGTATGGAAGAAGAGTTCCAAGCTGGTTTAGACATTGTTGCAAAGCTAACCGATGGCAAAACACATTTAAATTTAGATGGGAATTCCAATTCCTCGTCTGTATTTACGAGTGCTAAAGGAGTTCAAATAAACAATGTATCAGGACCTCACCCTGCTGGAAATGTTGGTGTGCAAATTCACCATATCGATCCTATTAATAAAGGTGAAGTAGTATGGTACATGTATCCGCAGGATGTAGTTGCTATTGGACGGTTATTTAGCCAAGGTAAATACGACGCTACGCGCTTGATTGCCCTAGCAGGTTCTCAAGTTGTAAAACCTCGTTACTACAGAACTATGCAAGGTGCATCTATTACTGCACTTACTGAAGCTAATATTAAAGCTGGAGAAAGTCGATACATCAGTGGTAATGTACTCACTGGAAACAAGATTGCAGCAGATGGAAACTTAGGTTTTTACCACAATGAAATATCTGTTATTTCAGAGGGTAAAGAACAAGAATTCTTAGGTTGGTTACTTCCAGGTTTAAGTAAATTCTCATTATCTAGAACATTCTTCTCTTGGATGAATCCAAAGAAAGAATACCCTATTTCTGCCAATATGAATGGCGAAGAGCGTGCTTACGTTGTAACAGGTCAGTATGAAGCTGTACTTCCAATGGATGTACACCCGCAACATCTCATAAAATCAATCATGATTGGTGACATAGAGCTGATGGAGAATTTAGGGATCTATGAAGTTGCCGAAGAAGATCTCGCTCTTTGCGAATTTTCATGTACTTCAAAAATCCCCGTTCAAGAAATTCTTAGAGAAGGTTTGGATCTGGTAAAAAAAGAATGTAGCTAAAAACAAAACCATGAAATTATTCAAAAATGTACTTAATGGTATAAAGCCTCACTTTGAGCAAGGTGGTAAACTTGAAAAGTTATACCCTGCTTACGATGCTTTTGAAACATTTTTATTTGTACCTGATCATACTTCACAATCAGGTTCGCACATACACGATGCAATTGATCTAAAAAGAACAATGTTTAGTGTAATTATTGCCCTACTTCCTGCACTTATTTTTGGGATGTGGAATATCGGTTACCAACACTTTACTGCAATTGGTGTAGAACCCCAGCTTATGGATTCGTTTTTATACGGTGCTTTAAGAGTTCTTCCTATGATTGTTGTTTCCTATGGAGTTGGTTTAGGAATTGAATTTGCATTTGCAATCTCCAGAGGTCACTCTGTAAACGAAGGATACTTGGTTACGGGTTTATTAATCCCAATGATTATGCCTGCAGACTTACCCTTATGGATGCTCGCTATATCTGTTGCCTTTGCTGTTGTTATTGGTAAAGAAGTATTTGGTGGTACAGGAATGAATATATTGAATCCTGCACTTACTGCCAGAGCGTTTTTATACTTTGCTTACCCAACGGTTATGTCAGGAGATAAAGTATGGGTTTCGTTAAACAACCAAATGCCGGTAGACGGATATTCTGGTGCAACAGCTTTATCCGATGCTTACAATGGACTAGTTGATAAAGTACCCTCGCTACTAGAGAGTTTTATTGGTACAATTCCAGGTTCTGCTTCGGAAACGTCTGCCTTACTTATATTAGTAGGAGCTGCGTATTTAATAGCTACCGGAATTGGTTCATGGAGAGTGATTATATCTGGAATTGTTGGAGGTATTGTTATGGGTATGATTTTTAACTACTTCTCTGCCTCTATTGAAAGCACAAATTACTTGTTGAAAATAAATCCAATACATCAAATTTGCTTAGGCGGATTCTTATTTGGAGTTGTCTTTATGGCTACAGACCCAGTATCTGCTGCACAAACAAACACAGGTAAATGGATCTATGGTTTTCTAATCGGACTTCTAGGAATCCTAATACGAGTGGTAAATCCGGCCTATCCAGAAGGAATTATGATGGCAATTCTATTTATGAATGTGATGGCACCTTTAATAGACCACTACGTGGTAGCCGCAAACATCAATAGAAGAATGAAACGAGTAAAAACGGCTTAATTCAGAGATATGGCAATCAATAAAAACAGTAACGGGTATACATTCACTTTCGCTATTTTAATGGTGGTAGTTGTTGGTACCTTGTTAGCGGTAGCCTCCCAAGGGCTCAAGTCGCGTCAAGATAAAAATACATCTGACAAAAAAATGATCAACATTTTAAGTGCAATTAAAGTCGAGGCAACTCGAGCAAATGCTCAAGAAATGTTTGACACTTATGTAGTAGAATCTAAAATTATCTCTGGAAAGGATATAAATGCAGCTGCATTTGATGTAGATATCCAAAAGGAGTTTCGGGATAAAAATTTAAAATTATCTGACCGTAACTATCCACTTTACATATGTGAAAAAAATGGTTCTAGATACTACGTAATTCCAGTAGTTGGTACGGGACTTTGGGGGCCAATTTGGGGCTTTGTAGCTCTAGAGTCTGATTACAAAACCATTTACGGCGCAACCTTTGATCATAAAGGAGAAACACCTGGTTTAGGTGCCGAAATAAAGCAAGGTTTTTATTCGGATCAATATGCCGGTGAGATGGTCGCAGATACCTCAGGTACTTTCTTACCCATTGTGGTAGTAAAAGATGGTTCTGGTAAAGGAATGAACTCTAAAGTAGATGGTATAACTGGAGGAACAATTACGTCTAAAGGTGTTGAAGAAATGACAACGCGTACTTTAGCAGTATATGTAAACTACTTCAACGCTTTAAACAACTAATTATGTCAGAAAAGAAAGAAGAACTTTTCTCTAAAAAGAATCGCAAATTGATGACTGATCCCCTAGACGGGTCAAATCCAATTTCTGTACAAGTATTAGGAATCTGTTCTGCATTGGCGATTACAGTTCAAGTGGAACAAGCATTTGTAATGTCAGCAGCAGTAATGGCTGTAATGGTATTTGGAAATATTATCGTTTCGGCAATGCGAAACCTAATTCCTTCAAGAATACGTATTATAGTCCAATTGGTCATTGTAGCAGCCTTAGTAATTTTGGTTAACGAATTGCTGAAAGCCTTTATGCCAGATGTATCAGAAAAACTATCTGTATTTGTAGGTTTAATTATTACAAACTGTATCATTATGGGACGTTTGGAAGCCTTTGCTTTAGGAAACAAGGTTTGGCCATCGTTTTTAGATGCTATCGGAAACAGTATAGGTTATGCATGGATACTAGTTGTGGTTGCTTTTTTTAGAGAATTATTCGGTTCCGGAAAAATATTAGGATTCCAAATTATACCAGAATCTTTTTATGACGCAGGTTACATGAACAATAACATGATGATTTTGCCACCGATGGCTTTAATTACTGTAGCCTTAATTATTTGGGTACAAAGAAGTAAAAATACTGACCTAATCGAAGAAAACTAACCGTATGCAAGATTTAGTAAATATATTCGTCAAGTCCGTCTTTGTAGACAATATGATTTTTGCATATTTCTTAGGGATGTGTTCTTACCTAGCTGTTTCAAAAACAGTAAAAACAGGAGTTGGATTAGGTGCCGCTGTAATATTTGTTTTGGGTATTACTGTACCTATCAATTACTTACTAGAAAACTACGTTTTAAAAGCAGGAGCTTTAGCATGGCTTTCTGATGATTTAGCAGATGTAGATTTATCTTTCTTGAGTTTTATCATGTTCATTGCAGTAATTGCTTCAATGGTTCAGTTGGTCGAGATGATTGTTGAAAAAGTATCCCCAGCACTATATGGTGCTTTAGGAATTTTCCTTCCATTGATTGCGGTAAACTGTTCCATCTTGGGTGGTGCACTGTTTATGCAAGAAAGACAGTACTCGACCATCGCAGAGGCTACAGCTTTTGGCTTAGGTTCTGGTTTTGGTTGGTTACTTGCAATCGTTGCTATAGCAGCAATTCGCGAAAAAATTCGTTATTCAAATGTTCCTGCCCCACTACGTGGATTGGGTATTACATTTATTATTACAGGCTTAATGGGTATAGCTTTTATGAGCTTTATGGGTATTCAATTATAATTCTGAAAATACAGAAATATGCTTACACTTATAACAACATTATTGGTATTTCTAGCGGTAGTATTAGCGCTAGTTGGAGTCCTACTTTTTGCAAAAGCTAAACTTTCTCCGGGTGGAAAAGTTAAGATTATCGTAAACGGTAAAAAAGAAATAGAAGTTGATGCGGGTAGTACAATACTCTCTACACTTGGAGAAAACAAGATATTTTTACCCTCAGCTTGTGGTGGTGGTGGAACTTGTGCCATGTGTAAATGTCAGGTTACTGAGGGTGGAGGAGAAATTCTTCCTACAGAAAAGCCTTACTTCTCCCGTAAAGAAATCGCAAATGATTGGCGATTGGGATGTCAGGTCAAGATTAAAAATGACATGAACATTAACATTCCTGAAGAAATTTTTGGAATAAAAAAATGGGAATGTGAAGTCATTTCTAATTACAATGTAGCTACCTTCATAAAAGCTTTTGTTGTAAGACTTCCTGAGGGAGAAACATTAGATTTTGAAGCCGGTGGATACATTCAAATAGATGTCCCTGAGGTTGAGGTAGACTTTAAAGATATGGATATTAGTCCAGATCCATCTGACCCAGCAGGGCCAGACAAGTATAAAAGTGAGTGGGATAAGTTTGGTATATGGCCTTTAAAAATGAAGAACGATGAAGAAATCTTCAGAGCTTATTCTATGGCTAACCACCCTGCAGAAGGTAATATAGTAATGCTAACCATTCGTATAGCTACTCCACCATGGGACAGAGCTAAAAATGATTGGATGGACGTAAATCCTGGAATTTGTTCCTCTTATATTTTCTCTCGTAAAGTAGGAGATAAAGTAACTATTTCTGGCCCTTATGGAGAATTCTTTATAAAAGACAATGAATCAGAAATGGTTTATATAGGAGGTGGTGCTGGTATGGCTCCAATGCGTTCGCATTTGTTCCACTTATTCCATACGTTAAAAACCAAACGTAAGGTAACTTACTACTACGGTGGACGTTCTAAAAAAGAATTGTTCTATGTAGAAGATTTCCGTCAGATAGAACGTGAATTTGAAAACTTTAAATTTCATCTCGTTCTCTCTGAACCTGGACCAGAAGACAACTGGAACGAAAAGAAAAGTTTGGACGATGATGGAGATGGATTCTTAGGGTTTGTTCACAATGCAGTGATCGATCATCACTTGAAACCTCACGATGCTCCAGAAGATATAGAATTTTATTTCTGTGGTCCACCAATGATGAATCAAGCCGTTATTAAAATGTGCGATGATTGGGGTGTTCCAGAAGAAAATGTTGCCTTTGATGATTTTGGAGGTTAATTATTTAAACTAAAAAAAAGACCCGCAATATGCGGGTTTTTTTTTTCATAATTCTTTGAAATTAAAATCAACTGGTAAAAAAATAACGACCCCTTTCATTTTTTGATTAAATTTGGTTGGTTACAATTACTAAAATAAAAATGAGATGAAACAGCTTCTAATCCTAGTATCAGTACTACTCATTTCGTGTGCTTCAAAATCGTCTAAAGAAGTTTTGGTTCGAAATTACGGATATACCCAGGGTACTACTTACCATATAAGCTACATGAGTTCTAATGCACGAACTTATCAGTCAGATATAGATAGTGTATTGCATGCAGTCGATAGGTCAATGTCTACTTATATAGACAGTTCCATGATAAGTAAAATCAACAGAAACGAATCTTATGAAGTAGATACATTGTTTATACGTGTATTTGAAACGGCCCAAATGATTGCACAAAAAACTCAGGGAGCCTTCGACCCTACTATTGCACCAATGGTAAATTATTGGGGTTTTGGATTTGATGAATTGTCTAAAAAAAACAAAGAAGATTTTGCGAGTCTTAAAAATTCAGTAGGCTATAAAAAGGTTTCAATCGAAAAAGGGAAAGTTAAAAAACTAGATTTGAATACGCAGCTAGATTTTAATGCAATAGCTCAGGGTTTTACTGTAGACCTTGTTGCTGAACACTTAGAGAAAGTTGGTATTGCCAATTATATGGTAGAAATTGGTGGAGAAGTAAAATGCAAAGGCCTTAATGCAGATGCTAAACTTTGGCAAATTGGAGTAGACAAAACATCAGAAACCATACTAGAAGATCGATTCGAAGCAATTATTGAAGTTGAAAATACAGCTGTAGCTAGCTCTGGAAATTACAGAAAATTTAAGGTTGACGAAACAACTGGTATGAAATATGCGCATACCATAAACCCCTATACAGGCAAACCCGCTAAAAGTAATTTGCTAGGCGTAACCATCGTAACGGAATCCTGCATGATAGCAGATGCTACCGCTACAGCATTTATGGTAATGGGCATAAAGGCAAGTAAAAAATACTTAGAAAAAAATCCAGAAATAGAGGCACTACTTGTTTATTCTGATCCAAATGGAGACTTAAAAAAATACACAACAAAAGGCTTTAAAAAAATCCAAACATACAATAGTAACTAATACATTTACAGTAGCTTAAATCCTGTTACTTAAAGTGTTTTCATCTAGAGAGAATCACTAAAAAATCATATCTAATATCGAAACCCATAATATGAAAATCGTATTTGCCACCAATAACCCAAATAAACTTGAAGAAATTCAAATGTTAATGCCTAAGGGAATCGAAATTGTAAGCCTAGAAGACATTGGGTGTACTGAAGATATTCCAGAAACAGGTAACACATTAGAAGCAAATGCTTTTCAAAAAGCACATTACCTAAAAGATCACTACGGATTTGATTGTTTTGCGGACGATACTGGTTTAGAAGTGGAGGCTTTAGAAGGTGCACCAGGAGTTTACTCTGCACGCTACGCAGGTCCCGAAAGATCAGCAGAAGCAAATATGAACAAAATTTTACGAGAACTTAAAGGGCACGAAAATCGAAAAGCAGAGTTTAGGACAGCAATTGCACTCATTCTTAATGGTGAAGAGCACCTTTTTGAAGGTGCTGTAGCCGGATCAATTAATGAAACCAAATTAGGTGAAGATGGCTTCGGCTACGACCCCATATTTATACCAGAAAAGCAAGAAAAAAGTTTTGCTCAAATGAGTTTGGTAGCTAAAGGTAAAATAAGTCATCGAGGGAGAGCCGTTCGGAAATTGATTGAATTTTTAAAACAAGTTTAAAAATAATAAGGATAAGTAGCATCCATTTTTTCGCTAAAAATAGTATATCATTTACCTCAGACAAACTCATGAACAATAAGCAGACAATTGAGGTTAAATTGTTAATATCTTAAAGCTACAAAAAAGGTGAAATTTCAAAACATCTTTTATATTTGAATCAATTCAAAAGAAACTGCATTATCCATGGGAAACTTCATTGTATCGGCCAGAAAATATAGACCCCAAACCTTCGACACCGTTGTAGGGCAAAAGTCTATTACCAATACTTTGAAAAATGCAATCCTAAACAACCACTTAGCACAAGCATTTTTGTTTTGTGGTCCTCGAGGTGTAGGTAAAACAACTTGTGCGCGTATTTTAGCTAAAACCATAAACTGTTTTAACATAAGCGAACAAACAGAAGCCTGCAACACCTGTGAGTCTTGTACCTCATTTAATGAGCAGCATTCTTTTAATATTCACGAATTGGATGCAGCATCAAACAATTCGGTAGATGACATTCGAAGTCTAGTAGATCAAGTTCGAATTCCACCACAAGTTGGAGATCGAAAAATCTATATTATAGATGAGGTACACATGTTGTCTCAAGCAGCATTTAATGCTTTTTTAAAAACATTAGAAGAACCACCAGCACACGCAATTTTTATTTTAGCTACAACCGAAAAGCATAAAATCATCCCAACCATTCTTTCTCGTTGTCAAATTTTTGACTTCAAAAGAATACAGGTAGAAGACGTAGCAAACCATCTAGCCGAAATATGTGAAAAAGAATCCATTGAATTTGAATCAGACGCACTCCACATAATCGGACAAAAAGCAGATGGAGCTTTGAGAGATGGACTTTCCATATTTGATAGAATGGTGAGCTTTAACCAAGCTAAAATAACCTATAAAGACACCCTAGAAAACCTTAATATTCTTGATTATGACTATTACTTTAAAGTAGTAGATCAGGCCTTAAAACAAGACATACCCTCTACTCTACTTACATTTAACGAAATTCTTAAAAAAGGATTTGACGGACATAATTTTATGAACGGACTCGCTGAGCATTTACGCAATGTATTGGTTTGTAAAAATCCTCAAACCATAGAACTTCTTGAAGTTGGCGATACCATCAAAACGAAGTACTTGGAACAGTCTCAAAGCTGCCACCAAGATTTTATTTTAGCTGCACTAGAAATTTGCAACGAATGCGATGTTAATTACAAATCAAGTAGAAACCAACGCCTCCTGGCAGAACTAAGTTTAATGCAAATCTGCTCTCTATCTTCCGAAGGTGGATTAAAAAAAAAACGCCGTAAGTCATTCATCTTAGCACATACAGCTTATACAAATGCAACTACGGAGGTAAATAAAGTAGCACCTAAAAGCGTAAAAGAGCACATTAACAAAAGTCATACGCAAACCCCCGAAATAACCGAGCCTGCAAAAGCTCAAAAAGCTGTGCTAAAAAAAGCCAATCCTGTATTTATTAATAAGCTAAAGAAAGGAGGAATAGCTGGACTCTCTATCAATAAATTCCTCAACAAAAAAGAGGAAAACCAAGAAGATCAGGAATACGTCGTTGCAACTGGAGAAGCAAGGTCAGACTTTCACCAAGATCAATTGAACCCTCTTTGGTTAGAATTTGCTAAAACTATAGAAGCTAAAGGAAAAGTCTCTCTATTTCGATTGTTTTCAGCTCAATTTCCAAAAATTGACACCAATTTTCTACTACACTTCCCTGTAGAGAGCCAAGCACTTGCAGACGACCTAAAGGTTGAAAAACCAGAGTTACTTTCTTTCTTACGCAAAAAACTAAACAACTTTGGTATCAACATTGATTTTCCACTCATTGAAGCTGAAAACACCAAAATGCTGTATACACCTCAAGACAAGTTTAAGCACATGGTAGAAAAGAATCAGCAATTACAGATCCTAAAGAAATCGCTCGATTTAGATTTACTTTAAAACATATCTAGTGCTCACCTAAAGAATGCAAGAATTTATTCTTGTGAATACAAACTAATGGAATTGTTCGACGAATCCTCAGATGGCATGCAAAATATCCTACCTAAAGAAGGAGAGGTAAATTATTTTGGAGCAATTATAAGTGCAGTAAAAGCAAAAAACTACCGCGAACAATTGTTAACTACAATTGATTGGCAAAATGATGTAATTCATATGTTTGGCAAAACAATAACAACCAAACGAAAAGTAGCCTGGTATGGAGATAAACCCTATAAGTACTCCTACTCAAATACAACAAAAGAGGCCCTACCGTGGACAAAAGAATTGATGGAACTCAAAAGCAAAATTGAAGAAATTACAAACGAATCCTACAATTCTTGCTTACTCAACTTATACCATAACGGAAACGAAGGAATGGGATGGCATACGGATGCAGAAAAAGAATTGAAAAAAAACGGTACTATAGCATCAATGAGTATAGGAGCAGATCGTAAGTTTGTTTTTAAACATAAAATAAGTAAAGAGAAAGTTGCCCTAATTTTAAAAAATGGAAGTCTTTTGGTTATGAAAAACCAAACTCAAGACTATTGGTTACACAGTCTGCCAACAACTAAATTGGTAAGTAAACCAAGAATAAATCTGACCTTTAGATCAATCATCGACAAGAAACTTTCTAGTAAACACGCTATGTAAATTAATATAATTGCCTAATTTTATACAAGTCATTAGTATATAATATGTAAAAAAAAGTGGCTTTCATCTTTGTACTTATAAAAAACACATCATGATTCAAAAATTAATCTGCACACTAATGATGACTTCTCTATTAACGCCAAAAATACTTTTCGATTTCAATAAAAAAGCAGACATACAACAATGGTTTATTGTAGATGATGGAGTTATGGGCGGAAGATCTTCGGGTAATTTTAGTTTGAGTAACGAAGGTTATGGTGTTTTTGAAGGGAATATTTCATTAGATAATAACGGAGGTTTTTCCTCCTTACGTTACAACATACAAAAAACTTCCGTTAAAGAATTTACCAAAATTAGCCTTAAACTGAAAGGTGACGGAAAGAAATATCAGCTTAGGATTAAAGCGAATAACCAAGACTACCATTCCTATATTATGCCATTTGAAACGTCAGGAGAATGGGAAGAAATAGAAATCTCATTACAAGAGATGTACCCGTCATACCGTGGAAGAATATTAGACATGCCAACATTTGCTAATGAATACATCGAAGAGCTTAACTTTTTAATCGGAAATAAAAAGAAAGAAAAGTTTAAACTCTTATTGGATAAAATTGAATTAAAATAAATAAATATACATTGCTGTATCTATATTATTGTATCTATATTTACTGCTGTCGTATTATTAAATAAAATACAGATGACAAAATAAAAGTGTCACTACCACCTAAACCGAATATATTTAAAACTCATTTTATATAAAACTAGTGTAAAAAACATGTTATGAAAAAAAAAAGTTAGAATTTTATCAATTGATGGAGGAGGAATAAGAGGTATAATACCAGCATATATAATTAAATATGCAGAAAGTTATCTTCAAAAAAAAGCACCGGGAACTAGCATTGCCGATCACTTTGATTTTATTGCCGGAACAAGTACCGGAGGTATATTAACTGGGCTATATTTAACCCCAGAAGATGAAACAAACAAAAAAAGTAAATTCACAGCAACAGAAGCCTTAGATTTTTATGTAAAAAATGGAAACCATATTTTTAATAAATCAAAAGTTAAAAACTGGAAAAGATTGTGGGGAGTAATAAATGCCACTGAATACGATTCTAAAAATTTAGAGCAATTATTAATGGCTAAATTTGGCAACCTTTTAATGAGTAAATTATTGAAGCCATGCTTAATTACAACCTACAATCTAAACACAAAATCAGCTTTCTTTTTTACAAGTACTGAAAATACGGAGGAGAGAGAATTCTATGTTCGAGATGTGTTAAGATCTACATCTGCGGCACCAACCTATTTTACACCTGCAAAAATTAAAAATATTTCAACAAACTGTATAAGAAATCCAAAACTTTCGAATATGATTAATTTAGATGGTGGAGTATTTGCAAATAACCCAACGATGTGTGCATATGCAGAAGCCAGAAACACCAATTTTAAGGATAGAAATAATAACGAACCCTCTGCAAATGATTTGTTAATTCTATCATTAGGAACTGGAGGTCGAGGGTATAATATTGCGAATAAAGAAAAGAGTAATAGCTGGGGGCTTTTAAAATGGGCTAAACTAGTACCTGATATAATGATGGATGCAAGTATTGATACTGTAGCCTACCAAATGAATGAAATATTTCACTCACTAGGACCTAGTAAATCTAAAAATTACTTACGAATTAATACTCCAGATAAAGATAGAAATTACGCCGTCGATATGTCTGATGCTTCTTCAGGAAATATACAAGAACTTTTAAAAGCAGGACAAAAAACACTTGAACATGCTAAAATAAACGGTTTAGATGAGTTTCTAGATGGACTTATAGATGTATAACTCTAGTTTCATAAACAATGAAATACCCTAAAATTTTGAGCAAATTAAAAAAACAAGAATTTTTTATCTTTTTTGACTAATCATCTAAACAAAATCGTAAAATTAAATTTCATAAAAAAAAGGTGCTTAATCCTTGTGCATTTTTATGAAAAAAACGAACTATTAATATACTGATAGAGTATCTATTTAGTTTGTATTTTACTAAATTGGTTGTGTAAAATATTCACCCTATTCTAGTCGATTTAAAAATATGATTCCGAAAATAATTCATCAAACCTGGAAGACAGATATTCCACCGTCCAAGTGGATTCCTTTTATTGAAAAGGTTAAAAAATTAAATCCAGAATGGGAATATATCTTTTGGACAGATGCTGATAATGATGAATTTGTAAAAACCAATTTTCCAGATTTTTACAATGTATTTAATAACTTCTCAAGAGGCATAATGAGAGCTGATGTAATTAGATATTTAATCATGTATAAAATAGGAGGTGTTTATCTTGACTTGGATTATGAAGTTTTGAAACCTTTTGAATTTGGAGACCACAAACTAATTCTTCCTTTAAATAGAAGCCTTCAATTTGGCGATAAAGAAAATACAATCGGAAACTGTTTTTTTGCATCAACACCAAATCATAAATTTTGGGCAGACGTTATTTATGACTTGCAACACAACACACCAGTGGTAAGCAATTATTCTCAAATTGTACAAGCAACGGGACCAAGACTCCTCAATAGAATTCATTTAAAAAACAATTACAAAGACATCTATTTACCTGAAAGGTTACTATACCATCCTCCATCTCCTAATAATCAGAAACAAATTAATACGATTAAAAATAATGGTGTTTCGCTAGGAATTCATCACCATTGGGGCAGTTGGAAAGAAAGATGGACTATGACTTATATTAAAACTAAAATTAAAGATATGTTCTAAATAAAGATTAATTTATATGAAAAAATAGGTAATTATTGAGTACTCTAGTTTAAAGTTATATCCTTTTTAAATATCATGAAAACATGTTAGCTATCTTTAATACCCTAATTTTGCTATTTTAAATTCATCAAAATTTAAAACATATTCAACATTCAAAAAGTGATAAAGTAAAACTACATTTCAGCTAAATGGAAAAAATGGATGAATACAAAAACAAAATAATTGAAGGGAATTGTGTAAATGTCATGAGGGAATTTAAAGAAAATTCAATTGACCTTACATTGACATCTCCACCCTATGATAACTTAAGAGCTTACAAAGGTTATGTCTTTCCTTTTAATGCTATTGTAAAAGAATTGTATCGTATTACAAAAGATGGAGGAATTGTAGTTTGGGTAGTAAACGATGCAACAATTAATGGAAGCGAAACAGGAACGAGCTTCAAACAGGCTTTAAAATTTATAGAAGTAGGTTTCAATTTACATGATACAATGATATTTCAAAAAACGAATCCGATACCACAAATTTATAGGAAGAGGTACAATGGTATTTTTGAGTATATGTTTGTATTCAGTAAAGGGAAAGTTAAAACACATAATCCATTAAAAATTGACTGTTTACATGCAGGACTTCAACTTAACAGTACTACGTATAAAAACTATTCTAAGGGTGACCAAAAAAGAACTAAAATGGCAAATCCTGTAAAAAAGCAAAAAATAAAAGGAAATATATGGACGTATGTAGTTGGTAAAAAGAAGGAAGACCAAGAAGCAAAAGGACACCCCGCGCCCTTTCCTTGTCAATTAGCTCAAGATCACATAAATTCATGGACAAATAGCGGAGATATAGTTCTTGATCCTATGAATGGAAGTGGAACTACTTGTATTTCTGCATTACAATTAGGTCGACAATATATTGGAATTGATATGAGTAAAGAATATTGTGATTTAGCTCGAACTAGAATAGCAAATTACAAAATAGAGAACTAATTTAGAAATTACATAATGTTTAAAAAACGTCATCTAATTAGATGACGTTTTTAGTTAAAAAGAAATAATTATGAAAAAAATAAAATATTTAATATTAAAATGTAGATAATGCAGCTCTTTGCCATGTGTCTGTTGCAACACAAACATAAATAAACCCATTTACAATTCTAATTTCTCCTAATGACCCAGTATCAGATGCACTTGCAGGAGCAGTATTTAGTGCACTTAGTTTAAATGATTGAGCTTCTGATTGACCCGATACTTTCAAATTGTTTGATACATTTACATCACGATTTTGATCTAGTTTCATAACAACACCACCACCAGCATGCATATCAACTTCACCTGTGACGTCATTATTCCCAAGTTCAAGAATATCTGTATTATTATTATGTCTAAAAAAAGCTTCGAGATCGCTTCCATCAAACAACTCTAGAGCAGTATGCGCAACATCAGTTTCTTGGAATGTATTGTCTATGCGAATTGCTGTGGTTGCCTCTT
>Ga0233444_10003282_pt1 | contig 16210 bp, 16 predicted proteins | sample SI_124_October20_6_FD_182792 | JGI IMG/M metagenome (GOLD analysis project Ga0233444, IMG submission 182792) | Seawater microbial communities from Saanich Inlet, British Columbia, Canada - SI_124_October2016_10_MG | ecosystem: Environmental > Aquatic > Marine > Inlet | place: Canada: British...
GTTAAGAGTAAGAATGTGTTTTTTCTGTGCCAATCCACCAAGTCCTTTCTCGTGAACTATACCAACGATTTGCTTTACATTCTCACCGGGCGGTGTACGCAAGACAAGCATGGCTGTGTAGTCAGCATTCTTATCCGAAGCAATCGCTGTGTCCCATCCGATAAAGTGTTGACCGAATACGCCAGCGGGATTACCCTCTTCATCATACTCGGTATCAGCCCTATCGAGTAATACCAAATCTGTGTTACGAGCCTCATTGAGAATAGTAGCGGGGAACATACTCGCAACATCGTGAATAGGTTCACACAGATATTCACGGCTGAATTGGATAGCGGGCATTGACATACGCCGTTGTTCAAGTGCTTCGAGATTCCACCGTTCCGGCCAAAGAGCGTTACCTTCACCGTCAATTGCAGGGTATGTCTCGACACGGAATGTTTCTTTTTCTTCTAATTCGGCGTACAAATCGTTGTAACTAAACGGTGTTCCTACCATCATCAAACGAGATGAATGGTGCAAAACAGGGAGTAGAACACCGTAGAACCAGTCAGCGGCTCGCTGTAGTTCTCCACCGGTTGTACCCCAAAGAATATCGTCGCATACTACTACATCGGGGTGGAAACCACGAGTTGCACCACCAACCGACTTAGCCATTAGACGGCTACCGTTGGTGAACTCAAAGTAAGACTTAGCCCACGGTCGGCCACCTTCGGGCTTTAGGTGTCGCAGAATGTCAGCACCTTCGATACTGTTGCGGATAAATCGCATGTGTTCAAGTGTCTGTTCAAGAGAGTGAGAGAAAATCATGATGTGTGTTCCGGGTTTGAATGCGGCTATCCAAAGAGCATAGGCCATAAACAAAGTGGATTTACCGTGGTCTCGACTTGCTTTAACACAGTAGTAGCGGTGTTCACTCAATCCTGTTTCCCATGATTCATGGTGATGACTGTAATGAAAGCCCAGTATTTCTGTAAAGAAGTACTTGAATGACTTTGCCGCCATTTTGCTATCCATTTCTTGGATAAACGCATTCATGTCATCTCCCATACTATCAACTCAATTTTAAGTGCATTAGTGCTGATACAGTACCTATTTCATGTGGAGTCATTTTGTAAACCATGTCCGGTCCAAGTTTATCGAATAGAGTGTCAACGAATGAGCGTGTAAACTCATTCAGTTGCGCTTGACGAGTGTTATTATTTATTTGCTCTTGATTATATTGTGGCGGTAGTGGTTCTGCTTCCATCATTGCTCGTTGAGCGTTTGAATCAATAGGTGATTGCGGTTGTTGTCCTGTTCCTATCATTGCTTGTTGGGCGGCTGGACTAATAGGTGGTTGCTGTGTTACTGCGTCGTTATGTAATTGTTGAGTTTGATTTATGTACTGATTAGGGTCAAACTGATTATTATTCATAACTGCTACTTGGTCTTGTACAGGTAATGTAGATGGCGTTGCTTGCGGTTGCGTTGCTGGCATACCACTTGGATTAGCAATTGTTGGATATTGAGACATATCAATAGGTGATGCGGTATAACTTTGGTTTGGTCCTACTCCCACTGTGCTACCTCTTTGACCTGTAGTATTAGGTTGCATACCGGCGGGATTTGGCGGAGTTGGTAATGCTTGAGGTTGACCGGGTTTGTACATTTGTTCACCGATATTTGGATTGATAGTTCCAGTGGGGTCTATACCTTGATATGTTATACCTGCTTGAAGCGGGGCTGATACATCACCGGCTTGCATTCGTTCTGCTGTCTGTTGAGCAGTAACCGCCGCCGCCGCACCTTTACCCGCCATACCAGCAAGCCCTCTAAGTCTTTGACCTACACCTACTTGCCCACGAGGGGCAAAGGAGGTGCGAGCCATATCCATAAAAGAAGGGCGAGTACCTGTAGGTCCAACATTTTGAAAAACAGTTGGGCCGCTTTGTTTTACCAATATTTTATTTGACATTATATCACCTCATATTGGTTTTGATAACCTTGACAACTTTTGCATCTACATTGTAAGACTTAGCGATGTTATGCCAATCACCCATTGTTTGGTTGATTGTCACCACTTCACTTGCGGTCAGCCCGACATGTTTCGCCAATGCGTGTGGACTGTTAAGATTACTGTTAATTTTAATCCCGTCAAAACCCGCTTCTTCTTGTTGCATACTTTCCAATGCTTTCATCACTCTATCCATGACTGGTAGGTGTGCATCCTCGGCTTTCATGTACTGTGAAAGTAATTGTTGCCGTGGGTCGGAAAGAGACTGTTGCGCTCTTGCTTCAATTGGCGTAAGTTCCGGTGTAGGTGCTGGACTTGTTCGACCAATACCACCAGCAACCAACATTTCACGGAAACGCTGTGGGTTTTGTTCTGCAATAGATGGTCTAAATTGTTGAAACTGTGGCAAAAGAGGCGTAGCCGGTGGTCCTTGAGGGACTACACCAACTCTTTGAGGGGGTGTCCCGCCGGTAAGAGGCGGTGAAGTAACCGGTTTATCTACGGTAGTAGCGGAGGTAGATTCCGGCGGGACTGGCATAGAACTTGCATCAGCAAAGTCTTCAAATCCGTGAAGGTAGGCATCCATGTGTGGCTCAAGTGACGCATCCTCACCTTCTACGGGATAATTAGCAAAAGTCATACCTTGCATTGGTTTCGTGTTAATATCACCAAGTGCCATTTTTACAGGATGTCCCTGTGCTTCGGATTGATGGTCGGCCAACGCTTCAATGATACCACGGAAACGGTCAACTTGACCCATGAGGTTTTCATTATAATTAACATCAAAAGCATTTAATTCTTCACTGGTAATAGGATGTGTACCGAACTTACTTCTTTCGGGGTCATCATTATCAACACCGGATTTATGTGCAAGAGCCATCAATCGAGCCGCTGATAAATGCCTACCTTTACCACCACCAGCACCGGGTTTGAAAAACTGGCTGTGTTGGTCGTAAGACAAACCTTCTTCACCAGCACCGTGTATTTCCATTAAACGGTCAAAGTGCTTTTTGAAATCTCCTTGTCCACTACGGCCAAACAAAAACATCATTGCTGGAACATGAGACATGTCTTCAACCAATTTTCTTTTCATCGCAGGGTCTTGTAAAATCTCACGAAGAGGGCGTTGAATCATTTCGGGGCTACTCATTGTCCCAATGTTAATTGTTGCAGGGACATCGGGAATGTTTTCAATACCACTTTCTAATGCTTTATCAATTGCTTGTTCTGCGGCTTGATACAAACCCCCTTGATGTTCCCATGAAGGCTTCTTACCTTTTTTTTGCATGTACTGGTTAAGGTTTGGGTAATACATAATGTCGGGTAAGTGATGAGTGACTGAATGGGTGAACACTGGTGTTTGTTCACTAAAGTAATCATCGGGCGCACCCGCTATGTCTTTTGGTGATATATCAGCGGGGTGTTCTTGATATGAAGGTTCAATTCGACCTTGAGGTGCTAATTCACGAGCGTAGATGTATGGTTTTTTAACAAAAGAAAGTTGTTTTGATACATCAAAGGGTAAACCGTGTTCGTCTTCAAGAATATGTTGCAGTTCGTCATTAAAAGGAATAGCCCCCGATTCTACAAAACGGCCCATTGGGGTTTCTTTGAAGTTTTTATTTGTATAATGAGTAATTAAAGTATTATTTTTTGTTTTGGTTGCTCGGTCGGACATCTCTCGTGTACTACTACCGGGAGGTAACATACTTGCTCTAATTTTTCTCCAAGCCATACTTTCAAAAGGTGGTAAATAATGGTCGCCCTGTGTTAAATCGTCTAAACCCTTGTGGCTTGTATGGTTTTTATTAAAATTAGTAATCGCTTGATTTATAATATCTACAGGATTAGCGTCTTTCTTATATTTTTTCAAAAACCAACCTAAACGAGTAACAGCCGCATCAATACCGTGTTGGTAACTACCTACAGAAGTAACCCAATGACGCTCACCGTGGTCGCCGCTTTGCCATTCACCGGGTATAATACCCCCATGACCGTCATGTGCAAAAGCAGGTATGTCTTCTTCTGTAGGTGGTGTAAATGCAGTTGCCGGTGGATTACGAATCATTGTCGAGCCGTGTTCCGGTGTATGGGCTTTCATACCCCATGCTTTTCGGATTAAATGACCCTTGACAAAAATCATCCCGAATGCCCCCGCTTACCGGATAAGTAACCCGCAGGGTCAAGTCCTAAGCGACTTGAATTAGTTTCAAGGTTTTGAGTAGGACCATCATTTTTTTCTTCTTCATCCTCGTAGTTATGAACAGGTGAAGCATGTTGAGGTACATTACCATCATAAAAATTAGTTTTTGATTTTTTCATATTTGCTTTTGCTCGCTGTGCTTGAATTAACATACGCATTAGTGCAAGCATTTCAGTTCGATTAGCATGACGATTCGCTTTGAGTAAATCACTTTGAGTGCGCTCGTCACTCATCATCATAGAAGACGATGGTGCTGGCATACTGGGAACACTACTCATTGGCGGGGCCATCTGTGGTATAGATGGCATCTGCGGAGTTTGCATCCGTGGCATCCGTGGCATACGGGGTTGGCGTAGTCGTTGTAGTGAAGGTTGTCGCATTTGGCCGGATTGACCCGGTAGTAGTCCAGTCAAGCGGCCACCGCCAGTTGGTCCAGCAGTGAATGACCTTGCGCTGTGTCGAGCGTGTGGAGAATAAGTTGTTCGGACATTACCAAGTATTTTCTTTGCTTCTTGTTGTCCCATGTATTGACGATACTTCTGCGGGTCTTTACTCATCGGTTGCTTGGTAGCAATACCACGGTGGCTCATTTCAACAGCCAAGTGGGGTTTCATCAATCCGGTTTTCTTACCACCCTTGATACCACGCATGTGCGCTCGGAAACGGCGCATGGTTGCACCAACAGGAGATTGACCGCCGGGTGGTCTTTTGAATTGTCCAGTTGAAGGGCGGAACTCTCTTCGCTTTTCACGGCGACGACGACCTTCAATAGTTCCACGAGTTTCACGCTTGAGTAGGTTACTCCAAGCATCAGCCATTGGCTCACTTGCGTGTTTTGGTCCACCAGTAGCCTCCATTTTGCAGTTCAAACACTTTCCATCAGCATTCCAATCAGCAGTATCATCGCTAATCTCTCCGCATTGACGACACTTTACCCCTTCTTTTGAATAAGCGCGTAATCCTTCTCCTTGTTGATGGTATTGCGGTTCGTATTCATCTAAAGGGGGGTCGCCGGGATAACGCTGATAACGAGTTTCCTTCAACAATGTACTCCAAGCACCATCCATTGGTTCGCCAGTTCTTACGGCTGAATTACCTGTACCCATTGCTGAACCTGTACCTGTCTTTGCACCAGTGGCTAAGTCGAGTAAATGTCCACGGCTACCAGCCGGTCCACCTTGAAGTCCTATCTCACGCTCATCATCACGCTTGTTACCGTCATCAAGACCGGGTTCTGTTTCTAATCCCGGTCCTGCACCTAAACCTTGATTTGGTTTGATTTTAATGTGTTTGATGTCTTTGGCTTTTTTCTTAGCCTCTTCTTCTTTGAGTTTTTTTGCTTCTGCCCGCTTTTCATTGTCTTCGGGCGAAGTAGGGTTGTACTTACTTTCGTCTTCATTAGCAGACGAATACATTTGAGATGATTCACTACGGGGTGCATACATTCGTGTGTCCGAACCTCTTCCCATAACCATCATTCCACCCCCATGTTTTCTTCAAGTTGTTTCTTGATACGAGTCCAAGTCTCCGGGCTTTCTTTACTCAATTCAATCTGCAATACATTGATTGTTTGATTGACTTGTTGCCCGTCGCTTTGCGGCCCCCATTGGTCCTCGAAGCGTAGCAAGTCTTTGACGGTTTCCCGTACTTCCTTGTGTAATATAACTGCATCTCTTACAAATCCATCCTCGTGAACACTACCTTCATCGAGTAATTCACTAAGTTTATGATTTAATTTTTGAGCGTTTGAGCGAAGTAGTTCTATTTCACGACCAGCCGTAAGTGCTACTTCAAGAGCCGCTGTTTTTTGCACCAACGGTTGAAAGTGGTTTTTCATATGGCTATACACTACACTTTCCGGTATTTCAAGTGCAGTAGCGATAGCGTCTGTTGACCCACCGTTGTTGAAAAACTCAAACTCGTAATCAGCACGATTAGGTGAAACACATACAGGACAAGAAGGATTAGCCGCTAAGTGATACTCACCCATATGGTTTCGATAATGACGGTCAGCGGTATTGGCTCGCCAACTCATGTTTTTATCCATTTCTTTTGGTGTGACATGACCTTGTAGAAGTTGTTCTTCTAATTCATCACGGTCTTCATGAACACACAGACGGCACGAGCGTTTTACTACTCGCTCACCGCCCTCCATGCCACTCTTACGCAACACCCTTAGAAAACAGTTATGGTTAATCTACTGTTCGCAAGAATCATGTGGCGGGTTAAAAGAGTAGCAGGTGTACCTCTTAACAAAGAATCTATTCGTAGTCTCACTCAAGCGGCCAAAGACATAGCAAAAGGTGAATATGCACCGCCCACTTTGGTAAACGAAAGGGTTCGTATTTGCCAAACATGCCCTCACGGTGGAACACGCTGTGATTTATGTGGTTGTTTTATCAATTCTAAAACAGCGTTGCTTAACTCGCAATGCCCTATTCATAAATGGCCGTCAGCGAATGATACGGGAATAAGCACCAGTGAGCATAAGAAAACTGGCGAATAGACCTACAAGGTAATACGATACACTTGCTGATGACATTGAGCCACCTTTGAAAATTAGTATCATACTCATAACTACAATAACTGAAATTAGTTGTACCATAATCATATCAATAATAACACTTCGATTAGGATTTAACATATCGAGTGTAGTGGCGGCAAAAGAGTTTGGTATATAGCCTGTAAAATCATTTGGTTGTCTCATTTAATTCACCTCATTCCCATAAAACTGCGACCAAGGCTACCTAAGCCCCCGCCGACTTTTTCCATTACACCTTCATTAGCAAGAGCCGCTGTAAGTGCGCCGCCCATCATAGACTGTTGAGCGAAAGCCGCTAATTGTTGTTGTTCCATTTCTGTTTGATTGACTGTTTGCTGTGCTGTTGCTTGAAGTGTGCTAAACTGACCTGTAACATTTTCCGCACTTAGTGTTTGTAGGTTTTGAGGTAGCGATGTTACATCCATTTTCATAATCCCTGTTTCTTCATCTACTTGAAAAGACGCATTACGAAGAACCTCAAGTACACTAAAACTTACAAGCGTGTTAAACATTTCAACAAGAGTTCCCATCTGTGGACCAGCAACGAATCGCTCAATAGGTGAAATACCACGCAACAACATGATTTGTATTTCAAGTTCAGTAGGTGGAGTTACGGGTTGTTGAGTAAATTGATTTTGCTGACCGCCAAACATACCTTGCATAATAGGGGCTTGACCTGCACCCATGACTTGTTGATTGGCCCAAGGGTTTTGGGTTTGCATCATTGCTTGCCCTTGAACATTCTGTACACCTAAATTAAGTGCGCCGTTATTCATCGGTGCTTGATTCCCGCCTAATCCCAACATCTCACTCACCTACCCCAATACTTTCTTGCTCAAGAGGGTTTTGATTGATAGAGTTATTTACATGTTGTTGTATTAAGGCTTGAAAAGCCGGTGTTGATTGCTGTTCTAAAGCCAACTCATGTTGAAATATACGCAGGTCAAAAGAAACAGTAGTGATGTCGTTTTGACCTGTTAATGGGTTATTGTAATGACTGACACTAATTCCTTTTGTTTTACGAGAGTCTTTTTCTAATTCAGCAAAAAACGGCTCATATTTTTTCAACATACTCGGAGTTGGGTCTTTTTTAGTTACAGCCGCTACAGGTACAGTTACGATAGAAACACCTTGCTTCACCCTGTCTCGCAAGCGTCTTGGGTTTGCTTCACGAATACGGTCTTCTTCTGCTTCCCATTTACACAATAAGTGATACAAGTGCATATGTTCGGGACAATAAGTTCCACGCATTTTACGCCCACTTGTGACTTTTTCTAAAGCAACAAACGCTTCGGGTTCTCCGGTAACAGGATTTTGCCAATACATCTCCCAAAGAGAACGCCCGCTATCCTCATCTGTAATTTTTGCATACAAATTATCATGTTGAATAAGCACAGAACAATCACATCCATCAATAACGCAAACATGGGATTGTTTGTTGTAGTTATATTTTCTACCAAGCGCAAATCGCACAGGATTAACAATGCTTTTCTTTGAAGGTGTAAGAAGTTTGTAAGCCTGTTTAATGTCTTTACGACGAGCCTTTTGAGGGTCAACATGACGACTTGGATAAAAGTTTACTTTAGGGACTTGTAAATTGTTTTCACTTGCGGCGGCTTGCATTGCTTCTTGAGCCGTGGCTTGTTCCATTAGTGCCGCATAGGACAATGTATCGTTACCTTGTTGACTTAACGCCATCAAATGTGCTTGATTTACATTACCAAGGTTGGCTTGCTGTTGGTTTATTAGGGGTATCATTCATCATCACCTTTTACAACTTTCAAAAAGAATCCTTTTTCTGTGCTACCACATAATTCCCATATTACTTTATCGCCAGCCAGTAAACCCAACATTTCAGCCATAACATTAGGAATAACAGTTCTTACACATTTACTTTTTTTATTCACAGCGATAACGGTTGTTGTTTTTCTTATCATAATAATCCCTCAAGTTGTCAGTAAGTCAATCATTGTCTCTTCAACATTCCATCCTATACGAGTTGCCATAAAAGAACGGCGTGTAGGTATGCCCGCTTTTTGTAACCGTATAAGGTCATCTCGAAACGCATTGAATATTTTATGTTCACCAATTCGATTTTGTTGCCACAGCATTGCGGCATTTTCATCAAAGAAGCGGTCTGCTTTATTTGCTACAAGCATAACTAATCGGGGTGTGTAATTTTTACCCTTCCACCGACTTTTAAGTGTACGATAGCGATAAGAGCGATTAACCAAGCAATCTACGAGATATTTGAAGCCCGCTATTTGCTGTAATGCTTCATCTCCACCCTTTATTGCTCGGTCATCAAATACAAATACAACTGCCTCAACTTGTCTTGCAACCATATCATCAATCCATAAGTTCCAAAATCGTTCTTGCCCGCCTACATCGGATGAATATACAACACGCTTTTGCCCTTTCCATGAAACACGCTTACGAGTTGGTTTTGGCATCATGTAGCGACCGAGTATTTTCATGTGAGATGTTCTTTCATCATCACCTATTTCTTCCATTTCACCCGGAGTTGTCATGTAACGGTCAAGAGTTGTTTTACCTACCATTGCCGCACCATACACACCTACACGGCGGGGTCGCCAAGAGTTATACAAGGATTGACCGAAAACAGCCGCACCAACAAGAGCAGAACCAGCAGGGTCAACCATCTACTTTACCCCATATCCAATCTGCAAAGTTTTGCACTTTATTCCACAACCACTCTACAGTATTGTCCCAAAAAGACTCACCGGTAGATAATTCCCAAAAACTAATTGCTAAAGCGGTAACAAAACACAGTATTACTGTTCTTATCCAACCTACTCCTTTTTCATAATATGTGTCAAGGGTGTTTTGAGTATGCATTGCACGAAGTGTAGCCTCGGTAGAATCATCTGTGGGTGTTTTGAATATACGACCCATTTAATCCACTCACTTCTTTTTTGTCTCTTTAGGTTCGTCTTCTTCTTTAATTCCGAGGTTAATTGGTTGTTTGACCTCGGCTTCATGACTTGGTATGCCGGGATTAAAATTATCAGTATCGTATTTAGAAATTATAGATTGAGAGCCACCCGGAACACCCCAACTTGGAGGCATTTTACCGGGGTTTTGTTCCATCCAGCGTAATTCTTGCTCAAGTTGCGCTTCTTGCATACGCATCTCCATATCATTACGCCGATTATCAAAACTAAGTTGCATTTGGCGGTATCGGTCTTGACGACTCTTTTCAATACCGGTCGCACGAACTCTTTCTTGCATATTCTGTTCAAAGAACATTTTAAAGAAGTAATATGCGATACCTTGAACGAAAAACGCCGCCATTGCGTATGTAAATCCGTTTAACATAGGGGTATCGCTAATTAACCATAGTTCAGCGTCAAATACGCCAATTGCCAGTCCAACTAAGGCCGATTGAGCCAAAATTAGCCCCATCAGTCGTATTTCTGCATCCGAGTCTTGCCTGTTACCTTGCATGTTGCTCACCATAGGTCAATTGAAAAGCCAATATAACTCTTTCGCTTTAGTAGTCACAATAGTCATAATATCATTCAAAATAATGAGTAGTATTACTATATATTTAGTGTAGGGTCAAAATAATGACTACTATAATGACTAATATGACTATTATGACCTTCAAAGAAGTGTACCTTTGTCCTTGAAATGCCTTGCTCGGTTGGTATGAGGGTCTTCGGGAACAATAGTGTGCTGGCTGGTGTGGCTCATGTCCGGTCCACCCTGTCCCATGATGTGTCGTCGTCGGCGTTCACGGTTAAGTTCCTCTCGATACTTGACTCTCTCCGGGCTGGACTCGTACTTCTTGTCGTACTCCAACTTATGCCGCTTGGCTTCGGGGCTTACACGCTCTTTGAGCAACCGCATAGCAATCTCCATTGGTTCGGATTTGAATGTAAGCCGCTGGCCGGTAGGAAAATCAGTTGAGTATTCAGCATCGGGGTTCATTTCCATATTACGGTATTCATCGGTAACTTGGCCTTGAGGTGTTACAAACTTAGCACCTGTTTCATTTTGTTCGGAAACGGCTATTGAGTCTTGACGGTATTTTTCAGCAATAGCGTTTATTTCATCTCGTGCTGATTGCGGGACATTGGTAAGCATAAATGATGGTTCTAAATCCCAAGCCGCATTACCTGTAGCACTTGTAATACCAAAATCACCGTGTTTTTCTTTTAATGCGGCTAATTCAGCAAGCATGTTATCACTTAACTGTGAAAGTTCTCCGGGTCGTGTCTCTTCATTACCCGGTTTTGCGGCAATAAATATGTTGCTATTTTGCGGTTTTAGATTTTCTTGTATCTGTTGTTCATTAAACGCAGAAAGTGTAGTCTGTCGCTTTAACAACCGCATAGCAATTTCCATTGGTTCGCTAAGGTAAAAGACATCGGAATCTTGTGGACCAGCGACTACTCTTGGCTGACCCCATGTTCCCATTTCAGTCATAGGGTTTTCAATATATTGATTTGGTAAAGTTTCTAATGCTCGTGAAGCCGTGGCATATCCGTCGAGTGGGTGTATTTCTATGTCGCTTCTTGCATGATGTGGTATTCCACCGGCTTGTTTTATTCTCGCCTGTTGTAATAAGTTTTCACGAGTAAACGGTTTTGTAGGGTCACTTAACAAATACGCTTGATTTGGGTCCATTCCTACTGGCATGAAACCTTCTGTTTGTATTCTACCTTCATTTTTACTTGCTCTAAACTCCGGTTTTTCTGTTGAGGCTACCAATACATTTGGTCTTGGACTTGATGGCATATCCGTGTATTGCGAAAGTGGGGCAAGAGCGGCTAAATGAGGTCTGTAAACAAAACCACCACCTTCTCTTACTAAACTTTCATCGTATATGTTACCACCAGCGATACCCGGAACTATACTTTTTGCACCTGTAATATCGGGGTCTGTTAAGTCTCTTTCAAACTCTATATTACCGCTTCTTAATGGTATTTGTTCAATATTTCGAGCGTCTTCAAGTGACATGGCTCGCATTGATTGTATGCCGTGTTTAGGGTCACGCAATTGTTCTATAGTGTCAAAATCTCGACTCCAATGCGGAGGTAATTTTTTCAACAACCGCAAAGCGATGTCCATTGGTTCGCCCTTGTACATATCAGCCGAATGCATGATGTCATACTGGTTGGCACATGGTTCGCATAAATGGTGTGTATAATTTATACTACCCAGTGGATTACGGAATTGCGCCCCTGCTACTACTGGTGAGTTACCGCAAAGGGTACATGCATCCGGTTTTTCTGCATAATTACCCTGCATAAGCCGGGTCATGGTAGGAGGTTCTTCACGAGAACCGTAAGCGGCTTTAAGCAACCGCATAGCGATGTCCATTGGTTCGCTACGGTAAAAAGTACCCGATGGGTCTATTTGGCCTAAATTATCATCCATCAACATTCTTTGTTCGGGGGAAATTAAACCCATATCTTCTTGTTGGTCTAAATCTCTTACACGGTAGCCTTCACCCTGTTCCCACTGTCTAAATGGTTGTAGATATGCACCCATATAACCCGGAGTAGTAAGGTTTGGATTATCCGCTTCATGAATATTTTCTAAATCCAACATTTCTTGATTAAGCAATACAGGTGGTATTTCAGCCTCCATGAGTACTCTCATGGCCTCTTCTATTTTATCTGCTCTTGCTCTACCCGATAATCTACCGTGATGTGTAGGTGATAATGCTCGACCTGCTTCTCTAATGTCATCGTGTCGTAAAGGGTTTGTATTTAGTTGCACAACATCCTCGTCGTTTAAATCGCCATAAATGACACCTTCTTCTTGAATATTTTTTCCGTATCGTTGTGGCATTCTACCTTTAAAACCAAATAAGTTTAAAGGTAATCCTGTTTTTAAGTTCATAGGAAGGTCGGGTGCTGTACTACCGCCTATTGTACGAGGATTTGGATTAAAAGAATAAGCATGAGCAGGAAATACAAACTGACCTCTAAGTGAATTACCTGCTAAATCAGTTAAAGGTAAATGTTCTCTACCTCTCATGTTTCTCATTTCATTAGCAAAAAGCATGTTTTCATAATTAGCCAATGCTCTACCACGAACAGGAGTTGAATGTCTTTCGTTTTGTAGTCTTAATGCGTGAAACGGGCTTTCACGAAACAATGAATCATCAAGGTACTGCTCACGGTCCCTTCTTAACGGTCGAGCGTCATAAACTGCCTTTAGAACATGATTAGGTTTACGCACAGCAACCTTTCTCACACTCTCACCAATTGGTGGTAATGAGCGATAGCATTTAGAATGCTCGCTTCATGCGCTAAACATGGTGAGGCCAATTGCTATTCGGAAAGCGTTTACTACTGTAGTAAGTGCAAGAAAGAATGTGGTCGTATTAAAAGAAAATAAACCGGGTAAAACGGCCGCTATTGGTGCAGGTATAGTAGGTTTAGGTGCTACTTTAGCCGCACCATTTACAGCAGGTGCTTCTTTAGCCGCCTTACCTGCCGCCGCTGGTACTGCCGCCGCTGGTACTGCCGCCGCTGGTACTGCCGCCGCTGGTACTGCCGCCGCTGGTGCTGGAACAGCACTTGCAAGTGGGGCTACTGGTGCGGCTACTGGTGCGGCAGGTACTACCGCCGCTACTGGTTTAGGTAGCAAACTTTTGCAGGGCGCAAAGAAAATTGGCGTTACCGACCCTAAGAAAACAGTCGGAGATATGGCTCAACAAGCATCAGCCCAACACACTCAAAATCAGCAACAAATAAAACAAAATAACCTTGAAGCCGCACAAAATGTAGCCGATAAAGCCAAAGAAGCGGCGGCTGTGACAAAGGCGTGGAAGTTTCCAAATAGGCTTATGCACCCGGAGTTTGCTAAGTTTAGAAAAGAAATCATTGAGTCTGCTAAAAAAGCCCCTCATAAAACAGAATCACACTGGAATGACCGAATGGGTAGAGGGCGACCAAATGAAGCCCGATACATACCTAATCAACATTTTGAGCATATGGGTAAGCAACATAATATTACACCTTATCAAATCTCATATGCAATGATGGAATATTTAAAAAATAAAGGTCATATAGATGAGGATAATCATGATGCTGTTGCAATAAGAGAATTATTACACACTGATGAACCACACCCAAAGCCTCACCAAGTAAGAAGAGGAATGGAACATATATTTTCTCCTATTATGGAAATAGGTACACTTAGAGGTAAATCAGCACACCCCGAACCTGTTGACCCATATGGTGCTAAAACTCAACACATCAATCCTATTGATGTCGCAGAAAAAATTGCAGTAGAAGAATCATCACGACCACCTATTCAAAGACGAAGTGTTGGTATTGTTCGTGAGCATCTACCAAGCAAAAGAGCCTTTACCCCCGAAGACGAACTCGTTGATAGTTTTTCATCAAAGTATGAAAATGAATTAGCGGGTAAGTTTAAGCGTGAAGATTTACTACAACAAGGAGTAGATTATAGAACGCAAAAAGAATACGAGCAAAAACAAAAACAAGAAGAAGCGGCTCGACAAGCAGAACAGGCTCGACAAGAAGAAGAGGCTAAACAACAAGAATTAGCAAATCAACCAGTTCAAGTTATACCAGCAGGACCGGGAATGTATTTTGTAAATGGTAAATTGATGACCGCCGAAGAAGCAAAAGCCAGTGGTTACATAATGCAAAGTCAACCAATGGACTTGGCTTGGCGAATGTTATTCAAAGCAGGTGTAGAAGTTCACCACCAAGAACCACTACCCGAAGAGTTTACCCAAGACATTAGCCTACTTGACCGCAATCACCAAATGAATGCTACCGAAAACGGTACAATGATTGACAATATTAGCCCACATATGCTTCGCACCATCGAATTGATGGCTCAAAATTACAAGGATGATGAAAATATTGAACCAAAACCCTTTGTAATGCCTACTTTGAGGTATTGAGGGGTTAAAATGAATTGGAGATATTGGGCAGACGCTACAATCGCACTTCTTTTAATACCTATTTTAATTATAGTAATACCGGTAGTTTGGCTTCTTTTTCTGCCAATAAAAGCCTTGACGCAATAACTGACGCTACTTGTAAATCGCTTTCAACAAGCCCACAGTCAAATCCCCATGCGTTGAGATGGCGCACCAGTGTTTCAGTAGATAAGTTACTGCCGCTATTTTCCGTAAAAGGGCAACCACCAAGCCCACCAATGCTTGAATCGAACTCTTTTATTCCGTTTATTAGTCCCATTTTTACTAAAGACAGTGCTTTTTCCTCGTTTCCTTTATGATGTAAGTGTAATGCTGGTTTTAGTCCCTTCATAGTAGCCATTTCAGCCCATAATGCCACTTCGTTACGACTACCAGTACCAATTGTATCAGCAAATACAACCGTATCACCAAACATTTTTGCATCATTTATGCAATTTTTCATCACCATAGGTGCTACAGCACCGCTGTAAGGGCTACCAAAAGCCATACTAATGTAAACACGCACATTTTCTTTAGGTATTTTCATAAAAGTTTTGTACATTAACACTATCTCACTGCGAGTTTTACCCATATTATTCATGTTAAAAGTCTCGCATGGTGAAAAAACAATGTTAATTTTTTCTGCACCGACTGACATCGCCCTGTCGTAGCCACGCTTGTTCATGACAAGCACAGAACCTTTTTGGAAAACATCCTCGGCATCTGCCATTTGCGGTACTAATTGAGGATGAGCAAATGATGTTTCTTCAACATTTTTTAATCCAGCATTGTATAATGCATTGATAAGTTGTATTTTGGTTTCTGTTTTGACGGGTTGTTCTAAACCTTGTATTCCGTCACGAGGGCCGACCTCGTAAACGGACACTTTCATTCAATACCCCTCCGCATACCTTCGTAACACGCTTTATGAAAAGCCTCTTCGTCTTCAATAAAAATTACAGTATCATTAGGGTCGGGTGTAGTCAGTAACCACATACCAGTAAATCCGAAAAAAAATGCTACAATAAACCAAAGAAACAACTTCATGTGCCGAGACAGCGCAGTGTAAAAGTTAAACCTTTCGCTAATCCAGTGGATAACCACTGCTATCTACGCCCAATCGTTGTTCAATCGGATAGTTGGTATTTGGTTCGGGTTGAGGTTGTTCTTCTCCGGCCATGAATTGTTTAAAGTGTTCCTGTGCGCTTAATTTTTCTTTTTGTTCACCACGAAGTTCAGCCGCATTCCTATCCCACTCTTGTATCATAGGTGTGGCTCTTTCGGGTGTGGAAACCATATTACGATACATATTACCTATGTGCATTGAAAGAGGTTGCATTACCCTACTCCATAAATCGTAATCCCTATCGTCTGCAAAAAAATGTTGATTATCTAATTGCTGTTGTATTTTTTCTTCGGGAATACCTCTTGCTCTAAGTGCCGCCGCATGTAATTTATCAAGCATTTCGTAGCCCATTTCACCTTTTGCGTTATTATCATATCCACCCAACATTAGATTTAATGAATGTGCGGCAT